>Ga0123355_10012505_pt1 | contig 13149 bp, 5 predicted proteins | sample TergutEmb28metaG_3_FD_89872 | JGI IMG/M metagenome (GOLD analysis project Ga0123355, IMG submission 89872) | Embiratermes neotenicus P1 segment gut microbial communities from Petit-Saut dam, French Guiana - Emb289 P1 | ecosystem: Host-associated > Arthropoda: Insects > Digestive system > Gut ... | reverse complement strand
TCGATCCTGTTGGCCGGACACATTTAGTTCGTACGTTGTAACTTTTGTCGCTCCTGTTGGCCGGACACATTTAGTTCATACGTTGTAACTTTTGTCGATCCTGTTGGCCGGACAAATTTAGTTCATACGTTGTAACTTTTGTTGATCCTGTTGGCCGGACACAGAAGCCGTTAGCATTGTCATAGTGTGAAAATAATGCATGTTTCCCTTCCGCCAAGATGTAGGCCTATAATATAAATGTTTAATCGAGGAGAACTGAGTGCGTACGTTGAGTGCGAGATTGTTGTCTGCGGCCACGTGGGGAATGTCTGCTTGGCTCGCGTGATGACGACAGAAATAGCCTGCAGACCTGCCTTTACTTGCGACGAATCACGCCTGTTTTGGGCACCGTACGACTTCTACAGTCGCTACAAAGGTGTCCTCCATGGCGCTTCATTAAGGACAACACAACACTGAGGGCACTGTATGCCTAAGCCACTCTCCTTACTCATTTTTTAAGTGAATAAAAAAACATAACAAGCCTTACGGCCCATAGGTGGAGTAGAGGTATAGCTCTACTCTTTCTTGACCACGGCACAAGAAGGGGATGAGGGGTCAGCGTCACGCCTTATCCGCTCTTTACCCCCGGGGAAGACCCGGTACCCATTGTACAGGAGGCTGGGTGAGCCCCAGGGCCGGTCTGGCCAGGTGCGGAAAATCTCACCCCCAACGGGATTCGATCCCCGGACCGTCCAGCCCGTAGCGAGTCATTATACCGACTGCGCTACTCGGCTCATTTTTTTAATGAACACGCTTTGAAATTTAGGAAGTGCCCTCGTGCGAGACACAAGCCGTTTCCGGCCGAACGCTGGAAGTCAATCAGTTACTATCGGCAGGGAAGTGACTAGGCTGCCAGCCACAAAACGTTTATATGTATTTTTTAATACAGCGACAAATATTTGTGTACGGTATGCCTTAAAATTTGAATCAAAACACTGAGGCAAATAAAATTAGCCCGGAAGAATGAGAAGAATCTGGTAATAAAACAGAGGGGAACACCATGCGTAGTTCGAATAATTTGGAAAATATTCGTAGGCCGTGACGTGGGGTGTCAGCCATTTGGCAGAACGCACGCGTTTCTTGTGTATGGCCCTGGAACAATTTTAGAAGCATATTTCTTGCTGAAATTATTTCTGCCTTTTGCGTATTCATTAACAACGATGTTCCAAGTCCGTTGTCACCTCGCCTGTGGTTTGTAACTTCGATTTTCGTGCATGTATTCTTTACGGAGCACTATTGTAGGGGCATTCGCGTCCCTGTGGAGTGCCTGTTAAAATCGCTTCTTCCACTCGCCCGTCTGTCCGTCCGTCCGTCCGTCTGTCTGCAGGCTGAGAACTACTGAACGGACTTACATGAGTCTTCGTATTGGAGAAATGTTGAGCCTTTGCAATTTAATTTCGATCGTAAAAGTTTAATCGCTAGGCTTACCATACATAAAGACGTACATTCTCTCTGTGCGCATCTCGGTTTGAGATTGTTAAATACAGAGACGTTATTTTATCAGACAACTCTCATTATTATTCCACTCAGACGTTCGCATGATGGCAAGTAGTGCAGCGCACGCCATTCGTACAAAGTGCCATGACTCGGGGTCCATGCATTTTAGTTTAGTGTATTGGATCTAATGCCAGGTTCTTACTTACCACATTTACAGCAAAGGTTCTTCGGCGCGCGGACACGTGTCACATCTAACAAATGCGTTCTTCATTGCATGACGAAGTTTTGTAAGTTAAGCAAGCCGACGGGAAGAGATTAGATAAAATAACGTCTCTGTATTTATTGGAGAAAAAAAAAATGTTCGAGAAACTTTCTAGAGCAGTGAGAACCACAAAATTTATGCCACTGCTCTTTGCCAAGACTTTAGTCCAGAATCGTGCTTCAATCCGATACTACTTGGCCGGACTACTTGCTCCTACAGAACCACCGATTGCCGATGCCGATGTCTGGTTTCATTCCCGTTGCTTTCCTCTGTAGTCTTTTTCCAGTCAGAGACGCCGGTTTCTATGAAGGGGGAACGTGACAAAATCAAATAAAACGCACATAATAGAATAATCTCTTCTGTTTGTCTGTGAAAAGAAGCCATTGATGTAATGTCTTCCATTCAGCAGAACATTTTTGCAAGCCAGCTGTCAAAAAGATATTGTTTTTTTTCCTGAATTATTTGTTGCTGAGAAGGAATTCTTTACTGGCTGTCAGTTTTGGAAGTAATCAGATTGTGTATTGATGCGTTCACTCAGAAAGCCAACAGTAATGCATTGATCATATTGATGTAAATCCATGTAATTTCTGCCTAAGGATACTTTTCTATTTGTCGGAAATTATTGCTTTGACAGCCTTTATTGGTTTCTCCACATGAGGCTTATGTTTCTGATTTGGTAAAGTATGGGGATTTCTTCTTATTGTTTGTTTTTGACATATATGTGTATTTGTGTGTTGGACATTACTAGACAAGTTACTTTAGAATACTTCAAACTCCACTGTAAAGTCAGTTTTCTAGGTAGTACAACAGAAGGAGTGTTGAACCCTACTGCCAGTCTGCACTGAACTTTTCAACAGGATGCGAAATTCAAAGCTGTTGGAATAAACGACCCTTGAAGCAGAAATAGATTGAATTGTGTGAAGGCAGTATGTGTGCTTTACATCAACATTCCCTGCTGTTTGAAAAGAGTACTTCTGTTAAAATGATGTTAAAGAATGTCATAGCTAAAGTTGACCCTATCCACACCATGATGACATATGTGGGGTGGGAGTATAGCTCCACTATTTCTTAGTCTTGCCACTAGATGGAGGTCGGTGGTTAACTTCATGCTTCAACTGCTTTACCCTGGGGGAGAGAAAGCATGTTACACCTCGTATAGGAGGCCGGACATTTTGTAAATGAAGTTTTGTCTTATAATTGATTGCACAATTGCACAATAAATGTCGCAGTCTCCTATGATATGACACTGTTTAGTCGTGTAGGAATTTACTGAGCAACCTAACTCATTACAAGTTTGGTGTGCTGTGCCATACATTGTATTTTGTCGCACATGTACAGTTTACATGACGACAAAATGTAGTGTAAGGTACAGCACACCAATTTCCATTCTAGTGAGAGACATGTGCTGAATGATGACCATACTTCCGTGATGCTTCTCAGTTGGTACTTGAATGCATGTTCACTACACTTTGTAACAGATGTGACATACTGTATGTTCAAAATACAGTGAAAAAGAGGCATGTACCAAGAAAAGCTATTTCTGTAGTGGCACAGGTTATCTCTGTCATGTTGCCAGCTACGTGTTCACATGTTCACTGCTTCTGTTTGTGTTTAACTCAGCATCTTTTCTTTCATTATAGTCTGCAACTGCATTGACCAGTCACAAAGACTCAGAGCAAGACCTTGAAGAAATCTGGGACGAGAAACTGCTACGTGAATTGGTAAGTGTAGACGTTCATCTTAAAAGCAAAATCATTATTGCATATAATTCTGATTAAGACAAAGTGCTTACAAAGTAACTTGTGAAGGAAATTAACTAATCGCACAATGAAAAGTGTGTAGTGTTTTCAGCACACTTTTCAGCTTACCGCTCTGCTATCATGTTTTTCTTGAAAGAGAAATGATGATGGTGCCTGTAAAGTATTATGTGACTTTAAACCTGTTTTTAGCATACTTCTCTAAATGAAGGAAGAAAGGTGCCAATACTGCTTACTGTTATTTACAACTGACAGAGAAGCACTGCTGTCTGCTCCTACAGACAAGCACTGCTGTCTGCTCCTGTTGTTACAGTAGCAGATGATCCAAGTTTTGTTTTAACAACAGGCACATGCTTGAGAGTTTTAAAATAGGTATGCATGTCGTATTTTGTTTGAATAAACTAGAAATGCATGTTGTATTTTGTTTAAAAACTTTTGTGTGGAAGTGTCACATAGTTGTGTATCTTTTTCTTTGTGTGACTGTTTAAAAATTTTATATAAGAGAATCACACAGTTGTTGCATTTCTTTTGCTTTGTGTGACTGTTTAAAAACGTTTATATAGGAGAATCACACAGCTGTTGCATTTCTTTTGCTTTGTGTGATTCATTTCAACTCACCTGTGTGAAATTATGAACTTCTTTCCATCATTATGTACACTGTACATTTTAACTTACTGAAGTATGCATGGGAATATGTTTATACAGTACAACAAAATTCATATTCCTTTAGGCACTACCTGTGGCTGCTGCTTTCTGTGTATATGTGTGTTTGTGTGTGTGAGTGAGTGAGTGATTGAGGTAGTATATGCGTGTGCACACACACACACACACACACACACACACACACACAATTTCTCTTTCTCACATTTATGCTCACCAAATTATGTCACGTTACAAAATACGAACCCTAATGTAGTTTGGTTGCTGAATCTCATGATTATGACACTTTATTGGAGTGTTTTATAATTATGTTAGTTCCACATACATGGGTTGTTAGTACCTTTCTTATGAACAAGGGGTTAGCCAAGGAATATCATCAAGTTTCGTATCCCCACAAAACTAGTAAGATTAATAAAAATTTGTTTAAATGAAACCTATACTAAAGTTGTCCAGGTAGGCAAATATTTGTTTGATGTGTTTCCTGTTAAGAATTGTCTGAAACAAGGAGGTGCTTTATCACCACTGTTGTTCAACTGTGTGCTAGCACTTGCCATTAGGAGGGTTCAGGAAAACCAGGAGGGGTTGAAACTGAATGGTACACATCAGCTTCTGGTCTATGCTGAAGATGTAAATATATTGGGTAGAAGCATACATACTATAAATAAAAACAGAGAAGCTTTATTAGTCGCTAGTAAGGAGACTGGTGTAGTTGTAAATGCTGAGAAAAATATGTGTAAGTTTATGTTCATGTGTGACGGTCAGAATTTACAACAAAATCACAACATTAAGATAGGTAATAAATCCCATGAATGGGAGCAAACCTATTAAATCAAAATTGCATGAAGAAATTAAGAGCAGACTGAACTCAGAAACTGTTTGTTATCACTAAGTGCAGAATCTTTTTTCTTCCATTCTGCTATCCAAAAATGTAAAGATTAAAGTATACAGAACTATAAAGTTCCTTGTTGTTTTGTATGGGTGTGAAACTTGGTCTGTTACATTAAGGGAGGAACATAGGCTGACAGCATTCAAGAATAGGGTGCTGAGGAAGATAATTGGGCTGAACGGGGTGATGCAACAGAAGAGTGAAGGTGACTTCACAGTGAGGAGTTTTTTTATCTGTCCTCCTTACCAAATATTATTTGGGCAATCAAGAAGAATGAGATGGACAGGGCATGGGGCACATATGGGGAAAAAGGGAGGTGCTTGCAGGGTTTTAGTGGGGAAACCTGAGGGAAAGAGAACACTTGGAATGTGTAGGCTTAGATGGGAAGATAATATTAAAATAGGTCCTCAAGGAGTGGGAAGGGAGACATGTACTGCATTTATCTGGCTCAGGATAGGGAGAGGTGACAGGTTGTTGTGAATGCAGTGATAAACCTTCAGGTTCCATAAAATGTGGGGAATTTCTTGGCTAGCTGAGGACCACTTAGTTTCTCAAGAACTCTGTTGCATGGAGTTATTTAGCAGCCAACATTTATTCCAAGAAAACATTGTTGACTAGCAAAGATTTATGAATCATTGGATTTAAGTTTTATTATTTAATGTTAATTTAAGTACATTCAGAAGGTTATTAACTACTAAGGAGAGGGGATTTTGACCTCTTTTACACAGAAATTCTTGTCTTTGGATATGCCCAAGTCATATGCCTGTAAGGTCTCTCTGTTTTTTTGTAATGGGACACTTGTCCTTAATGCACACAACTAGAAAAACAGTTTCCTTTGTTCATGTTATCCATTGGTCCTCAGAATATGAAGTACATGAAAGAGACATGGTAACAGCAGTAGGAGTCTTATGTATTAGTAGTAGGTTGCATCCCCGCACCACAGATCTTGAAGTTTAGTATATGAGTTAATGACAGCATCACCTGTATATTGGGCAGCAACTAATGGTGTAAATCATAATGTTTAAGTCCGATGATTACGATATTATGCAGCTCATTGATTAAATTATACACTGCACTAGCAGCTTTACTAGAGGACATATATATATTCATTATACTTAATGTACACGTAAATTTATAAAGTAAGGTACTGAGTAATTTTGTTACAATGTGTAAATTGAATGCATTTAGTTTTCAGCATTATTTTCCCTTCAAGTCAGAGATTCCAGTGAGAGAATTACATGTGTGTGATCCTGAGTTCTGTACCTCTCTTTTACCTTTATAATTTATTTTTTATTATAATGGTAATGAGATTGTATGATCTTTTATGAGTAGGACATGTTCTGTTCTTATGTGGTTGGCGAAACAAACGTGAAAGTAAAGTGGCATTGCCAAATGTTTCAGCTGGACAAGTGCTCAGACTACGAAGGAAGACGCAAAATCAGAGCAAGGCTGCGAGTTGTCATGGCAGAACATAAAGGTGTGTAAGAGTGTACATATTGTATCATAATTATGAAAGTAAAATATGAATGAAGGGAAGTGGGTACATAGTACCAAATAATTGAATTGTTTGATACACCAATTTCCATATTTATGAAACTTTATATTTGCTGAACCTTAATTTTTTTTTTTTTAATACAGCTTGTGCAAGTGTAGTGGCTGCTGCCTTGGCAGATGAAGAAACTGCAAGTGAGCATGAGCAGGTGGAAACGGGTGATGTGCTTCGTCACAGCATAGAAGAGGGTGAGTCTCTGCTCCTACCTTTACTAGTGGAACAATTACGCTCATCACTGTTGCTTGAAAAGAATTCTACAGGTTGTGTCGCTCCACTTTTCCCCCCACCACACTCCCATTCTAGCCAGAGCTTGCCTGAAGAAGGGCATGTGGAGAGAGTTGAAGACTCAGGGACTGAATCTGGTGAGGATCTCAGACTTTTGGCTGTGGGACTTCGGGATTCCATCGAGCTTCACCGCCAGCAGAGCTGTGATGCCTCCACGCAGAAAATAAACTCCACTTCTGGATCAACAGAACCTTTTGGCCCGAGTCTCTTACTTGAAGTTCAGACTGCTTTGTCACGTCTTCAAGCATCATTGCAGCTTGGAAGTATTGGAGGACAAGGTGAAGTACTGGATCCTGCAAGAAGAGACGCGCTGTTGCATCTGGTGTCCCGGCTCCAGGCATCACTCCAGCTGCCTGCTCCACCAGACAAAGCAAATTCAAAGAATGATAGTCTTGAAATACCGTTTCATCCTCCAAAACAGAAACACAGGTTTGAAAACAAGAAAATTGTCCGCCAAAACAGGCATACCGTTGCAGTAACAAGAGAGGAGTTGGATGATGCTAGAAGAGTGGTTGAAGAAAATGCAGCAAAGGACAGATTAACTTCAAATTCAGGTTGTTTTGGAGCAGTGGGAACTGCACATAGATTGGTGCAGCAGAGTTCTGCAGGTGACTTGGCTTTACCAGAAGGTTCAATGACAGCATCGTCTGTTGTCTCCCCCGTGATGAGTGCATTCCGCCCTGTCCACTTTGCTCCAAGACTTTCTCTGCCAGGTCTCATCTCTAATGGAAATACCTCTGCAAAACCGTTTTTCCTTCCTCAGCTTCAAAATAGTGGTGTCTTGAGAAACAGCCAATCACACATTGAAAATCAGAGAAGCAGTTTTAGTGATATGGACTATAAATCAGGTGATACTGCTATCAGAGATTTAAATGGAATCCATAGAACTTCAGAGGAATCAGAATCTTTAAATAGCCCTTGTATTATGAATAATTCTGCATTAGCAGATAATAATCTTCCTCACTGTAATGTGCAGAAGGAAACTGGTATTCATCAGGTCAATCAACTTCAGAATCAACCTCAGTCAGATAAACCTGTTAGCATGCATCCAATCACTGTTGTTCACAGAGAATATAGACCAGGAAGACTTGGAAATGAAGGCATAAGACCTATCCAGAAATCTGTTTCATTAGATAGTCCAAACGTAGCTGTACAAAATGTTATTTCATTAGCTGAGCAAGCCATTCAAAAAGTGGCAATACATTCTTCATCAACCAGCAGCATTGGTAGTTCCAAAGCCTCCACACCACTGAGATCAGACAGTGGTAATTCGGTTCCAGAGAAGGTTGTTCATAAACCTTTATCAAAAGCTGCATCTCTGGATAGTAGTTCAAGTTCCAAAGCATCTACTCCGCAAAGTTCAGACGGTGGAACTTCGGCAGCTGAGAGGGTGCTTCATAAGTCAGTGTCTCAAGCTCCTGTCCCACAAAGGTCAGACAGTGCTGAGGGACTTCAGCGTAGATCAGTTTCTCAAGGTTCAGCGTTGAGCAGTACATCAAGCTCCAAAGCATCAACCCCGAGATCTGATAGTGGCAGCTCTCTGCCCAACCGGCATATTCAGAAACCTGTTTCGAGTGAAAGCTCATCTCCACATATAGCAGCAGCACAGTCAGTCTCACTAGACAATATTGATACCAGTGTGACCATACCTCAAAGAAGTACACCTGAACACAAGGCTATATCGCATTCTGTGTCTCTGGATAGTGATAGTAGGGATTATGACCCAAGTGTTCTTCTGTTCACACCAGCACAGTCTGTTCAAATTGCTGTTCATAAAGCAGCTATTAACAAGCAATTGTCACTTGAAGAAGAAAAGCGACAAAGAATGAATGCTCAGTTTTGTCAGAAGACTTATGATAATGACAGTGCAGATGATGATGATGATGATGATGGTAGTGATTTAGATTCTTCAAGTGAGGATGAAGGCAGTTCTGAAACAGATGTGGAGGAGGGAGAAAACACATCCACTGTCCGCCAATCTGCTGTTACGGAGAAGGAAAAAATAGAAGTCAGCAGTAACCACCATTCCAAGAATGAAGATGATAGACATTCCCAAATAGATGTGAACTGTGCACAAATAAGAATGTTAAATATCTATAATTCAGAACAAAATTCTGCAGAACCAGAAATTTGGCATGCCAATATTGATGATGGTGACAAGCATGTTGCAGTAAAGGTGTCAGAGACAAATAAGAATGTGTGGAGTAACAGTGAACAGTGGAATGCAAACCCTGTTAACCAGAATCCAGCTTGGCTTGATGTCCAAAATATGAATCAGACAGTTCAAAAGCCAATACAAAATATTTGTGCACAGCAAAATAATACTGAAACAGAGACAAACAGTGGGAATACCGGAGTTGACATGTCATCTGCACAAAGATTGCTGCAGATGGCTACAGAAGACACAAAGACAGTTGTCAGTAGATCACATGGGCGTACTGATCGTAAAGTCAAGATGAAACGTGCAAATACTATTGACATTCCAAAACCACTCAATTTCTATGAAATCGAAGAAGAAACTGATTACTCTTCAGGAGAAGAATATGAGGGAGAAAGGGATTCCAAATCTGTAACAGACTCATCTAGTGGCCATAATCACAATACATATCTTGCTCTTCGTGGTCCAATCAGAGTAGGCGGTGGAAAAAGGGCCTTTGGAGACAAGGTTACTCCTCCAACCTTCCAACCAAAGACTGAGAATGATCACAAATTCTTGACTTTTCTCCAGCATCACAGCAATGGCAAGGGAAGTATGTGGAGAGGGGAGGGGGGATTTTCCAAAACCACCACCTATAATCCTGCTGCTCGAGGTGGTCAACACTGGAGCAGCCGCTTCACAAATATTAAAACAGCATTTGAATCGCCTGCAGGGAGGGATGGAGATTACCCTGGAAGTGGGAGGAATGTGACATCATCAGGTCCAGCAAGTGCAAGGATGTTTTGGCAGTCAGCTGATGATTCAGTTACTGTCATGAAGAGTGCAGCAGCAGCAAGTGGCCCAAAACTCACACGGCAGGGAAGCATTTTCTTGAAAAAGTTGTTTGAGCAGAAGGAACAAGAGCAACAGAGCAAACTTCCATGGACTGAGAAAAATTCTGTTTCTGATGATTCAGTTGTAGTTGGGTCACTAACAGTGGCAGCGAGCACAGGGTCTGTCCTTTCTAAGAAACAGCTGTTCACCCCACCACAGTCTCCTGCCACAGTCCATTCCCCATTGAATGTAAACAAGTTCTCACATGCTCCAATGTCAGCCTTCCAACCCATTGAGAAGAAGGAGAAAGGGGACACAGTAAACCAGCCTGTAGGAGACAGTGTGAAGCAGGCCGCAACACAAAAGTTTACTGCAGCTCCTAAGCCAAGTAAACAAAGGACAGGTTTAAGCCAACACACAAAACAGGAATTGCCATCTCCAGTTAGCACAAGCCTTCCATGGACCAGAGAGAGCACTCAGCTCAATCATGGTGTGCTTAACTCAGCTGTAGTGAAATTTGAGGGCATCACTAGGGAAACATCACCGCAACCTGCTCCATTTTCACGGCCTCGAAGTCAGAGCCAAGAGAAGATAGCTGTGCCAAAAAATTTTAGTGTGTTTGTCAAACAGCCTACTCCTGTACCTGTACCTAAAAGTTATGTTTCACCTTCACATATTCCTGGCTCAGTACAAGGACGTTATCAAGAACAAACAAGTGAAGTTCTGTCTTTAAACAGCCTAAAACAACCTGCGCCTATTCCAACACCTCCAATGCTTACTGCTCCACATCTCATTCAGAATTATGGTAATAATCAGCAAATTTGTCATAAAGAACCTGAAATTTGCAAATCTTTCAATCAGCAGAAATATGAAGGTGGAGTCCGTCTTGGTGAACAAAATGGGCAGGAAAAGACATCAGAAGAGATACGTCAATATTGTACGAAAAGCTACACCACTGAAATTGATTATGGCACTGAAGAATTCACCAAGTTTCCGAGTGTTAGTCCAGTTCAACAAACTTACAGTGGAAGTGTCACATCTAGGTCTTCATCAGTATATCCACAAAGTGGCAGTGTGTTCATACCCAACTCAAATGTGCAACAGCCTGAACTGGATTCACTACATTCACCTGATAACTCTCTTCCTTCACCAGAAGCATTTACAGCCGTGTCTCGAATCATGACAGGTCCCACGTCTCACCAGGCAGTTACAGTAACTCACAGGACAAGACATCGATATGATGATATGGATGAAGAAGCTAGTGGACGAAGTTCTGCTGCAAAGAATCTTGCTTCTGTTCTTATAAAATTCTCATCTGCCAGTGAAAATAACAGAAACTTGCAAAGTGTTCCTAAGCAACAAAGTAGTAAGTCTCCCACATCTCCTCTGAGGAACAAAGAGGAAGATGCAATACAAAGCTTTAAACAAAACACTTCTGTTTATTCATCCAAGAAGTCTCCCACTGTGGACATGAAGAGGCAGGATCCTAGAGAATCACAGCCTCATCATCATCAACCTCATTTGCTTTCAAAACAATCACAGAAAGAAACAAAACCTCTCACAAGTTCTATGAATAGGCATCACAGTGAGCCAGATATTGCATCAATGATAAGTGATGATCAGTTTGTGCACTATCAGCAGGAGCTTAAAATGAAAGCAGCTGGAGATACTAACTACTTCAGAAGTCCTGTGTATCAGAACTGTGGCATTTCTAAAGCCATAGGTTATCCACATTGTTCAGATGGTCCTGCCAGGGGGTTAGGAAAGTTTACACATGCGGGGAGTGTCCCTGGCTTGGCTGAGGAATCTGACCATTTTCCATCTGTATCAGCTCGAGTGCGTCCTGCCTCAACTGAATCTCTCATCACAACAACAAGTACAGAGGAGCTGCAAGAAAGTGGAGAATCAGTATTAACAACAAGACTGCAAATCCCAGTTTACAGTAATAGTAACAAGTTACATAACTTAGCACAAAGTTGTCATAATGCCCCACGTTCTAGTTCATTGCATGATGTTTCAGATACACACACCCCAAGCAAAAATACATTCACATCTCCAAATCCTTCCTCTTCTGTGTCACCATCTCTGACCCTTCGTAAGTCTGGATCATGGCACCAGCTGGTAGCAGGCCAGCAGGGAATAAGAAACAAGCGACCACAGAGCCTTGCCTTGCCTGACCTTACAGTACCAAGCAGTAATGTTCATCGAATTCCACCAGCATTACCTAAAACCAAATCAAGTCATTCCTTGTCATTCCCCAAGCAGTTTGAAGCTGCTTTGTCACCTGATAGTGTAGAAAACAAGCAGCGTAAAGTGGAAGCATACCTTAAAACTTCTTCAAAGCCAAAAACTCAGGAAGTAAAAATGAAAGTTCAAGAACTGCAAGATAATTTTGTGCCTCCTGCAAGCGACACGCTGATTCTAGATGAAAATCTTGAGAATGTTGATGAAGCATTTGAAAATGTTTTTAATGCAACTATATCAAGTAATATTGAAGCCAAATCAAAACAAAACACAGCACACAAAACGAAACGACAATTAAGGCAGCCTGCTACAGAGGAACTTTCCCCATCCCATTTGAGTGGCAGTGCATCATCACAGTTTGTACGCAAACAGCAAGCTTGGGAAGAATCAAGTTCGGTACGGACCAAGTTGGCACAGCACTTGAGTAGTAAGTAGCTGCATTTGGCATGGAGTCAAGATATCCGAAGAACAGAACAGTAATGTTTGTGCAGTGTTTATACTTAGATAAGACTCACAATCTAATGGCTGCGCTTCTTTCTGTAGCACAAGTATCAAAACACTATTGAAAGATAACATATTTTTACCTAGAGGAACAAGTATCTTGATTTTATTATTTTTTGCAAGCATTAGCTTTAGTTTTTGCAAATAATTGCATAAAGAACATGAACAACTGCTTGTTGTTGTGCTAATTGGAACATCTGAAAGTTTATCCACGTCAGCTTCAGCATCCGTGTGTTGATTGGTCTGAAGATATGAGAGCTGCAAATTGTGCAAGAAGCAATGTAAATGTTCAACACTCTGGATGTGCATCCTGCTGCCGTGAGTCAGAAACATCTCATGTGGAAATTGGTACCCCTGACTGCATTGTTAAACTTACACAGAATGTTTCCTGCTTGCATTTGTTAGTAGAAATTGTCGTCATACAGAAATATTACCCTGTTTGGTTCCCTCTTATTTATTCACTACCAGTGGCTCGTATGGATGGTTGCTCTAATTATTTCTGCACCCCCCCCCCCCCCCCCCCCCCCCCTACTTTTTTTTTTTTTTTTCTTTTTT
>Ga0123355_10012504_pt1 | contig 13150 bp, 14 predicted proteins | sample TergutEmb28metaG_3_FD_89872 | JGI IMG/M metagenome (GOLD analysis project Ga0123355, IMG submission 89872) | Embiratermes neotenicus P1 segment gut microbial communities from Petit-Saut dam, French Guiana - Emb289 P1 | ecosystem: Host-associated > Arthropoda: Insects > Digestive system > Gut ... | reverse complement strand
TTATAATTACTAGCCCTAGTCCTTATAAGAGGAAAACATGAGTAGAATATTCTCAAATAAGTGTTTAAAAAGGAGTTAAACATGAGGTTTACATCTGTGGTTTCAAAAACGCCATTCCAGGTTACTGTATCAGTAATCAGGTAAGACAAAGTAGAAACACATCCAAAATAACAGAAGGAAAGTATGTGATATGTGAAATAGCTGTCACTGATAACTTTTCTCATCAAAACAAGGGAGAATATGACCTATACATATGTATGTAATACATACCTACATACAAACATACATTCCGTGGATCCAAAAGTGTCATAAAGACAGTAGGGTGTGGAAAAAGTCATAAAACGACAAAGTATACAAATTTACAGTATAAAATACTACAAAACATTTTACAAAAACAGTATTATAAATCATCTTTGCATATTAAAAAAAACGATTTACAGAGTAAAATGATTATGTATGTAGGTATTTTCTTAAGGCTGCTTTAAATTTTGCTTGTCATTCTTGAGGATTGTCACACTAAATGATAAACTCTTGAAAATTTTTATGCCAACATAGAATGTACTTTTTTGAAAACACGGGTTTGCATTTAGTTTATGAAGGTGATGCTTATTTCTTGTATTAATATTGTGTATAGATGAATTTTGAAAAATTTCCCAATTATTGACAATGAAGCTCATTAATGAAAGTATATACTGTCTTGGGACAGGTAGAATATCTAATTGTTTAAATAGACTTCTACATGAGGTTCTGGCATGTGCACCTGCAATAATTCTGTTGATTTCCTTTGGTAGAGTGAAAAAATTCCCCCTGTTGGAACAGTTAGCCCCAAAAAATTATTCCATATTTTATAGTAGAGTGAAAGTATGCACAGTAAATTGATTTGACAGTGTTAATGTTACTGATAAGGACCATTGACCTAACAGCATAAAATGTCCCACTTAAGAATCATTTGCTGAATATGATTCTTCCAGTTTATGAGGTTATACATTTGCAAAACAAGAAATTTTCTTGTTTTGCAAATACTGACATACTTCATTCACCTGCCTATGAAGATGGAACCGATAGTGAGTTCCGAAACGTCGGCAATTAGAACTCAGACACCGGGGAATTACCCAAAAAGGAACAAATTACTTTAAGAAATTTTCTGTTCGCTGTTTCTTGTATATGCTTTTCTTTATAGTCAGTATGTAATGAACAATGTGATGAATTCATTGTCATGAATTTCATTTTATTCATTTTCTGGAAATTTAGAACTAAATTATTAGCATCCAACCATTTAATTGTATGAGAGAGAAATAACTTTGACAATCAACAGAAATCTTTGATATTTCTGCTTGAAATTATGACACTAGTATCAGCAGCAAATAATACTGATTCTGATACAGAATTTATTCACAGGGGAAGGTAAATTAGATATATTATGAACAATAGAGGCCATGGAACTGATCCTTGGGGAACTCCATTTTTTCGTTGTTCCCCAGTTAGAGAAAACATTTTGAGAAGAATTAGGTGATGTTACTTCTACTTTCTGTCTTCTGTTAGTTAAACATGACCTGCATCAATCTGGAGATACTCCTCAAATTCCATAGAAATGTAATAAAGCTAAAAGAATTTCATGATTGACACAATCAAAAGCATTTGCCAAAACACAGAAAATTCCTCCAACACACATTTTTTGGTTAGCTAGATTTGAATAACTATCTGTTAGTCTGAAGGCAACATCTTCAGTTGATATTCCTTTCACAAAACCATACTGTTCTGTGACCATTATGTAGTTAGTATGCAGGTGTTGTCTTAATCTACTGTCCATAGCTTTCTCAAGTACCTTATAAAAACAGTTAATAATGCAGTAGGCTGTAATTTGTTGTACTAGTTTCATCTCCTTTCTTGTAAAGTAGCTTTACTACTGTAATTTTAAGGTGGTCAGGAAAAATACCTGTATATAGTGAGTGATTATACGTGTAGCTTCTTCTTCTTCCTCTTCTTCTTCTTAGGGCCCGTCAGCTTATGCACCAAATGCACCGCAGCCTTAGGCTTATTGTGCAGCCCTAATATTTCATTCAGCACAGCCTCAATAATCCTGCGCCTCGTATGAAGAGACAAAGGTCCCTTACTGAGGCTGTGCTTATGTCTTTTGGTTCTACAGTCAGCCTCCCAAAGACATTATAATGCTGTCGAGCTAACACCTCGCAACAGCAAATGATGTGCTGCACTGTTTCAATCTCCGCCCCACAAAATCTGCAGACTGGATCCCCATCAAACAGGCCCACAGTATACAGGTGCATGCCCTTTGTAGATCGCGGTTACCATTTTTAGTTGATGCCTACTTAACTTAAGTAGGTCATCGGCTCTCTTCTTACATGGTCTATCTATAAATAGTTTGCCATGTCTGAGGCCTGGCAAGTCTATCCAGGCTCTAAGATGTTGCACCTCAGTCCAGTTCTTAATTGCACCGCATTGCCGGAAATGCCCTGGTGCCCCGGCACCCAAGTGAGGGTAACGTCATTCAGGCTAGCCAACACCGAGAGAGCATCCAGGCATTCTGCAGCCAGTCCTGAGGTCACTTTCGGGCCACTAAGTGCCGTAAGTGCAGCCTGGCTGTCAGAGAAAATAAGAATCCGCTTATTCTTATAGGCCCTTCTTATATTTTCGCATGCACATTGTAAAATGGCATATATTTCAGTTTGAAAAACTGTTTCAAATTTACCCAAAGGGAAGCTAAGACTTCTTTTTGGTCTCAAGCCAAAAATGCCAGACCCTGTCCCCAAGTTAGCCCTAGAGCCACCAGTGAACCAGATCAGAGCATCCTCAGGGAACACTGGGTCTTTGTTTTTCCAGTAATCCCAGTCTATACTGACACTGAAACTTTGTAATGATAGTAAACTGGAGTAGTGTACTCTGCCCACATTTCCAAAAGAGGGTCACTTACGTTTTTCCAGATAGATAGCATCCCTGCCTCTACCTTAGGATCGGCCGGTTGCTTGAGTATATGCAGCCTGTACAGTGCCATCCTTGCCTCCGCATGGATCACCAGATCCAATGGAGTCAGATTCAAGAGTATCTCCATTGCTGCAGTAGGGGTCGATTTCATAGCCCCCATGATGGCTAGGCAGGCCATTCTTTGAATCCTGCCTAATTGGGTTATAGTGGTTTTTTGCATGGCCTTGGACCACCACACCAAGCACCATGAAATATGGATAGTCTGATTACCCTAGTATAGAGCCAATGCACCATATTAGGTCTAAGACCCCATTTTTTTCCACATGTGCGTCTAACTACCACAAAGGTGGTTTGTGCTTTATTGATTATTTTCTGCAAATGCTGGTTCCAGGTAAGTTTGGAGTCTAAGATCACTCCCAAGTACTTAACCTTAGTGAGAGGTCCTAAGCCCTCTGTGTTCCTTCTGTTGGTAAATGGTATTATGGCTGTTTTGTGGGGGCTAATATTCAGACCCTCTTTTACAGCCCATTGGACTACCACGTTCAGGGCCTCTTGCATAATCTCCCTGACAGTGTGCGCAAATTTACCTTGTACTATGATGACAATGTCGTCAGCATAGCCAAATGTACTGAAGCCTAGGTCATTTGTAATCGTCAAAAGCCTATCAACAACTAGATTCCACAAGAGGGGAGACAAAACTCCTCCCTGTGGACAACCACCTACAATTTTGGCAGTCAAACTGCTGCCCATAATGGAGGTATGTACCAGTCTGCTCTCAAGCATAGACCTGACCCACCTGCAACAGGTTTCCTCAAGTCTGCGCTCTCTGGCAGCTGTAATTATAGCGCTGAAAGAGGTGTTATAAAACGCCCCCTCAATATCCAGAAAGGCGCCCAGAGCAATCTCTTTATGGTTCAAGGACTTTTCCAGTCTATGGACAACCTGGAAAAGAGCTGTTTCAGTAGACATACCTGCCCTATAGGCAAACTGGTTCTGATGAAGTGGTCTTTCGACCAGAACACCATCCTTGATATGTCTATCAAGCAGTTTCTCCAGTGTCTTTTGTATAAATGACATGAGACTAATGGGCCTCAGGGACTTTGCCTGGGACAGTGGTTTCCCAGGCTTAGGTATAAATACCACCCTGATGTGCCTCCAACTCATGGCAATATATCCTAAGGCCAAACTGGCTCTTAGTAGCATCAAAAGTTTTCCCCCAAGCAGTTCTAAACCCTGCTGTAGCATGATGGGCGTTATTCCATCAATGCCTGGAGATTTATAAGGCTGAAATGAGAAAACAGCCCATTTCAGTTTATCATAATTAATGACCCTTTTAGAAGTCCCCCAGTCTTCCCTTGATCCTTTCCATTTCAGAAACTTACGTGTAGCTTAACCTTTTAACGCCTAACATCGACTATAGTGGTCATACCGCACCACTAACCTCTAAATGTTGCATTTTATATATTTATTCAACAAATATAGGTACTGAAAATTTTAAACACGGTATATAGTCTCCGTTTTTTCCTCTTAAAAATGCAGTTTGTTTCATAAATCTAACATATTTGGTTCCTGTATTATTCACATTTTATATACAGGTGTGCCAAAATTAAAAAAATAATTCCGGCGCTAAAAGGTTAATGGGTGACTGATGAGTGATGCAGAAGTTTTTTAATACTTTACTTGTTATTTCGTCATAACCTGATGATTTTTTTGGGTTTAGGATATGTATTATACTTTTCATCTCAACTTCAGTAACTGGGATTATTTTTATGCTGGGGAAGTTTCTGAATTCTTTAGAATTTAATGAATGTTAAAGTTTTCAGTAATTGTTATAAGAAATTATTGAAAGCAATGGCCACGTTTGTTGGATCCTTTAATTTTTCATCATTCACAAGTAAGGTGGGAACCTCTTTCACTGAATGTACTTTTCCTGTCTCTTTCTTTATAATCTCCCATGTTATTTTTATATTGTTATTAGATTTTGTTACAAATCTACTGTAGTTTTGCTTCGTAGCTTCTTGTATAATTTTTGTTGGGATTTTCCAGTATTTAATATAATGTGCCCTTGCTTTTGGATCATTGGTGTTCTTGGTGAAGGCATACAGACTTCTTTTGTGTTTGCGAGATATTCTTATCCCTTGTGTAATCCAGTTGTTCTTGCCTTTCATTCTTCTGTATGTAATTGGAAAAGTAGTTTGGAAAATGTTTAAGAAAGTGCATAGAAATGAGTTCAACAAATTGTTATGATATTTGTCTATACAGATGGATCCCCAGGTTTCTGCTTTTTAGTAGAGTCTGAAAGTTTGTGATTGTTTCATTATCTATTAATCTGGTTTTCTGCTTCAAAGGAAATGACAATAAACCAAAACTCAATTCACTCATCTCACGGACAGTTTTTAAATATTTTCCATCAAAACATCTGAGGATTAAGAAATAAAATGAATGAACTATGTCACTTACATCTCAACTTACCACAAAGACTGTGTCTACCAGAACATAATTTAAATCAAATGGAACATAGTCTCAAACATATCCCAGACTATTTACTGGGTTCATACTACTGTAGAAAGGATATACTGAAAGGTGATGTTTGCATTTTCATTTATAAAAACACAAAATTCCCTATCATAAATCTTGATAATTATTGTGTTGATCAAGATATTGAGGTATGTGCAGTTCAACTTGATTCACCTTTTAGGAATATGTGTTTTAACTATTTACAGATCTCCATCAGAATATTTTAACAAGTTAACTCAAGTAGATATGATGCTCCACAAGTAGATCTTCTCAATGTGCAGATATTAACATTAATTGACTTAATGAGAGTGATAGAGTAGACAATTAAATGGACTACTAAATTCATATAATCTCTTTTGTATGGTTACTTTTGTGCTAGAATTAGGAAAGATTCTTATTTTAAATTTTTCTTTCCATTCATTCTTGTACATCGAATACTTCTTCAATATTCCACCCAAATCATTGTATTACTTGCTCAAAGTAATGGCTTTGAGCAAGTAATATGATTTTTAAGCTTTATGTTTCTGTGACCGTGCATCATGAGCAAAGCGTGAAGAAGGAATACCAACAAGATGCAACAATATAGATGATTTATTGTCAATTCCAGATGTTGATTATTGACTAATATCTCGATATGTTTCGAGCATCTTTATGCCCATCATCAGGAGAAAAGACCACGTGTTACTGCATATGGGGTATTTTGCTGTTAGTGTTGGATGTGGCTGGTTGCAGTTCTGTGGTGCTACGTTGTAGGGTGTGAGCACTGCGAAGGTTGCTGCTCAACTCAACCTTCACAGTGCTCACACCCTACAATGTAGCACCACAGAACTGCAACCAGCCACATCCAACACTAACAGCAAAATACCCCATATGCAGTAGCATGTGGTCTTTTCTCCTGATGATGGGCATAAAGATCCTCGAAACATGTCAAGATATTAGTCAATAATCAACATATGGAATTGACAATAAATCATCTATATTGTTGCATCTTGTTGGTATTCCTTCTTCACGCTTCAAGTAATATGATGTTCTCTCTGAAGATGGTGTATTCTTGATTCTTTTTTCTTCCTTTCAGTCCATCCGGTCACAAATATGACATTGGACATGTCAAGCTCAGTCTACATTCCCTACATTACATAAAAGCATTCATTCACAATATACAGAACAAAAGGAACTTGCAATACATTTACATCAATAATGCAACACAATAATAAAAACTATAATTAAAACTCACAAACTAACACACCAAAACATGTAGGAGAGATTTAATAAAATATGTATTGAATATATTGTGTGCATTTGGTTGTAATACTGAAGAGGTACTTGAAGGGAAAGATACTATTTTTGCTACAGGTAATATTTTATTGATAGCCCAAAAATACAGAGTATTTCCCTTAAATAATGGACTGTCAGCTCACGATGTACAGCTTATAACAATAATATTCGTCTTAATTAATCATGAGATCGTCACACTTATTTCAAAAGAAAAATAAATATGTATACAGTTGTTGATTTTCAGATCAAATTGAGTTATGAAACATGGGAATCAGTCGAGAGTGATGATGTAAATACAGTTTTTAATTTTTTTAATACATATTTAATTATCTTTGTTTCAATTTTTCCCTTCACTACAGTAAAAAGGATAACTGCAGATATTTCCTGGATTGCACCACGAATAAATATTTCTTGCAGATATAAAACAGAACTTCATATAGCAAGCAGGAATAGCAATCACTCAACCATCAAAAATATTTTAAAAAATTATTATAAAATACTGTCAAAGTTATAAAGGCAGCAAAGAAATTCAATTGTGAGAAACAAACAAGGAATTCGAATAATGCAGTGAAAACTACATTGGAGATTATATATTCATAAATAGAGAAAAGTAAACAATGACATACAATCTTTAAATATCAACGGTGTGAATATTAATAATCGAAAAAATATCGTGGATGTTTCTAGTAATTATTTTCTAACTGTAGCTGATAACAGCGCTATCAAGAATATAAGTAATGCCACAAATACTAACACTATCAATATACATAATGATACCTTCATGCATTTTATGTCACAAGTCTTTACAGCAAAGTATCCTTTCATGAGCAGTAAACCAACTATGACTAAGATTATAGAAAACAAAATTAAAGCTCTTAAATAAAAACATAATATTAAAAATATTAAAAATAAGCTCCCGTTTTCTCATGCATAAAACTTTTTAGCAAGCTACCTCTATAAATAACAAATATTGCAGGAAATCCAAATAAGTTTAAGCAAGCTTTAAGGAAATTCTTGAATACACACTTATTTTATACATTGCAGGAATTTTACAATACTTAATATACAAACATACAAATCTGACTACATTTATTTTCTAGATCTGTTGGTATTTAGAAACCAAATTGTGTTACTTTTTAATGTTTATTAAATCACGTGTAAATATTGATTGTAACATTTCATTAATATCATAATATTTTATATAAGAAATTGTGTATACATTATATGAAGCTTGTTTTATTTGTAATTATGTGTATGTTTTACACACTAGGATGATATCATACAGTATATTTATATTTATTTGATGTATTCTCTATTCATTGGTTGTAATCAATCTGTACAGATTTGTTTGAATATAATAAATAACTACATGTACAAATACAAAGTCATGAGGACACAACAGACTGCACATGAGCCTACAGAGAAATTAAAAACTCGTTACAGAACACGGTTGCCTGAAGCGTTGAATTCAATTTAGTTAACTACTACTTCATTTCAGTCAAATATCTAACTTAATTAAGATAGTGTCAATTGGTATTTAACGTTTCTTGTTAAAATTGAAATTGCATAAATACATTTACATCATTCTATACGATAGGTCATAATGCACGCACGTTCGTAACAAACTACACAACTTTAGGTCTCACAAGATAGGAATCTTTTGAAAACAAGATTTCACGTGGTTTGGTTTACAGAAATGGGTCAGCTGTGGTAGGCTAAATACTATATTTCTTATGCAAATGTGGATAATTACCAAATTAGGGAGGTTCACCTTACTCAAAATTCTTGCTATTTTCAGCCACACGCTTGTCCTGTTAACAACACACAAGCCAGTTTGCCCTCATTTTATCGCACAATTTCGTGGTAGAAAACTTCCCTCCGTGCAATTTTGTGCCCAAGATTACACTTCTTTTTTACGAATTTGTACAAATTTCTTTCCCATTATTATTTATATCCTGCAAGCTGCCATTAGCATAACAGAACTTGTGGCAAATCAAGCTTTCACTTTGATGGGTGTAGACCCTTTGCATAAAGTAAGTCTGCGCCTCTGTAAACTGAAGACGACCATTAAGAATGTTTGTCTTACGGACTGCACAAATAAAATCTATTTTGTGTTGCCCTAGTAAATACCGCAATGTATTCCTCTTTACTGGTTTTTGTAATACTGTCATGTATACACACATTATTGAATAATAAGTAAATTAACACACTATCATCCGTTTAAAATTGTTTATATTTCCATCTGTACGATTTGCACATAGTACGGAGGGCAGGTAAAGTCAACACAACTATTTCCGATTGAGTTTTAATTCCCACCTGCTGCTGTAAGTGTCGACACATCATTAGGGTTGTGTGCAGCCCTCACAAAGCATGCAGTATGCATTATGTTCTGAATGGACTGTGTTCTGTACGGATCTCAGAACAAACAGTGATTATTTCCCTATACAGCATTAACTGACTGGTTTTTATTACAGAGACGGAGAGTGTTTACTGCGCGGTACGGACTGGATCTTTATGCACCATTCGGATTAAACTCCGTCCTATATTCTTAATGTCATAATTGTAGCCACGTTTCGTTAATTAGTACTTCAAACATAATTCATTGACATGTCAGCAATTATCACAGTGCAGCCTTTGTACGTGTTTGTTGCTTTCTCCAATAATATATTACATTGTTATCTCTTATAAATATTAAAGACATCTAATTATTATTTTAAATATGACTTATTTCGTATGAGTAGCGTGCTATTAATTCACTCTTGCCCCCACTCCTATATCAGTGAAGCTTATGAAGCATCCACGCAATGCTTTCAGCACTTTGGTTCTCAGGGTCGTGAGATTTTAGATTACGGTCGGCTGAAATTGGACGCCGTGCAGTTTGGCACGTCGGCAGTATCAATGTTTCGGACTACAGGCTGCCTCCGTTTTCAGGGTGGGACTGAAAATTTGGACAAGAATTTTTCGCAGTTGTCTCGTATAATCACGCACATAATAGTGGATAAACCAAAGTCATAAAACGAAAGATGTTAATGAAAATGCGTATTATGTAAAAATTGTTACTTAAATAGCACATTTAGCGCCGTTGTTGTGAAACAATTCCATGCGCAAATCCCACAACGCAAGCAGTTCGCCCAGTTTTCCACATCAACTGAAAAATACGAATGAACGACTGACTGTTCGACGGTGTGGCTGAACACCGTACAGATCTAACTTCGTCACACAAGTCTGAAGAGCCTTTAGACGTCGCACGAACTGTCGTGTAGCTACGCAGCAGGTCGTACCTATTGTAGCTACACATTCAAGGTCGTGTCTACTGTAGCCACACAAGCAAGGTTTAATCTGTTTGTTTCTTAATATGACTGTATCCGATTTCCGCCAAGGTAGTCCGAGAGAAAAATCGCCAGAACAGGCATTTGGTGTGACCGCAGCCTTAACATGTCCAACATGTCAGAGTACCTTCCGTTTCTGCTTCAACGGACAGATAAGGTATTCTGCTGCCCCAATGGTGAATGCTACTCGATGGACCCCCCCATGGCGATCAGTAAGACGCCCTGTTCCAGTGCCTAACTGCATAGAGAAAGTGGACTATCTGCTGCAGACCAGGTAACAATGTAATCAGGCCCACTTATGGTGGGGCGGGCGTGCGACAGGGCAGGGATTTCGAGCCGAATACAGAATGTGGGTGAGTAACGGCGCTGAACACTGCTGGACTGAAGGCCAAGGTGGAGTGTAGTAATATCGCACGTTATAGCAAATCTGACCCTGTGTGTAAGCACCACTTCGTAAACCTGTCCATAACTGGCAGTAAAGCTCACTGCATTGTTGTATTGTTAAGTATTATTGTGTAGGGCGCCATCAAATGCCTCGTGTAAGGTTGGGTGGCGTCGGTGGTGGAGTATGGAGCAGTGGCAGAATGGTACTGGCAGGGGAAAACAGAAGTGCTGGGAGAGGAACCTGTCCAGTGTCACTGTATCCACCACAAATCCCACATTGACTTGCCTGGGATTCAACCCAGGCCTACGCAGTGACAGGCCGGACACTAACCACCTGAGCCGTGGCACGGTCGTCATCGCTAGATGTGATCAGCAGTCAATTTCAAAGTTCTGGCTGATGGGTTGACTTCCTAGCAGGCCGGAACGTCGAGGCAAAGAGAAAAATTCCTGCCCATGGCGGGATCGCATCTTATATGCACGTCCTGTGGCTCATAATTACTAGTGCTATCAGTTCTGCTTGTATAGTGGTTGGTCTTGTTATTAAATCCACATTTGCACAGAAATATGTTTGTAACAATAAATCACTCGTGAATTCTGAAGGCGGGACTAATTTATTTATAGCTGCTACATGTTTAGGTCTATGGATCATCATGAGGGAAATCCTGCATACACGATAGTCCATGTATAGTGTCGTTAGCCGCTGTGTTTTTCCTGTTCAATTTTCACTGCCGTTATTTCCACCCATCTTAATATACACGTAAGTATTACTCATTTCCACTTGTACCATAGTGTAAATGTTTATTGAAATTGGTTACAGGAACAATTTAATAATTTATCTTGGTACATCTTGTATACACCAACGCACAATAAAACATCATAAAAACATAGTGTCGTTACATTTGACTTTTCGACCAAGAGACCATTTCAACTGCTTAAAACGCCTCTTTGTTACAGAGCAACTACTTATTAAACATTTCGTATTGTCACCTGTTGTCACAGCACTGCATGTTATTCAGCTGAATGTAAGCGTTATGTAGTCAGTAAGTCTGTATGGGAGTTGCGAGGTTGTGCTGGGACAATCGTGATGCGATCTGGGTACTTTCCTGAGGCAGAACGATCAAACAGTCTGATATGCAGCATGATAGTGATAAATATGCAAATTTCATACTGTGGTGATATCTACCATCTACTGTATTCCGTACATAACACCTGCTTGTGTACACCGTCTGCTGAATTTCCTCGCCAGTAATTCGACTTGGTAATGACATCGTTGTTCAGCTAGTCGAGAAATTTCCCTCCGTTTATGCAACCCACAATATTCATTGCTGTGTCCACAGAGCGCGCCACTGTGTGCTATCCGTGCCAGTTCAATCAAACGTACCCAAACCATGTATGTTTAACGCCCTCCGCTTAAAAATCTTTCAAGTGGCCTATCACTGTTTTCTTCCTCTAGATGACAGCTTCTTAAAACGGTCAACATGTTTACACCATCTCGTGTTACCTGTGTGTACAGCGATCTGACGCTGTTCCTGTCACGGACAGATATTGGTCAAATTAAAGGAGCGGCACCTACTGTGCACACACAAAATATGAACGTGCAATTGCCTGCTGTACGCCGTTACATCTGTTAGATACAAGCAATTTGTTCTCGCAGGCCTGGATGCCCCTGGGCCGCTGTTTGCAGACGAGGACTGCCGGGTTGGACAGTGCAAAGGAGATGCGATGTTTGTGGAATCGATCCAGAGCAACGGGAAATTTGTCTTTGGGTTGGGAACTTTTCATGAAGACGGTAAGTACTGTCTGGTTGTACGCTGGCTGCGATAGGGTACAGCGGTACTGTGGAAATGTAATGGTACGTACGTGGAAGTGCTGGTGCAGCTCCACTTAATATTATCTTATGCACCAGATGGAGGTGAGTAGGCAGCTTGATGTCACGGCAGTGTTGCACTTTGCACCTGGTGCCCAGTCAGTAGGAATGGGCGCCTCGTGACGTGCTGCATGAATTACGTTCGAGGATTCTTGTACTGCTTGAATTGCGTCACAGGATCGTGAGGTCAGTTGCGAGGATAAGGGACGGGTTGTGGTTGAGCAGGAAAATAGAATACGTAACTGGGACTGAATTTTTGTTTTGCGTTGTTGGTTGGGTAAAAAAACGAAAAAATATCTTGTTTATAATACAAAATTTATTAACCAGATTATCACAGATGTCGCTTGTTAATAGTCAGCTGCAGGTAGATCAGTTATTGAGACATTTATACAATTATTAACCATCTGATGTTTATTGAACCGTGCATCATTGTGATAACTGAAGAATAAAAAACCAACTAGATGCCACTTATTATTTTATTGTACTTCTTATAGGCTCAACATGTTTTGGGCACTACTATGCTCATCATCAGGAGCTCGCGATTATGATGTTGATTACCACATTGGTCGTTTCGTTCTGTAAAGATGGAGGGGTTAGCGTTAGTGTAAATTTATGGTTCTTAGTGGTGTGTGCTCGGTGTGAAGTTCTTTGTCGCTTTGTTGTAGCTGGTAACGTGTTTCTGTTAATATTAATAGTTGTGATCTTTTATGCGTAGTGATCGTAGTGTTCTGTTGTGTGTAGTGTGTTTCATTAGTGGACTGGTAATTCGATGTGCTGTTAGTGTTCATTAGTATCGTGAATCTGAAATTGTACACCTTGGTTTGCTGTATGTTGGAGG
>Ga0123355_10012503_pt1 | contig 13150 bp, 9 predicted proteins | sample TergutEmb28metaG_3_FD_89872 | JGI IMG/M metagenome (GOLD analysis project Ga0123355, IMG submission 89872) | Embiratermes neotenicus P1 segment gut microbial communities from Petit-Saut dam, French Guiana - Emb289 P1 | ecosystem: Host-associated > Arthropoda: Insects > Digestive system > Gut ... | reverse complement strand
GATCGGAAAGAATGAGGAGCTATTGGGCCATTTGGAAAGAAAACACGTTGAAGATGAAGATGACCAGAAAATGATTGACTGAAGTGGTCCAATGAGGCCGTAAAAGGGAATAATAATAATATATATATATATATATATATAAGTGGTTGTGTTGGATGGATGTTTAAAGGGTTACTTGGAATCAGCAGGAATAGCCACTGCAATTTTATTTATAGGTTCAGTTTGGTTCATTTTGAGTGATGTGTGGATAGTTGCATATGGACAAAGCAGTTAAACTGACTCTTAACTTTAAGTTGCTTGAATATTGCATCCCTTTTCATAATTTGCTGCTTCCTTGTTTCATTACACATGCCTGATATTTTCGTGTGTGAAGTCTGTAAGCATATCGTGAGTACAAGTTTCTACCTCTGGACATTTTCATAACAATTTTTTGTGTTGTTTAAGGTGTAATCTCAAGTGTGAAAGACAGAAGAGGCAGGTGGAAGTTGAGAGGGTGCAGCCATGTGAACTGATGTATCCCTTCCGAAAGACACGCTGCTCAGTAGCATGTATAGTGCTATGAAACTCGCTGAAGGTGCTAACTGTATAAAACTGATGGAATGTGAATTTTATGTTTTGTTGACCATGCATCTTGATGTAATCGTGTAAAAAAAAACCAACTTGTTGCACAACTTATTCTTAGTATATTTCATCAACCTGTGCATGTTTCAGGCGTATGTGGGCCCATCCAGTCTGTCCAGGACAACAGAGAGTCATCTAAAAAGAATAATGGGTGCCAAATGTTGTACACATATGGTTGTACCTCCTGATGATGGGCCTAGATACGCCCGAAACATGTAGAGGTTGACGAAATATACTAAGAATAAGTTGTGCATCAAGTTGGTTTTTCTTTACATGATGATGAAATGTGATTTTGTGAAAACTTTTTGTATGGTGGCTAGAGATAAAATGGAATAAGAAGTAATAAATATTGTATTTTATTTGTAAGCTATATTGTATACAAAATGAATAAAGTGTCAAAAATATTCATGTATTACTGATTTTTGTTGGTATGTGTAATTGACAGATTAAACAAACTGTCTGAAGTGATAATTCCGTTGACATGCTCAGAAAGTGTGTTGTTTGAAGTTTGGCTGGAACACTTAAGAGTTACATGTTAGTATTTGCTTTATAATGGACTTGACTTTTATTTGTTCTTCCTGGTAGAATAGGATAGCAGGCAAGAAGGGTGGGTGCTACATTGATGTGTGCACTTTGACCATAGTTGATCATTTGTGCAGAGCCCTTTCTGCTAAAGAAAATATATGCAGTCAAACCTGGGTAAAATGTCCTGTGAAGTAGTTTCACTCTTGTGTAAGACCTGTGAACCTCTGGGAGCAGAAATTACCTATTATACAATATTTTGATGTACTGCCAACCTCCATATACCACCAGTGAGTTGAGGTGCTATAATTGGGTTTAACTTAGTTATGTATTGGAATATTAAGTAGTTTTGATAATGTAAACTAATGCTGAAGAGGGAATGGAAGTTAATTTGATGTAATATACCTAATATGATACATATGTATTCAGCATCTAGATATTGTTGGTGGAATGCCAGGTGAAAATTAAACAGGAAATTTTGTCAATTCTTATCTCCAGGGATTCATAGCCATGTAACACTTTCATTGTTCCAACCTTCCACATTGTTGCTCTTGAAGGACACATTCAAATAAGAGTTTTAATGAAAAGACATTCTATGAACTTGAAACTCTGGAAAGGCAGCTTAATGGAATAAATATAATGTCAATAGTCTTCAGTATACCTTCAGAATGCTTACAGTGTTTTACTGGGATGGGATGGGAGGGCTACGATTAGGTCAATGTAGTTCAGGTTAGGTACCAAAGGTGGGTTGCCATGAACATGATAGTAAACTTTCAAATTGTATAAACTTCATGGAATTTCTTGATTAGCTGAACTATTGTAAGTGTTGAAGGACTGTTCTGTGGTGTTATTACTGCTGCCAGAGGTGCCCTGTTTTAATGATGTCTGGTTGTGTAATGTGCAATGTCATACTGCTGTTTAATGCTGCTGTACTTTGCCTGTGTTTGTTAGTAACAGGGCTCAGTTATGTGTTTGGTTTTTTTTAGACAGGAGTGACAATCTGCCATGCCACTAAACATCATTAATTTGTAATTTTATACTGATGTCATGTGACGTGACAGAATATAGCAAGCAGAGGATTGTTGAAGTACGTCATTCATAGTTATTGTCAAAGTGATATCCTGCTTGTTTAAATTCAGGATGTGACAATAATATGAAGAAGAAACTGATTGTAAAGGGGCCAACAAATAGGGGTGTATCTTGTTGTAATGCATGGGTAGCAGTTAACCATGACTTCCTATAGATATCTCATGGTGCAACATTTTATGTGCCATTTTATGGTGACATATCATGTACGAAAAGGCGTTCAACGTTGCATTATTCATATGCATGTGTGCAGTTTTTGAGTTCGTAGCAGTACTTGTAGTAGTCACCATGACTGCTTATAGATGTCCCGTGGAGCAGCATTTTACCCGCCATCTGATGGTGACGTGACATATTAAATGAACTGGTGTTCAACACCGTAGTACAAGCGTATATGTCTGTGTGTGCGAAATTTTGAGAGTTCGCGGCAGTGAAATTGGGCGGAGCTGGTTCAGTTCACGTTTTGCCGCAGTGGGCTTTGGTCATGTTGCGGTAGCTGGGTTAAAAAGTGAAGCACAAGGTGTGTTGCGTCGATGATGGAATTTCGTGTTTACTAAATGAGTGTGAAAGAGGACATGTCGACCTACCAATACACGAAATGTGCGTGCTTTTGGGAGTACCTAGTTCCCTTCACCAGATTTTGGGGAGTCTTCACATCAGTTAGTAAGTATTAAAATATCCATCTCCTACACTGTAGCATTAGTATTATTGTGTCTACCATACAACTAAAGGTCAACTGTCAACCAGTGCCTGTTATTGCAGTACACGTGTTTAACATGTAGGATCATATGACGGCAGTGGTGGCTTCTGTGACTGGTTTATAGAACATACGCATATCCAAGTACTGCAATTTCCATTAAGCAATGTCATTGTATGCATAATATCTTGGGCTGTGCACCGGCATCGAATGTGGGACATTAGTGTCTCCTAAGGCAAATGCTAAGTTGTAGATTACATGTAATTAGCTTCGTACGTCACAGATAAAAAAAAAAACATGCATGTGTTTGTAATGAGGTCTGAGTGATTCATTATGACATAAGAACGAACGAAAACCTAACCTAATCTGCCTTGGGCGTAAAGAACTTTTTCATTCACTATTTACTTTTTCGTTTAATGTCTGACAGTGACGCCGAACATGTAGGATATAGCCGTGAAACACTTGCATCGATAGAAGTTATACCGACTGATTAAACTGTCACCAGAACAGGTACACACTCTTGGGACAACGCAAGAGAAAGTAACTGAGATCGAATCTTGGGTTCGTTGGCTATGATGTTTATGCAACCAAACTATCAACGTGTCAGTTGGTATTAGATTCGTATCAGGGCCATGAAAACCGGTTTGGTGATATGGGTCTTGTCATTTCTACGAGGTCAAAATCAAGGATCATGTTATCAAAAAAAATTACAGCAGCTGAAATTTAAGCAGGGATATGCATATGTAATGGGGGCAAGTCCCCTTACCTCTACACGCTATACGCTGCAAGTACATCCTTACCACATGCAGGACTCTCCTGATTACTTGGAATTCTTCCTCACATGTAAGCAATAATCCACACCTTTGACTGAACATTGTATTATTTGCATTCCTTTCATCATTGCATCCCCGTGAGTTCAGCAGTCCTCACGTTCGAGCACGAGATGACGCGTACTTCATTTTACAGGGGTTGAAACCCCTACTGGCTAGGTGAAGTACAGATGTTGATGCAGGAAGCCAATGTCAAAAGCTGTTTGAGCCTACTTTAGAAAGGTCAATGGGTTAAAATATTGTGCTGTGATGTAGGTAAATCTTCACATAATGGCTATCAGTAGCATTCGTTCAACTAGGTCGCTTTATGTTAACAGACTCCACCGAGCACTTTATTTCTTGTCGCTTAGAGAGTCAAGGAATTTACCATATTTCGTGGGAATCTACAGATAATAGGAGTATGTTCTAAACAGCCCGCCACCTGTCCCTATTCTAAGCTGTTTTAATCCAGTACAATTCTCACATACTCCACTTAATATCCACCTGATATCTTCCATCTACGTATGAGTCTTCCAAGTGGCCGCAAATACATCTTAAGGCAGGGGAGTCCAACTTTTCTTTGCAGAGAGTTCGTGGGCCACACTTGTAAAAGTCACAATAAGCGGTATATATAACCAAAATTATTGTGCAATTTGGTATATTATATACATAATTTACAATTGTGCCCGCTAGTTGCATAACACAGCATGGCGGGCTGCGAAGTGGGCAACCCCCCCTTCTCCTTCTTAAATTGCCTACATTTCTCATTTCTTCATATTTCATTTATTTCTTCCTCCTTTAGTTAAAAACACTAGGAATATTTGACATTATGTGTAACCAAGTTCTTCAGCTTTATCATACTGCTGTTACCACTCCCCACACTCCCTCTTGCAGATAGGGATGTTGTTATCCTCAGCGTCCTGCATTTTCCATTACTTAGAATTCGACCTAAATCCAGGGGAATTTATAAATTTTTTAACATGTTACTCTTTACACGGAAGTGTTGTTGGCACCAAACCTAACCTCTACGTCTTTAGCACCTTCCATTGTCGGCTGTCCGTTACTGGTTATTCAACACATCCATTAGTTATTCTCCATAAATATTACCATCCCTTCCACCCGCTGTAGATGTGCCAAGCAGTGGTAACGGGGGTCTGATTTGTCTGATAAATGGGTGGCGATTTTACAGAAAAATCAAAGTTGTCAAAAGATTACTGTTACTCCAATAAGTGGCAGTATTCTTTTTAATGAAGACATCACGAAGTGCTTGGATACGTATTGTAATACCAATTTGTACGTCAGCACAACTGTTTTTATTACACAAGGTAATGTGTAGGCTACATGTTTCGACTAATAAATAGTCTTCTTCAGGCCTATTCTTTACAGGTTAAGTCACAGGATGCTGTGTACACGTTGGGATCCCAGTGCGTTTACTTCAGTGAAATGTTTAAGCCATATCATTTGCCTATGAGAGTAAAACTTGCAAAGTATGTAACTAATTGGTTAAAATACATTTAAAAAATTTAAAAAATAGTGTATTGGCGTTTACCACTTAAAAAATGTAGGTCCCGTTACCATCTAATTATTCCAGGGTTGTGAGGTTATACTTGCAGTGAAGCAAGAGTGTATCCAGTGTTTTTTGTCGCCTCGCGGGAATTCAAACAAAAAAAAAAACACTGGATACACTCTTGCTTCACTGCAAGTATAACTTCACAACCCTGGAATAATTAGATGGTAACGGGACCTACATTTTTTAAGTGGTAAACGCCAATACACTACTTTTTAAATTTTTTAAAATGTATTTTAACCAATTAGTTAAATACTTTGCAAGGTTTTCTCTCCTAGACAAATGATATAGCTTAAATATTTCACTGATGTAAACACACTGGGATCCCAATGTGTGCACAGCATCCTGTGACTTAACCTGTAAAGAATAGGCCTGAAGAATACTATTTATTAGTCGAAACATGTAGCCTACATTTTACCTTGTGTAATAAAAACAGTTGTGCTGATGTACAAATTAATATTAGAGTAAGTATTTTTTTTTATTTTAAATAATCCATGATCTTGCATTAAGGTGATTCGATATGAAGATATGTTTCGGCCACTCTTATAGCTGTCATACAATGGGTATATTACAAAAACTTCCAGAACCAATGTACAAATATAAAATATTAAGTTTTAAATTTATGGTATAAAAGAAACGTTAACATATAATATGGAGACAAAATTATTTGTGCTAAATTTAAGTGAGTAACGAGTGATTATGTAGCTATTGTGTACTGTATCACAATCAAAGTCCCGAAACGTCAAGCTACAACTTTATAACACGTTAATTCGCCCAACTGTAACTTACGCCTCCGAAACATGAGTGCTTAAGGAAAATATGACAAACTTCTATATAAAGACATAAGAGCAATCTAGAGGCCAACCCACAAACGCAGTTATATCCGAATTAAAGAAAATAGAAATCCCCATCAAAACCAGAGGAATACACCCAAAAGACAGCCATATACGCGTGGACCTCTCAGGAACAGAAGGTAGCGCAAACGTGTCCATCTAAACAGATGGCTCCAAAACAGTAAACCACGTAGGGGCAAGTATGGTTGCAGTGAAAAACTCCACTGAAATACGCACTGAAATTCAGAGTCTAAATATCGCATGTACAGTCTTTCAAGCTTAACTCTGTGGAATAATCATGGCTGTAGACTGGATCCAAAGCCAACGGCAGAAAACCTCCTCCTACACAATCAACGTTGACTCCAAAGCAGCACTACTTGCCATTGCAAACAAGCACACATCACATCCGTTAGCCGTTGCCACCAGATTGAAAACAATTGAACTAAGGAACTCTACTTCGATCACCTTCCACTGGGTCAAAGGACACGCAAGCAAAGAGAGGGCAGATTACTTGGCCAAAATAGCCGCGAGCTACAATACTACCATCGCTTAAGACGCAATTCCAATAAATCGAGGACAGCAGATACTGGAAGAGTATTACATAAAAATTTGGAACACAACATACATAAACTCCGCAAATGCATCCCACGCTAAACTGTTCATACCCACCACCTTCCACAGACTCTCTCTTCCCCTCTGGCCCAACTTCATTCTTACACAATTCCTAACAAATCACGGCAGTTACCGTTCATAACTCCACAAAATGAACAAGACGTCCTCGCCAACCTGCAGCTGTCCTGAAAAGGCTGTACAAACGGCCCACAATCTTATGACAGAATGCAGCCTATTCTCAAGTGAACGTCCAACAGTACTTCAAACCCTTCCCCCACCTCTGGTTCTGCAGTATCACATAAATACCTTCGGCGTCACACGCTTCCCCAGAAGCAACTTCCACACGCTTCAAGAGCAACTGAAAGGCAATCGAACTCCGTAACAACTCCGAAACAACGTACTGACTAAATTATTGACTAGAACATCAAAGGCAATATAGCTGATTAGTTTTAATCTGTGCTCAACCTCTGTAAATATCCCGTGGTGTACCTATCGGTGAAGCACGGGTTGTAACCAACTCTACACAAATAAAAAAATAAAAAATGATGATTTTTGAAAGAAAGATCATAAGGAAAATATTTGGTCCTACAAGAACAGATGATGGCTACTGGAGAATTAAAACTAACGGAGAAATAAATTATATATTGAAAGGGCAAAATATAATTGGGTTTATTAAAAAACAAAGATTAAATTGGTTAGGCCATGCTGAACGCATGGCTGAGGATAATGTTGTGCAGAAGATTAAAAGATGAAAACCCATGTCTAAAAGACCAGCTGGAAGACCTAAAACACGTTGGGAAGATGACGTTTTGGAAAATATAAAGAGCATAAACATAGGCAATTGGAAGAAAGTAACACAGAATAGAGATTGTTGGAAGAAAGTGATTGAGCAAGCCAGAACCTTGTATAGGTGGTAGCGCTTTAGAAGAATAAGAATAAGAACAAGAAGAAGACGAAGAAGGAGGAGGAGGAGGAAGAAGGAGAAGAAGGAGGAGGAGGAGAAGAAGAAGATGATCACAATTCAAGTAAAGCAGTGTTGCTGTTTTGGTAGATGGCCCTATGGACATAACGCACATTGGTTCTGGAAATTTTTTAATGTATCCCTTCCATGACACCTCCCTGAAGATAGCCGCAAAAGTGGCCAAAATATGTACAAGTAGGAAATTTACTACGTTAATAATATAATACGATACTCTTAAATGTTTATCTCCATTTGTTGTTTTGTATCTTCATATCGGAGTGGTAGTAGTTTACATTAGATTTTGTAACTGCAAATAAACCCAAATTCAGTGAAAAGAAGGCCCTAGAGATGTTCATGGTATTGCAGAATTACTCAAAATATTTTTTACCATTGACAAGAACGTTGAGCAGTTATGCACCTTTTATTATAGCAGTATTCAATTCCTGACTTGAGTTTTGGTACATTCACAAAGAAAAGTTGCGAAAATGTACCGATTTTTCCTACCTCTCCCCATCAATAACAGTTCGAGGACTGCTCAAATCATTTATGAAACCTTATTTTGCGCGGTTTTACTAAAATTTGTTAGTACTTCCCAATTTTGGTTGCAATATGACAAAAATAGAGGACGTTTTGCATAAGGACAAACATGTGTTTCTGCAGGGACGTTGAGGGTTAACTGTGAAAAATGATTGAAATGGAAAATATTTCGGACCAAAGCTGTGCATAAAAAACACATTATACGCCAATTGCACTTTTCCATAATCCTTCAAATGTTTGTGAAAAATAAACAAGAGATAGAGCTAACTCTCCAGGCGTGTTAAGTCTGCTCTGAGTGTACTTATGTTAAATTGTTTAGTCTTCTTTCTGAGTGATTGCCAGTTAAAATGCTAATGGTTATGTAAGAAAACAGTCAACACAACTAAGTTTTTAAGTTTTGACGTTTTGCTGACCATGCATCTCAGTATATTTGTCTCAGTAATTAACCAACTTGATGCACAAAATTTTTGTTTTACAATAAGTTTATTTCATGCCTTTACATGTTTCGAGCACATGTGCTGGTTAATTACTGAGATAAATACGTTTTTAAGTGTTTAATAAGGCGACAGGTTTCGACCTCTCAGGCCATAATCAGGCCAAATCATGTGATATACGACATTAAAGAGAAATACAAAAATTTCTTGCATTAGCCTGATAAACAACACAAGGATGTTCTATCTTAAAATTAAAAATTAAAGTACTGTCGTGATGGCAACATATTGAGTACACAGTGGTACTTTTCTTGTAGGCTTGGTCTACTTTAGCCAGTGAATAGTGCGTCACAGTGCTGAAAGATACAAATGTGCATGAATTTTTTGACAGATGTACAGAATAACGAAAATAACAGTGTTATTCAAAATGATTGTCGGGGTTTTAAATACTTGTCATACACAATACACTTGCGATAGGAGTATATGTGTTTTTTTTTTCATTTAATAGAAAAACACTCCAAGTTTTTGTTACATACCTTACAGGTGCACCCTTTATGATTCTACAAACATCAACACGATAATCGAGTTCGTTCCAAACTGTTTCTAGAATGTTAGCGGTGATGGTTTCAATGGCGGTTCAGATTCGTACTTTCAGTTCGGGGATACTTGCGGGAAGAGGAGGAATATAAACCTGATCCTTGACGTAACCCCATAGAAAGAAATCACATATGGTTGCATCTGGAGAACGAGGTGTCAGCTGTTAAAACCCCGACAATCATTTCGAATAATCCTGTATATGTTCTTGCAGTTTCGTAGCCACATCTGGAAATTTTATATTTTTTAGTACCCTGCTTGTGATTCCGGTGGCTGAAGGTTTAGGACTCTGTGTTGAGCCACACTTTTACCGCAAGCCACATATACCTAACCATAGCGATGGCGGAGTTCGGGCGGTCTAAGTCAAGTACTGTATTTTACCACACCACGGTGGGGTCTTCATCATTAATGTTCCTCCTTACATGAACATATATCTGAATCTTTTCTGTGTTTGTTTCGTCTTTCGTAGTTAAAGGCCTTGCGGGGACAGATCGTCCTTCCAAGGGGCCGTACCCCACGTATGTAAATAAACTTTAGAAACCTAAATAACGGAAAACTTGAAACCCATTTGGCTTGCAACGTCAATCAATGCATCTTTAATTATCTGCAGCAGTGGCGTAGCTGCTTTTTGGTGCCTTTAATGAGCAATCACATGGCCGCTCTTAGCAGAAATTATTAACTTTTAAACAATCGCACTTATTTATTTAATTTCTTTTTATCGATCTCAAGATTAAAAAAAAATCTGACAACAGAAACCCATTTCTTTTTTTAATTTAAAGTTCTCATTTTGCCGAGCGTTCTGCTGCCCCTTAGACTCTGCTGCCCGGGGCGGCCGCACTACTCGCCCCTCTCTCCCCACCCTCTAAGCCCCTTATCCCTAGCAGCGAGCTGTCTAGATATAGTTGATTTGTTTCGTAAAATCTCTTTGCAGATTAACTCGCTTAAACAGACTGGATTCAGGAATTCGACCTTTGGGATGTTACACATCTTTTTATGGTAGCTGGTTAAACGTTTCGGGACGGTCCGTCCGTCTCATCTTCCAAGTCCTTGAATTTGAAACCGATAGACCGTCACAAAACATCGGTACCCTACTATCAACCAACGCTGCGTCTCGCTGACTGGGCTCACTTTTCTGCTCCATTCAATTACCTTTATTAATTTCTTCTATAATTTGAGGTCGAAACTTTCCGACTATTTTACTGTGTGTTATTGTCCAGCAAAGATGGCAGTACATGCCTTTATAATCCGTAATATTTGCATGTAAGTTTATGATATTTGTAACATGAAATTTTACAATTCTTCTTTTATTATTGCTGCCCTTTTCATTAAACATTTTACCAGGTATTTATTCCCCTTTCCCCGTTCCTTCTAAAGGGACATGAACTATTTGCAACGCTGACAAGAAAATTTGTCTTACCCTGATTTGGCACATGAAACATGTTGGCAGTGCAGTGGGGTCGATACCCTGTCAGTTATTCGTGAGTTACAGTACGGCAGGTTGATTTCAACTGTGTTTATATGATTTTGTTTGCTTCAGAAAGTCGAGTACAGTGCAATGCCGAACCCAGAGGGCAACTAGGTTTTGCTGGCTGTTGTGAAGTGCCGTAGACTGGATTGGAGTATTGTGTGTATCGACGCTATATTGTACAGATGATGAAATTTCATCCGCCTTTTCGAAAGTTCTTACATTAAGTTTTCAGATGTAGTGCGGAGCACACATGGAGTCCTTCTCACTTCTGTTTGTACCTTTAAAGAGTGGAATGAATAGTTTATACGAGTAAATTAAACTGTAACAGTCGGAAGCTGCCTTTTGCAATATTTGACATCTCTGCGACACTATGTTTATCTATGTTTATCTTAGAATGGGACATTTTATGATCTTGCAAACAGCCAGTCAACTTAAACGCATGACATATACCAACTGCTGTATATACAGAGTAGTAACTCCTGATGATGAACAGTAAGCCTGCTCGAAACATGTAGAAGTTAATTACTGAAATAAATTGAAAGTAAAAAGTGCATCTTGTTGGTTCATACTGTACGGATTTATCACGATACACGGTCAACAAAACATTAAAAAACGGCATTTTATGAGTTCCGATGTTTTTTTACCATATCACTGGTAAGTCCAATTTGATGAAAGTTGATAGACTAGTTCTTGTCTATCTCTGCCCCCCTCCCCCAAATTATACCAGTCGGTAACTTATCTGGAACACTTAAGTGCCTAGTTATTGACTTTTTGAGTATAGTGAAATAGCTTATTATGCTAAAGAGCAAGCTGAAGATTCCGCCAAAAGATTTGCAGTTCCAGACTTCAAGATGTGAAGGTGTTTCTATTACGACGAGCTCTTTCGCAGTAGCTGTCGACCAGCCTGTAGCGTCCCGTGCCGGATCCAAAACAAATTCCCCAGGCAGCTAGGATGTTTATTACGGCCATATCCCATACAGCTTACTAATTTCATTGTAGAGCCCACTTTCAGCTTTCATCCACACAGGACCCGTAAGAGACAAACCTTTACAAATATGAGGATTTTGTAATTTCTGTGTAATTTTAACTGTAGCTAAGTAAGACTTCAAAGACTCTTTTATTTATTTTATAATTTGTTTTCTTCCCTTAATCGTCGCGTAGCTAATGTGTATAATGAAAGAGAGAGAGACAGCCGAAATAGGCACCGTAACTCCAGTTTGCCAGTGTTTAGAGTGCAGAATATTTCAGTGGCAAGTACTGACCAACCTCGTTGTAGGAGTTTTCTAGTTTGTTTATTGGCCTGCCCTCGCTATGCGGGTCATATTTTTTACTTCTACCAGCGTAGTGAAATAAGTAGCCTTTTATTCAAAAACAAATCGCTTATTGTCCGTCCAACACAAATGCCTTTTTTATTTTGGTATAGCTACATGTTTCAGTAGCTTTTGACCATCGTCGGGCTATCAATACAGGACTGCAAAGTAAGGTTAAAATGCATTACAAACATAAAGAATCTGTGGGATCCCACAAGTTTACAAAAAAATTTTACAATGTAAAATTGTATAAAATAAAAAAAATTATTGTAACCAGGCCGGTAGTTGTAAAATTATGAGTCTTCTAGGACGGTGAACTTAAAAATATTAAGTTGTAGAAATAAAAGTATTTGGGGCGTATATTTTATAATGTGCGATTTGATTTATTTTATTGATTGGAATGTTACTAGATTGAACGGCAGAGCGGTTGTTATGACCTTTTGGTTTGATTGCATATCTTTGTTTTTGAGGTGTTTGTTTTTATTATTTCGTCTTTGGCTATTTTATGTAATGTTGACACTCTTCAACCAGAATCGAAAAATCTCACCATCCTCTAGGTAGTTCCCAGATGACTAAACGAAGTTCCAACCACCAAAATTAACCATTCAAGCACTTACCATCAAGTCCACATTACCAATCCGTTTCGACAGAACGGTTAATATAGCAGCACTATAAGATTTCTGTTGGTATTTCCAATTGACTTCTTTTATTTTAACACTTTCATTTCCACAACTAATATTTTTAACTTCACCGTCTTAGAAGACTCATAATTTTACACCTACCGGCTTGTCTTCGACCATTTTTTACAGTTTTATAAATCTTATATTGTAATATTTTTTTGTAAACTTGTGGAGTCCAACAGGGTGTTTATGCATGTAATGCACGTCAACCTCAATTTGCAGTATGGCAGGCTGAAGCCTGTCACACGGATACCACCCCAACCAGCTACACCGAAACTCCAACACACATTGAAACAAGAACACACAACCAATGTGGTGATACAATAGAAAAGTCGCAGGCTCCTGATGATGGATGTATTAATGTCCGAAACATGTTGTGCACAGAAGAAGTAAAATAAAACTTAATAAATTGTGACATCAAGTTG
>Ga0123355_10012501_pt1 | contig 13151 bp, 6 predicted proteins | sample TergutEmb28metaG_3_FD_89872 | JGI IMG/M metagenome (GOLD analysis project Ga0123355, IMG submission 89872) | Embiratermes neotenicus P1 segment gut microbial communities from Petit-Saut dam, French Guiana - Emb289 P1 | ecosystem: Host-associated > Arthropoda: Insects > Digestive system > Gut ... | reverse complement strand
TTGGGCTGGTCCAGGATAGGGACAGGTGGCGGACGCTTGTGAGTGCGGTAATGAACCTTCGGGTTCCGTGAAATGCGGGGAATTTCTTGACTAGCTGCAAACCAGTTAGCTTCTCAAGAAGGATTCTGTCGCATGCAGTAAGTAACCCGCCATTTACCCCTTCCAGCTCACCACATACTTGCCCATGTTGCAGTTTTTGCCTGTGTCCTCCAAAGTACGTTACGGAGGTTTCGTTCTTCTGAGAGCGTGTTGTATCTCCGATATTACGTAGATGTTTTCGACTGGCAAATTAATCTTGGATCTTGGCTTCAGTTCATTTCGGATCATTAGAACCCCCACAGTAGGTGGTTCTGAAATCGAACTTTTCGTTATTATTCGGAACAGCTTGTCGAGCAGGTAGTCTATACTTGACATAAAGTAAAATGCCCCTTAAGATAAACGACAGTTACTTGATGAAATTTGCTATATAGTGAATATTCAACGGAATGCAAGAAAATATTTTGTGGCTGTGCATTATGATTTGTGTAACGAGGTTAACCATGCGCGGATCTGTCTGAAATAAATGAATATGGTAGAACAACGAGGTACGCAAAATCACAAGAGAAAATCATTGTGAAATGTGTTTACTCCAAATTGTTACACGTTTGCTCTCTTGTTTGTGCTGTTCCTTACACCAGCACGATTAGTTACCCTGTGAACGTGTTTGCTATGTTCGTAATACATGCATAGCAGATTTCGTATTGCACAGTGCGAATAATAGTTCTTGTAGTTTTGGCTTATATAATGACGCTTACTTGGCTGCATAGATTACACGACCTATATTCTTATGGAGAGTTTGTTTTGTGTGATAACTGATTGAACTGTTAAATGCAATTTTGAATAATTCTGGCCTCTAATGGTTTGAAGAGTGCAACCGTGATCCAATTGAAGGTACTACCACAGCACTGGCCATATTTAGACTGACTGAGGAGCCCCAGTCATCCGTAGATGTTTCGAGTAAGGTGACGCGCGGCTTCTTCTGTACGTAGGATTTATTTACTTTGTCACTTTATTGTAATCTGAGTCGATTTGATGTTCACTTTGCGTTTTAAATTAAATCTTTTGCGCTAGTACCATACTTTTCTAATTTTTTCATTGTTGTGTTTTTGTGTTACTAAAATGCCTATGTTGTTAGGGTGCATTGTTCAGTTTCACAATTAGTAATTTATTAACTTCATCTTTCTTTCCCGCTTCTGTGCACATAACGTTGGTCTGGTTAATACCTGATTCGGTTGTGATATATCTGGCCCGATCTTAGGTCTGATTATACCAACTTGCGCGACGTAACATTCTCAGTATTTGACAGAGGCCATCCCGTTGTGTAGTAACACATTTTGTATAATGTATTATATACCGTCAATACACAACAATGTATCAGTACAGTGATATAATATATAGTCAGGTCACATTACGGCAACATGTTTCGACCGTAAACGGTCATCTTCAGGCCAATAGAGAACATTTTAAAGGTACAATAAAATGAGCTCTCAGTGGGATCCCATTAAATTTAAAGTAAAAGTTAAAATAACATATGATGAAATTCTTATTTATAACTAAAACTTTAAAAAGACTGTAATGAAGTAAATAATCTTCAAATTACTGTATTGTTGCGGGCCTTTATATGGATGCTAAAACAATAGTACTCTATGCATCGATAACCGAGTGAAAAACATATGTCATTACCATTGCAATTGAAGTATGTAACCACTGTGTCCCGTATGTATTATGTTATTGTACCTTAAAAATGTCCTCTATTGGCCTGAAGATGACCGTTTACGGTCGAAACATTTTGCCGTAATGTGACCTGACGGTATATATTATATCATTGTACTGATATATTGTTGTGTATTGACGGTATATAATACATTATACAAAGTATTCTCAGTAGCTGAAACAGTATCTGAAAAGTGCCTTACTGTTGAGTTACGAGAGGACGACCACAAGAATACTGTGGCTTCTTTTGTATGAACTAAATTCTGTTTATGTAGTTTATTTGGTCGAACAACCGCAGGACTTTGGCAGAGTCTTGCAGGGGATAAATTGCAAGAAGTTGGCTCCTTCTGTGCAAATGATTGGTCATATCCTGCCCTTTCATTGCGCAGCAGTCATCACGCGTCAGTGAATTGGTCACCCACATTGGTATATGTGCGGTTTTCGGGAAGTACATTGTTTTTCGCCTGTATTCAGGAATTTTCTATGATAATTTGCTCATTTGTTTCCTCACCAGTTTGAAAATGTGTTAATAGTTAGCTGGCCGCACCTCTGTATTCGTTCAACCGGCGTTGCAGCTTTTTCCATGTGGTATCTTTCAAAAATAGAGTGAGATATCTGATGGTTGTCATATTTTATGGAAAATATACGCGTGTTCATAGGCCTGTGAAATGAATGCATGTTCGTTCACGGTACACTAAACACGAAGCGCCTACGGGTTTCGAAGTCGAAAACCGGAAGTGCTGAGATCTTACAGGTGGCGTCATACTTCCATTCATTCATAATTTCCTTGTATGTGTCGACGTGCGGTTTGTCTGTCCCTCTTATTGGTTACAAGTATTGCACATGTCTATTAAGCCAACATGTAAAGGAAGCATATGGACAACCGTAGGCAAATATTTGATACAGTTTACCAGTATAACAACAGATAGCAGGACGCGACAACCGAACGCATTGCAGCACTACGTCACGTAACCATTATTTATCCATCAACATGCAGGCAGGGGTTACGTAGGCATCTACCGTAAGTACGTGACATGTAGTGACAAAAATTTCACGAAGTTAATATTTGGAGACAATGCAAATGCCACTGTGAATATCAGTACAAAACAACCGAAAAATCCGCCTCACAACTAACGTCACTTCAGTTCCCAATACAAAGCAGAATTGTACAAAAAAGAGTTTAAACAATTGATCAAAGGCGGTGTCATTATAACACCAAGGGAGAAGCAATACGACTTGCATAATATAAATTAATACATGTATCAGAACATAGGAAGCGGGTTAAACCTGCACTTAATTTGCAACTACGTGTTCTGCATATCACAGTGCAATTTCCGATGTGGACTTTCTCACAACGGTGATGGTAAGTGTTTAAGTCTGCTGGGATGTTGCGCCAGGTGGACTGGGAAATAGCTATCGACATTTCGGGGGAACGTCTTCATGGTACAAACAGTCCAGTCCACGCAATACAGTGACATATCCATGTAGCAGTTATCCGAATGAAATAGGTAATGGTGCTACACATAATATATTATTTTTGAATGTGTTAGTATCAGACTGGAAGTTGGCATATGGACAGCCGAAACGTGTCGCTAGGTTATAAATATCGTAAGTAAGTTCAATAAACATTGTGCCGAGTACGACGTATATGTGTGCTTATGGAATAAGAATATGGAAATTTTGAAACGGATGCCAGTCGTTTAAAAGTCGGATGTGGTCAGCCGTGAGATTCTTCATGTCACGCTGTTCCATTATGTATATCTGTTTAGCTCCTTCAGTGAGTAAACTTGGTATATATAAGTAGTTCAGAACAAGCTGGCACAGTCAGCAACCTTCTGCTGTAGACGTTGATATTTGTCTTAAGAAGGACGCTTGTAACAGTTAAGCAGATCACGAAATCGTCCTTTCACATTGTCAGAAATTCATCAAAGAACCCCTGAATAAAGATGAACTAGAGGGGATGGACAAAATAATGGAAACAGTAGACATTATGTGAATAAATCTATTTGTGTTGGCTGCACTAAAAGAACTTTAATTGTGAGTATCTTTCGTCATTCTGTCTGTTTGTTTGTTTGTTAGTTTGTTTACACTGGGTAGTGGTGTCTGTGTCAGTGCATTTACATATTGAGTTTAGTCAACATTTCATATGAACGTACTGCAAAATGGGAGATTAGTCAGATTTTCAAAGAGGACAGACTGTTGGTGGGCATTTAGTTGGAGTAACTGTAACCAAAACGGCCACTTAATAGGGTGTGTCCAGAGCAGCAGTTTCGAAGGTTATGACGGCGTACACATCATGGGAAGACACCATCAACTAAGTGGAACAGTGGCCGAAAACCAAGTGAAAGGAATCGCCGTACATTGAAAAGGATTGTGTCTGAAAATCGTAGAACTGCTGCAGCAAAGGTGGCAGCAGACCTCATTATTCATCTTGAAGACCGTTTCCACAAAAACAGTCTGACGAGAGCTTCACAAATCCAGCATCCGCGGTTGAGCTGCAGTTGCTCAACCTCCGATTACTGAAAGCAAGGCCGGCCGACAGGCGAAAAGATGGTGTGATGATCATAAAACCTGACGTCTTATGATTGGAAATACATAATGTGATCAGATGAGTCGTCCTTCACCGTTGTTCACAAAATAGGCCGTGTTTATGTTTGGAGAACGCCCAAGGAAGCCTGTATTCCTGAATGCCTGGTTTCAACTGTGAAACATGGAGGCAAATCTGTGTTGATTTGGGCAGCATTATCTTGGTACTGTACTGGTCCTATGATTACCTTGCATGTTCGAATTACTGCCAGTGACTGTATGGATATTTTAGGTAACCAGGTGCATCCTATGGTGCAGATCTTGTTCCCTAACAACGATACAAAATTTTAAGGTGACAGATCGCCCATACACACAGGCGGAAGTGTTCAGTCGTTGTTTGAGGAACGTGAAGATGCACTTCAACATCTTCCCTGGCCAGCACAATCGCCAGACTTAAATGTCATCCAACCACTGTGGTTATGGTGAGAAGCAGATTCCCTCCTCCCTCACTTCTCAATCAACTGGAAGATGTTCTTCATGAAGGGTGGTATAATATTCCACTAGAGATTGTTCAGAACTTATATGAGTCTATTTCAAGAAGGGTAGAAGCTGTATTACATGAAAATGTTGGCCCAACTCCTTACTAGTAAAGAAGTGTATTTCTTTCAGAACGGTTCCCACGATTTTGTCCATCCGTTGTATATGGTGCTGATTTTTTAATTGAGCAACGCTGAAAGTGTGCATTTAGTCGCATTTATTTCAGCATTTGTTTCCGGCGAGCCGCTGGTTATCCATGTTTCGTGGATGAGAATTATTCAGACAGCCACTATAAGGACAGTAATTACACGAGCAGCTACGTTAATTTTATAGTACCATATTTACGCCTCGTGGCATAGACTTGGTAGGTGAAATTCGTAATTTCACAATACGTTGGAAGTGTTTGTTGTGAGATAGTCTGAATAATTATTATCTTTTGATGCAAGGAAAATGTTATTGCGTTATCGCCAGAGGTATGTAGCCGCGTGCTGTGTTATCAGTTGAAAGAAATTTCGAGTCGCGATAAACATCTGACTCAGGTGCTAAGTAACTCGATGCAACATAAAGCATGAAGTGTGATGGAACTAGATGGGAACCAGATCGCACATTGCCAGACCAGAGTGGTGTAATGCTGTTGAAGTATTGCTGAGAGCATGAGAGAAGGCGTAAAACATTAGGAAACTAGGTCAGTAGAGGATTGTTTGAGGTGCTGAAGGATTTGAGCTTTCGGAAGGATTCTTGGTTCATTGCAGATTGTCATGGTCGAAAGACAGATGTATTTGACGATCAGAGCCAGATGACTTCATAAGAATAAGAGTTGAAATACCAACGCATACTTTCTGCTTGGTGGTAAAGGAGCTCTTTTTGTTGGTAACCTCCCTTACCATCATTTCTGATAAGTGAACTGATCTGTGAAGTCATCAAAAGCGTAATCAGTAACGGGATTAAAATTTAGGTACACGACATTAGTTGCAAGTGATTAATGATGTGTTGGTGTGCGTTGCTTGCCCAATGAAAATATTGGAAGTAGATTAATCACTGTACAATGAATTGTTGATCGTTCTGTAATCTCGACGAAGAGGTGCAGTTAATAGATATTCTCTCTCTCTCTCTCCCCCCCCCCCCCTCACCTAAGCCATACATACAGTGAAGGAGAGACGAGACATCAGTGTGGTTTTATTAGTCAGAAATATACTTCAAAGCAAAACTATCCCTTAACGAGGGGACAGGACTGGGTGAGGGGTGGAGGCTGCGCTGTAGAGGGGTGCAGCTGATCAGAGTATGATGCAAATGTATTTGACAGGCTCGAGCCTGTAGAAACTGGGCGACATCGGTTATAGCTTGAGTGTAATAGGCCACGGCAGTTTGTTTTAAGAGAACGTCCTCTTCTGATAAGGCCGGGAATGACTGGACCACGGCAGTCATAACTAACGGCGAAGGCTAAAGCAGTCAAAAAGAAAATTTCAAATACTGGTATCATTTAGTACCTTAGGGCGATTTCCGGATTCACCTACTGTTAATTGTATGTAATAAAGATAAGACTTGTAAATATTTGAGGGGACTTGATTGCTGAGCATGCTTGACGCTTCTGACGTAACTTGCTTGAATTCGAAAGCGAAAAGTGTCAGGGACTGCAGATCAGTAGCCTGTGAAATAGCATTAAAAGAACTGATTCTCACAACGTGAAATTTGCGAGATACGTCTGCCATATTTTGGCCTTCACCCACAACGTATGTTCGATACGAAACGTGCTTACCGTCTAGTACTGTACCAGTTTCCACATCCTGGCGGTGTGGTTTCTCTGAATTCTACTGTTGGCTCTCTAGGTGCGTGATTCTCTGTCTCACCGAGGAAGACTCGTACGTGAGGGTGAGTTCGAATACCTTTGACATTATAAATCTGTTTTGTAAACAAAAACATTACTTCTCTTAAGGTGCGTGTGCTTCTATCTGAAGGAAGAGTGGGGGATCTAATCCATTACTTGTATTTTAACGTGTTGATCTGGGCTGGTGTATTCTGTCCACTGACTAGGGTCTTTTCTACTTTTCAGCGGACCTTTCAGTTTACGTTCCGCACGTAAGCTTGAAGACTGAAGTATAACCAGCTTTTAAAATAATACGTTTTGTTTATAAAATTTATACGATAACGTCCAAGACGTTAATACTATGCCACGTGTTCTTAACGGCCTTCTGTCCAATTATTCAGGGCAGTTCGGTAACACTTCATATAGAGATGGTGATTCTAATGAGATCAGCAATCCAGTGTACTTAGTTTGCAAGGGATTGTCTAAAATTTATTCGCGGCAGTCCAGATTAAAACAAGCACTGTGCATAATTACACTGAGGTGTCAGTCTTCTGGTTTTGAAATTGCGTGTATATAACATAGAGACCTCGAATGGGTAAATGTTGATATCTGCGGGATGCAAACGCATTAAGCAGTGGTCGTGTTGCGGCTAGTAAGTTTCCTCGAACTGTACACATGCTTGGTGCAGTAATGTACTCCCCACTAGTCACCTGGGTTGAAACCCGATGACGGAACAGGAGGAAGAGATAATTTCAAGTATCATCCCCGTCACTTCCGATAAACCCATCCCCTGTGCATTACCTTTTGGACAGAAAATTTGCCCATCTAGCGTCCAGGTTCAATTTGCATGTGGCGTGGAGAATCATTCGCCAAGAGCTAATTTATCGACGTAACAAATTTAACAACTTCTTCCTGCCACTCGAATAAAGAAGTCCACGTACTTAACTATACAATAGACCTACCAACCAGTCTTCTCCACCAAGCACATAATGATTCTCTTTCTTTTATGGTAAAGGAATAAATACAACAAAAGAAGAGAATACTACACTCTTATTGCCGTTTGCCACCTGTGGATATAAATACGTCTCGTTCTCTTTCTTTTCTGCTGTGTGAACCACGCAGCTTGACTGTCTCCATCTGTTTGCTGAACTGCTGCGCTCTCACAACTCGAAGCTGGAAGCGCAAAAATTTTTACGTGACGCTTCAGGTTGCTAGACTCCTTTGTCATGGATCACCAGCACATGGTTGCACAGAAGTTAATTTGCAATGCAAACTGCACGATTTTTTTTTTCGTAAATGAGCGCAGAATGGAGGGTTTCGTAATTTATTGTTCACGTACACCCTCAAAACGACGGTATTCTCCGAACACGTACAGCCCAGTTTTCCATTATGTCTTTTCATATAAGGTGTTCAGCAGGAATATTTGCGTGTTTTCCTTACGTGCTGCATGTTCCTCCGTTTTTATAATCCTTGACAGTTTTGTAATCACTCTAGCAGAACGTCATGAAGTAGCCTATACTTGTCTGATTTTCTTTCATATCATGCTTATCCCGACGTTACAGGTTCTGCGTCACATTTTATTTGGACGCTTCTTCTTCAATTAAAATCATTTCCCTTTAGAGGATTCCCTGTTTCGTGTGCTTTACATTTCCCTGAAGAACACGTAGTACGATGAACGAATATTTTCCCAAATTATGTGTCTTCATCAAGTGTTGAATCCGATTTTCTTGTGTTCTGTGTGGCTCGTATCATAAGTGGCGTATCTGTTTTAGTAAGTGGTGAAGTATGGCTTTTTCTCGGCGGGGATCTTAGGCTTGTGGTTGCCGCAAAATAGCAAGTCCTTCCTTGCCAAGAAATGGTCACCGTCTCTGTTTTAATCGATAGCACATTGCTTACTTGTGGGCCGGGTAACTCAGTCGATATAGCGACTGACTACGGCCTAGACGGTTCGGGATCGAATCCCGGTGGGGACGAGATTTTCCGCCGGTCCAGACCGGCCCCGGGGCCCACCCAGCCTCCTGTAAAATGGGTACCGGGTCTTTCCCGGGGGTAAAGTGCGGCCGCGGCGTGCTGCTGACCACTCACCCCCTTCTAGTGCCGTGGTCATGGAAGAGTAGAGCTATACCTCTACCCACCCTCTGGGCCACACCGGGCCTATAACGGGTTCACTTTACCTTTTACCTTTTTTTACATTGCTTACTTATTATAAAAATTAGAAAGGATACTTTGTCACGGGGAACGGGAGAAATTCGGTAGTGGGCGTCTGTTGAAAGTGTTATATCAGGCCAGTCTCAGTTCGAATCCCTACATGTCACTTTAAGATGTTTTATAATTGGTTGCGTCTTTATATAACTTAGTGTTATTAACAGTACATGTGTTACTGAAAGGCGCGGCATTTGTTTAGTTTCGAAGGAAAAATCATTAGTTGTGCAGCTCAGTGGCTTGTCATAAGAGTCAGGCGTGCGGTTTACGTCATATAGGCATCTGACTTTTCGTGTTTTAGGAAGTCAGATTTCCACTACGTAGTAACTCGAAATGGCTATAAGTTGTGGATGTATCCGGGCTGACCCACTACGAAAGGACCGTTACGAAGCTGTCATACTATCCCAGAGCAGGCATGACCAGTAGAATATACATACGTAATGTGCCTACAGCTGATTGACTGACCATTCAGGGAAATGGCCAATCGGTATTTCGGATTTGATTCAAAATTTTTGGCGAGCCAAAATTATCGTGAACAAGGCGAGCGCAGCTTAGTGATGAGGCGAAACACTTTGATTTTCGACATAAACCGAGAAACACGTACCTGTGTGTGCTCCAGAATTTTACAAGTATAACACATCTCTTGAATTAGAAAATTTTACATATCAGATAACCTAAGGGTCAGCTAAAGTGTGTCGAAAACGAAGAACGAATTTTTAGTGAGTTAATATTCTGACGTAATTATTATTACGTATTATTGAGAGATCTGGGGTTCGAGTGGCGGCAGGGCCAAGGGATTTTACGTCTCTCCGAAACGTCCAGATTGGCTGTGGGGCCCACACTGCTTCCTACCCAATGGAAACCGGGATTCTTACGCCGGGGGAAAGTGGCCGGAGCGTGTAGTTAACCACTTCATGTAGTGCCGAGGTTCGGGGTGGATTTGTGTGCCTAGCTTCCTGCTTGTGTTCATGGCATGGGCGTAGACCACATTAACATTACCTTAATTAATATAAAATGGAACACGGTACTTACATATATCAGGACGTATTACATGCAGCGCTAGTAACCAACTGGTAAAATTCGCTCAACAGGCCACGAGTGTAGTATATGTGACAGTTAATGTGAAAGTATGATATGACCTGTAAAGTGTTAAGCTTTGGTAAATACCGGAGGATTAATTGAGCGTGTCTCCCAGTTACTATCAGGGCTGTCATGTCAGCTGTCGAAGTACTTTTCATTAACATCATCCGGCTTTACCTTGAGTGGAGTTTGTCTCGCCACTGATTAAGCTAGTCTCTTCTCGTGTAAAGCCATTGCTGTAAAATTCTGTCACCAAACGTCATAACGTCATCCATGAATGCAGCCATCCCAGCTGGTCCCGAATCCAGTGCCAGTCCCAGAGATCAGAAGGAAAGAGAAAAGGGTAAAGAGCGGTTACAGCACCCTTTTCACCTCTGGGATTACTGGGAAGACGCGCACTTTCGCAGCTTTGGATCTTTACGTGAATGTTGGTTCCTCAGAATTTAAGGTTCTTCTGGACGAATTTCTTCACTACTGCACCCGATGGGTACCCCATAAACGTACCGTCACTTTTTGCCCCTTTGCCTTTTTCAGGACTGTTTCAGCCAAGAATTATTGTGAGATAATGTGTCTAGACACGTGGGCTCTCTTACCCTTGGCTGGTTGCACGGAAAAAGAGTATTGTAGTAGAGTGGATGATTTTTTTCTGTTTCTTGCTGAAGTAATCAGTGTTTGAATCTTGGCCGGGAGACAGGCTATTGTGACTATGGCTTATCGTGATTTTGTTCAGTGCCTCCTGTACTTTGTGTACGGTCAGTCTGTTATTTGACTCTGTAGTACTTACAGGGTCGTGAAAACTCCATAAACGATTTGTTGGATGTCTGTACATGATTTTGTCCTATAGTGTGTGCTGAAGCCACATAGGATATTTAGTGTTCTCAGCATTTACATCCAAACCAACCTCCGTAGGTGTGACGAATTGGGTGCCTGTGGTTTTCTTGTGGTAGTATTTACGCTTTTGCCCACGAAATTATCATCATCATTGTAGACCAGAAGCTCATTTATCCAATTCAGTTTCAATCCCTACGGGACTTCTTGAACCGTCTTAATGACACGTTCTAAGGGTAAGATGAAAATCATTGGCAGTAAGTATCTCCTTGTTTTCGATCTTTTTGATTGGGAAACATGGATTTTACTGTCGGTTTAATAAAAACATTTTAGTTAACCCAGCTAGTTTCGTGGCTTGACCAAACTGAGCGAGAATATTATACAAAAGTTTCTTCCCTTTCAAATTTTTGGCGTCTGTAAGATTAACTGATGTATTGTTACACTTTATTGCAATTTGCTGTCAGAATCTGACTAATGCGGAATATCTTATCAATAGCTTTTTTTTTACGCCGAGATCCACAATGTTGATCCTCAGTTCTGTCTAGATATGGAGTTAACCCTGGATGAAGTGATATACAGTACTACAGAACCTCAGGATAGTCGGCCTGTTGTTTGTATTTCGAACCCAAAACTTTATGAACACGAAGGAATTGTAACCATTGTGTAGCGATGCCCTTACCGATTCCTTATGAGGTTACAATTATATAAACAACCAACTAGATGCAACAATGACAATTTATTAATAACTTCAATCAGCTCGACATGTTTCGGGCGATAGTTTCGCCCATCCTCAGCAGCACTAGACTGTGTTTACAGCTTGTGGTATAATGCACCGACGATGCTGCCGGCAGCATCGTCGGTGCTTTATACCACAAGCTGTAAATACAGTCTAGTGCTCCTGAGGATGGGCGAAACTATCGCCCGAAACATGTCGAGCTGATTGAAGTAATTAATAAACTGTCAGTGTTGTATCTAGTTGGTTGTTTATATTATTGTATCAACGATGCACGGTCACACTAACATCAGATCCTTATGAGGTTATTTACAAACGATGTTTCAGTTGCAGAGTTTATAATAGCATCAAATGAAACGAAGGTTGAGACTCTGTATTTCGAGGGCGCAGTTAAGTAAGCCGGGAAGTCTCCTGCCAAGACACTGGAAGTCCGCTAAAAGCCTGTCATGATACCTTCTAGCCCGTCTAAGATATGAATGGATACCGTCTTAGTATACTATTACTAAATATTACTTCAAGGCCTTGAAGTAAGTCAGTTGGGTCACTCACATGTTTCAACATGGCGCTTTTGCCATGCCTTGGTTACTGATTTCGGGATCTTAAAGTAGACGACGTTGGGATGGCCTTTGATGGCATAATTTTCGTGAAATTCGGGCATTTGATTATAAAGTAGAAACAATGAACGCACGCACTGGCGTGGGCATTAAAATGGCGCCGTGTGTGCTTTGGAATAAGTTCCATACAGAGCGAGGTAGGATTGGTTTTGGATATACAGTGTGGTCACACACGTACTGTTTCCTGTTTTAAGGCAAAAAATGTTAATTTAGGTTTAAGATGGACACATATCTGTGTAAGGAGCCATTAGAAATGAATAAATCCTGCGCCCATGCTTAGGTACGTTCGTTACATCCGAAATATGTTCCATTCAAATCTGTCGAGCCGTTTATTTTGACTACAAAGGTGGCTGTCACATAGGACACTACTTGCGATACCATGGCAATGCTGTAGATGCGACACGACACGTGGTCCGCACACCCGAGGGGATTTACTCAAGAGGGTTCAGTGTGATACATGTCATCAGACGAAGAGGATGTACTTCTTATCTGGTGGACGAGAAGAAGACTGTGGAAGGAGGCCACAAGAAGGAAGTTCTTGCTTCTCCCTTACTTCAACAAAACACTGCACTTTTATTGTAACATGGGAACTGGACTAGGACATTGAAAGATATAGATTATTTTATATGGGAAAGCACAGGAAAGTTTTAAACTTTTCCTTTTCCTGAATAACGAGGAAAGTTTCCTTCCTACAAAGTAGGGTGTTCCACAACAAGCTCCACAAGTTCAGCATGTGGTGCATCACTCATGGTTTAATAAACCAGTAAAGTATTTACAAACCCCGTGAGATTTCCGCCTTCTGTGGCAATATGTTGACGACTGAGCGATTGACAACGCAACACGCTGAGTCGTCATTGTACGGTTTCTGCCCATCGTTAACATACCTTAATCTTGTCCTCTTCAGTGTGCGAGGCCCCATTTGAAACAGAGTGTTGTATCATCGTAAGGTAATCTTATCCCCTTCTAGTCGCCTTTGTATCTTAAGTAGCGTCCAGTGTGAGAACTCCCTATAAAACGCAACTTTTTGCGAGCGGTGTGCGTGTTTTGTGTGTGTGTGTGTGTGTGTGTGTGTGTG
>Ga0123355_10012500_pt1 | contig 13152 bp, 9 predicted proteins | sample TergutEmb28metaG_3_FD_89872 | JGI IMG/M metagenome (GOLD analysis project Ga0123355, IMG submission 89872) | Embiratermes neotenicus P1 segment gut microbial communities from Petit-Saut dam, French Guiana - Emb289 P1 | ecosystem: Host-associated > Arthropoda: Insects > Digestive system > Gut ... | reverse complement strand
GAAAACATGAATAAAAGGCTACTAAACAAAATGGCGGAAAGGATCAACAGCAATTTAAATTTTAAATTAATAATCCTCACCTCAACATTTACGCTGATTTCGGCGTGATGAGGACATCACGCCCTACGCTTCCTCCGCTGCATCTTCTGTTTCAAGCTCATCTCCTGCTGTTTTTACCTCAATGATACATTCCAAAACCCGCCTGTGCTCCGCTTTATGTACCGTCACAGTCAGGTTTTCAAAGGTGAATGTATCCCCCACTTCCGGGACCTTGCCCAGCATATCCATAATCCAGCCGCTTACGCTGGTAGATTCCACATCCGTATCTTCCTGCAAATTGAAATAGGTAAACAAATCTTTTACATAAGCTGAACATATGACCTTGTGGCGATTATCGCCAAGATCAGCAAACTCTACAATAATATCGTCACTCTCATCCCAGATATCCCCTACCAGTTCTTCCAGAATATCTTCAAGAGTGACAATGCCGGCCGTGCCGCCGTATTCGTCCGCCACTATAGCCAGGTGGCTTTTTCGTTTTTGCAAAAGCTTAAATAAATCCGTTATCTTAGTGGAAGGCGCTACAAACAGCGGCGGGGTAATGACATCTTTTAAAGGGGTCTTTTTCGCAATGGTGCGCTTAAAAAAGTCCCGCATATGCACTACGCCTACGATGTTGTCAATAGATTCCCTATATACCGGCAGGCGAGAATAGTCCGTTTCAAAAAACAGCTGAGATACTTCTTCCGGCGTACTGTCCTCAGATATACCGGCCACATCTATACGAGGGGTCAGGATATCGCTGGCCCGCAGCTCGTTAAACTCAATCGCATTGTCCAGCAGCTGCCGGCCCTCTTCGTCAATAACTCCATCCTGCTGAGCCTCTTCCACATAGGAATACAGCTCTTCCTCAGTCATACGGTCATCATTTTCCGTTTTAAATATCCGGCTTAGCAGCCCTTTCCATTTAAGAAACAGGAAGTTAACAGGCGTCAGCATAATCATGAGAAAATGCAGAAGCGGGGCAGAAAACAGTGCAATTTTTTCAGGAGATTCCTTAGCAAGGCTTTTGGGGGTGATATCACCAAAAAAGACGATGATTATAGTCAATATCACCGTAGAAAGTGTTGCACCAATATCCCCAAAATACCGTATAAACAGCAAAGTAGAAATAGCAGCGGCTATCAAAGTCACCGCATTGTTTAACACCAGTAAAGTAGAAAGCAGCTTATCAAAATTATCATGGAGCCGCAGCACCAGCACCGCTCTTTTATTTCCCTCATCCGCCATGCTCTTCATGCGGATGCGATTGAGAGCGGAAAAAGCCGTCTCCATCGCAGAAAAAAATGTGCCAATCAAGAGCATTAAAACGATCATCAGTAAACTAAATAAACTGTCCGGGTCCATTAGTCTTCCCTTCTACAAGTGGTTAGATATCATGTTGAAATTTCCTGAGCATATCATACAGAAAAATCCCTTGCTTTGCAAATATTTAGGCGCACCGCACCCAAACGGTCGCAAAATGCGACCGTTTGATCCCGCTTTATATCAACGCCAATATTTATCCAATGCTTTGCCCACAGCCCCAGGCCCTTCAATCAATTCCACAAAAAACGCCATTGCCTTCCGCCCTAAAGTGCCATCCCCTTCACACAAGTCTATGCCAAAGATAGATGCATCAGAAAGGATAGGCGCAATTTTATCCATAACATCCCCCATATACCCCAAATGCAGCCCGGCCAAATGCGCCGTAAGCTCCCCTGCCCGTGGGTCAGGCTCGACAGGGGTAGGCTCTCCATTATCGTTTAGCCCCATCAAATATCGCACCCACAGCGCAGCAAAAAACGGAATCGCCTCCAATTCCGCCTCTGGCAATCCAGCCTTCCGGCGAAGCTTCAGCGTCTCACCAAAACGCACAGGTATCTTCTGCGACACATCCACCGCAATACGCTGCGGCGTGTCTCCAATAAACGGATTAGGAAATCTTTCTTCTAATACATCCCGCAAAAATGCCTTGGGATCAATGATCTTAGGGTCAGCCACCACCGGCATCCCCTCTACATAGGCGATTCGCTTGATTAAAGTCACCAGCCGAGGGTCTTGCATGGTTTCTGATATCGTCTTGTATCCCAGCAAACACCCGGAGATGGCCAAGGTTGTGTGCAGCGGATTAAGGCAAGTACACACCTTCATCTTTTCGGATCGCTCTACCGTCTCCCGGTCTGCAAAGTATAGCCCGGCCTTTTCAAGCGGCGGACGGCCATTTGGGAAGTCATCTTCTATCACAAGATACTGGCACTCCTCTGCAATAACAAAGGAAGATACCCACGTGCCCTTAGCCGTCGTGATGATGGCTGTGTCTTCGTAACCGGTATCTTTTAGCATCGCAGCCACTTCCGGAGAAGGCCGTGGTGTAATTTTATCAATCATAGACCATGGGAAAGCGAGGCTATCAATGTACCCAACAAAGCCCGGTGCTTCCCAGCCTTCTGCCACCCAGGCCTCTGCCACGGATCTAATCGCCCCCTTAAGCACGGTGCCATTTTGTGCACAGTTATCCATAGAAACAAGGGACAACGGATACGCCCCGGCTTTATAGCGAGCCAACAGTCCATCAACCACATATCCAATCATGGAATCCCTTTTTAACAGATCGGCCACCTTATAGCCCTTTTCTGTAATCGTAAATGAAACCATCTGCAAGGATGGCGCAGAGAATATTTCCATCAGCCGCTCCTTCTGGGAAGATGCAGTAATCGCCTCTGCCATGCTGGCTACCACCTTTTTATCTGTGGTGCCGTCAGCTTTAAGGATCACAGCCAAAGTCAGATTATCATGCGGTGTAAATATGGAGGGGACAATCTCCTCATCATAGCATTCGCAAACCGTAATCCCCCTATCCACCAGCCCCGCTTCCAGCAACTCCTGATGCATAACTGCCGGGAAGATGCGAAAGATATTGCCCGCCCCCATATGCAGCCACACAGGTGCTTTTTTTGTCTTTTCGACCATGGCATCAATATCATAGCCCGGCAGGATATACCCCTGCCAATCCGCTTGATTTTGAATGCTTTTTCTGCTTAATTTCATATGTAACCCATCCTCTCTACCGCTTATTATATTGAAATAACTATATACTTTGGCTTATATTACGTCAACAAATCGCAAATTACATAGCATTTGCGAGATAATCGGAACATGCTAAAGAATATCAAAGGAATATCCTTGTGAGCAAATATTGCGAAATTTTTCTATGAAAATTTCCAATTTTCAGCATTTGCATATCCCATGGACAAACACTAAACTATGACATGTGATTAGCACTCACCACCAACGAGTGCTAGCAATTAAAAAAGGAGGTTACTATTTCATGAAACTTAAACCATTATGCGACAGAGTTGTAATCAAGCAGCTGGAAGCAGAAGAAACCACTAAATCCGGCATTGTGTTGCCTACCCAGTCTCAAGAAAAGCCACAGCAGGCAGAAGTTGTTTCTGTAGGCCCAGGCGGCATGGTAGATGGCAAAGAAATTAAGATGGAAGTAAAAGTTGGCGACCGTGTTATATATTCCAAATACGCCGGCACAGAAGTAAAGCTGGGCGAAGATGAGTACATCATCGTAAAGCAAAACGATATCCTTGCAATCGTAGAATAATAAAATAGACAGGAAAGGGTGGTAACTATGGCAAAGCAAATTAATTATGCAGTTGACGCACGTGCTGCTTTAGAAATCGGCGTTAACAAGCTGGCTAATACAGTAAACGTAACCATCGGCCCTAAAGGCCGCAATGTCGTATTGGACAAAAAATACGGCACGCCCCTCATCACCAACGACGGCGTAACCATCGCTAAAGAAATCGAGCTGGAAGATGCTTTCGAAAACATGGGCGCACAACTCCTTAAAGAAGTAGCAACCAAAACAAACGATGTAGCCGGTGACGGCACCACAACCGCTATCGTTTTGGCACAGGCTATGGTACAAGAAGGCCTTAAAAATATCGCAGCAGGCGCAAACCCAATCATCCTGCGCAATGGTATGCACAAAGCAACCGAAGCGGCTGTAGAAGCGATCAAAGGCATGAGCCAGGTGGTAGATGGCAAAAACCACATCGCTAAAGTCGCCGCTATCTCCGCAGGTAATGTAGAAGTAGGCGACATGGTTGCAGATGCGATGGATAAAGTATCCAGTGACGGCGTTATCACAGTGGAAGAATCCAAAACCATGTATACAGAGCTGGATTTAGTAGAAGGTATGCAATTTGACCGTGGCTACGTGTCCGCTTACATGGCAACAGATATGGAAAAAATGGTTGCCCAACTGGAAGACCCATATATCCTGATCACTGACAAAAAAATCTCCAACGTACAAGATCTGCTTCCTATCCTGGAGCAAGTGGTACAAACCGGTGCAAGACTGTTGATCATCGCAGAAGATGTAGAAGGCGAAGCCCTTACAACTTTAGTGGTAAATAAACTCCGTGGCACCTTCAACTGTGTGGCTGTTAAAGCCCCTGGCTTTGGCGACCGCCGCAAAGCGATGTTGGAAGATATCGCCATCCTTACAGGTGGACAAGTTGTTTCTTCCGAGCTTGGCTTAGAGCTTAAGGATGCCACTTTGGAGTCCCTTGGCCGTGCCAAAACTGTTAAAGTTGAAAAAGAAAACACCATCGTTATCGACGGTGCCGGTGCCAAGGCAGATATCACTGCCCGTGTAGCACAAATCAGATCCCAAATAGAAGAAACCACTTCTGAATTTGATAAAGAAAAACTGCAAGAGCGTTTGGCTAAACTCGCTGGCGGCGTAGCCGTTATCAAAGTGGGCGCAGCAACCGAAACTGAGCTTAAAGAAAAGAAACTCCGCATGGAAGATGCTTTGGCCGCAACCCGTGCAGCTGTAGAAGAAGGTATCATCTACGGCGGCGGTTCTGCCTACGTACATGCATCCGCAAGCGTTCAAGATGTGTTTAACAGCCTGGAAGGTGACGAGCGTACCGGCGCAGCCATCATCCTTAAAGCTTTAGAAGCACCTGTACGTCAGATTGTTAACAACGCAGGCCTGGAAGGCTCCGTTATCGTTAACAAGCTGAAAGATCAGAAAAAAGGCGTTGGCTTTAACGTGCTTACCGAGTCATATGTTGATATGATCGAAGCAGGCATCATTGACCCAACTAAAGTAACACGCTCTGCATTGCAAAATGCGACCAGCGTAGCTTCTACACTGCTTACGACAGAGGCGATTGTAGCGGACATTAAAGAGCCAGAACCTCCAATGCCTCCTGGCGGCGGCGGAATGGGCATGATGTAATTTCCTATAAAAATTAAAGCATAAATAAAATGCGACCGCTTTTGTTCTTTTTGCCAAAAGCGGTCGTGTTTTTTTGTGAGACGATTGCCAACCACCCCGTCAACACTACGTGTTGCCACCCCTCCAAGGAGGGGAATTGGCGAATCGGCTACCTAATTCCCCTCCTTGGAGGGGTGCCCGAAGGGCGGGGTGGTCGGTCTTCCACACAACTACCCCTCCCGGTAATAATTAATCAAACATCCAGCCAACAAAATCTCCACTTCATCATCCGTCAAGGCAGCTATTTCCAATGTAACTGGCCTCACTGCCTGCTGCTCCACATCAACCACATAAGCCGGAATCGCCTTTGCCCTGCTGCTAATTGCTGCTCGCACACCCGGCACAAAGATAAAATCCCCGCATCCAAAATCCGCATCCCCTGGCAGCAAAAACGGCAGCATGCCCCAGTTGATCAGGTTGGAGCGATAACGTTTAGTCGCATACTCCTGTGCAATATTGGCTATGCCCCCCAAAACCCGCTGGCAGCTGGCGGCCTGCTCCCTTGCAGAGCCATCTCCCGGCTTTTTGGCATATACGACACTGCCGACGGCCGTTTTGCCCGGGTTTATTGAAATTTGGCCTTGCGCTTCCAATATAGCCAGCGCATCTTTTAACTCCGGTATTTGATTGAGTGATTCCCCTGCTTTACGGCCTGCTTCCCAGTGGGCTATTTTTTTTGCCCGCTCCACATATCCGGGATCCTTGCGGGACAGCGTATGTTCTGCCAAAGCATATGGATTGGAACGGAATGCGGATGTCTCGCCAGACGGAATCAGCTCGTCCGTAGTGGTTACCGGATCGGTAATGTATGAGGCCACCGCCAGCAGTATATCATCAGCCATTGGCAACAGCTCCGGCCAATCCCGGATACCTGGGGCATAGGCCAAAGTCTCGTTATTTTTACTGTTGCCAAAACCGTCATATATCCGCTTCTGATAGATATCGTTATTAAAATAATAAGTTGGGATTTTTGCCCTGCTATCTAGCAACGCATCTGCGCCGGTCAGTACGCCGCCATTTGCAGCCGTTGCGGCAATCGATAAAGCGTCCATCAGGGCCACCGCAGCAGATTGCCCCAGCGAAGGCTTGGCACCCTCACGATTAGGAAAATTGCGTGTCGTGTGGCGGATACTCAGGCCATTGTGCCGTGGCACATCCCCGGCACCAAAGCATGGGCCGCAAAAGGCCGTTTTCATAATCACGCCGGCTTGCATCAGCTTGGCCGCCACGCCATTCTCCACCATAGCCAAAAACATAGGTTGGCTGGCCGGGTATACAGATAGCGAAAACGCATCCAGCAAGGCATCGCCCTTCCCATACTTGTCCATAATTTCGGCGGCTTCGCAGATGGATTCGTACAACCCGCCTGCACAGCCTGCGATGATACCCTGATCCACCTTAAGGCCGCCGCCGGGCAGGCATAAGTCCTGCAACTTCAATGATGGCGCATCTTTGTCTATTTGATTTTCTATGCCCCGCAAGATGTCCGGGGCATTCTTCTGCACCTCAGCGATGGTATAGACATTGCTGGGGTGGAACGGCATGGCAATCATCGGCACAATCTGGGAAAGGTCGATAGTGATCAGGCCATCGTAATAGGCTATGTCCCCCGGTTTCATTGGGGTGTATTCTCCCTGCCTGCCGTGGACAGCGTAGTATTCCTCCACCTTATCGTCAGTGACCCAGATACTGGACAAGCAGGCTGTCTCGGTGGTCATGACGTCGATGCCCATGCGGTATTCCACACTCAAATTGGCGACCCCGGGGCCGATAAATTCCAATACCTTATTTTTGACGGTTCCCTCGGCAAAAACTGCACCAATCAGCGCAAGTGCCACATCCTGAGGGCCAACGCCGGGGCGTGGTGTACCCGCCAGATGCACCGCTACCACCTCCGGCGCAGGGATGTCATAAGTACGTCCCAATATCTGCTTAACCAGCTCGCCGCCGCCTTCGCCAAAGCCCATGGTGCCCAGTACACCATACCGGGTATGGCTGTCGGAGCCCAATATCATCTTGCCGCAGCCGGCCATGGCCTCACGCATATATTGATGGATGACCGCAATATGCGGCGGTACAAAAATACCGCCATACTTCTTTGCAGCGGACAGGCCAAAAACATGGTCATCCTCATTTGTAGTGCCGCCCACAGCGCAGAGGCTGTTATGACAATTGGTCAGTACGTAAGGGACTGGGAATTTCTCGAAATCCTTTTCCGCCGCACGCACCGTTTGGATAACGCCCACATAGGTAATGTCATGAGAAGCCAGCGCATCAAATTTCAGCCGCAAATGGCCGGAATCGCTTTCCTGGCTGTGATTATGCTTGTCCATGATCTGATAGGCCATAGTTTGCTTTGCACATGCTGATTGGCTGGCATGCGGGCTTTCTGATAAAATCTCTAGACCGTTTTTTACAAATACCCCTTGCTTGTGACATGTAATCATTGGTGTCTCCTTTGCTGATGTATTATCACGGCCCCTTGGTTATTACCCCTTGGATAGGCCGGTAAATTGACGTATTAACTCTTTCCCGCTCTACCTGTGCGCCATCAATAAAAACAATCCGAAACAGCTCGTATTTATATCCATTTTGCGGCTCTGTACTGACCAGCACATGGCCGGTTGGCAGGTTTTCATCAATCACTACCCGCTCCGGCTGCGGCGGTATCACTTCAATTAACTCGCTTACAAATGCCAGCGTCCGGTTGGCAGGCCTTGTTTCGTGTCCATAAATGCGTATTTCCAGATGGCTATCCTGTGCACTGGCCGCCACCAAAACCGGATACCTGGTATTATTACGAAATTTCAAATCCATATAATCCCCGGCAATGGCGGCATCAAAGCCAAAATCCAAATAGTGTATCTTGAGCGAATGATTGGCCCGTTCTACCACAGCCAGCTCCGCATACAAAATGGCATTATATAAGGTGCTGACCACCTGACACACACCGCCGCCGTAATCCTCTACCAGCCGGCCATCTCTTATCACCGCAGACATGGCATAACCCTGCTCCGGTGTACACGGCCCCACTACTTCCCTTGCAGAAAACACCTCGCCGGGAAACACGACCGTATTATTGATAAGCGACGCCGCCAGACGGATATTTATACTGCGTGGAATCTCCTCGCCGCCCGTATAGGCGGTAGAAAAACTGCCCAAAACAGATTGCGCCTGCGCAAAGTGCTCGACAGTGTAAGCTGGCTGCACCGTATGCATCTCCAGCACGACCTGCCCGCCAAACTGCTGGCCGGCCAATATCTGCCGCAGCTGATCCGCCGCTTTTTGCATATCCGGCGTACGCCCCGGTTTCCCCTCCGTCACGACAAAGCCATGCCCTTCCTGCCGCATAGTGGCATTGGTTGGGGGAATACTCGCCTGAGCCCGCACCATCTCAAGACGTTCTGGCATTGCAGCCTCATCGTAGCGATACAAGGGCGTTCCTGTAATTTCATGCGGCACTTGATCCAAGGCTTGCAGCTGGGCATATCGCTCCCGCCGGGAGCCTGTTCTGCCATATAAAAATGCTTCCTGTATTAAGGCGGTAAAATCATATTCCGCACCAAAATCTGCAAAGGAGAAGCTATGCACCAGGCTGTCATTATATACAAAACCAATCATCTGCCTGTCCAGCCCTGCCGATTTTTGCAAAGCGGCATTGGCCTCTTCCGGCAGCATACCACCCACAGCGATGCCATTGATATATACATTTTTATGAATGGCATCACCGCCATTGGCCATTAAAAAGCGCACCACCGTTACATGACGTGCAAGCAAAATGATTAAAACAACGGCGCACAGTGCAATTATAGCCATTGTACCATAACGAAGCATACCCCTCACCTCACGAAATTATATTCCGCAAAGCAAGGGGTAATGCCTAATTGACCGTTAAAGCCGCATTAGATGTCTCCAAAGCCAACCGTACCTTTTTGCTGCGGCTGTCAAAGGAAGGCGTGCGTGCCTCTACCAGGCTGGTATCATTTATTGAAAATTCCAGACCCGTCAGCCCCACTCGGATATTCCCCAAAGGCGCACTGGCCTTTACATGATAGCCCAAATCCGGCAGCGTCGGCACATTAAATGTCAGCTTGCCGTTGCTGGTTTCTACATTCCACAGATAATCGTTAAACCGCTCAAAAGCAGATACACTCATAGAAAGAGAGCCGTTGAAGTTGGTCATGGACAGCTTTTCTGCATCCACTTCGGATGCATCCAACACCCCATTAAAATGCTCAATGATGGCCGTAGAAGCAGAAATCCGCCCGATAGTCAGGCGGCCATTGCCGCTTTCGCTCTTGATAGAATCGGCTGTCAAATCCGATAGCACAGTCTGGCCATTACTGTTGGAAATTTGCATCTGATCGCCGCTCAGGCCTGATATATCCATATTTCCGTTCATGCCGCTGATATTCAGCACCTTAAACTTATGGGCAGGTACGTAGGCATCAATAGCCACAAACTCGAAGTCATCTTCTTCGTAGTTAAGATAATACTTGCCGCCCAGCTTCATCAAATCAATAACCGCACCATTTCTGCGGGTTTTGTAGCGAATTTTGGCGGAAATTTTATCGCCATTATATCCGCTAATATTGACTTCGCCATTAAGCCCGGCCAAATTCAGCTCGTTATAACCGTCAGCGACCACCAGTTCTATATGCCGCTCTGTCCCGGCACCGGCAGGCGCAGCGGTCTTTGTGGCTGGCTTTGTACCTGTAACGCCGCCGCTTTGCGTCATGCTTGCCGCAGTGGACTCTATGCCTTTTGATAAAGTATCAGCAATCGTCACTGTTTTTTCTGCCACCACCTCAGTTACCTTTTGGATTTTAGGCTCCAATCCTTTGGCAAAGGCAGCAAACTTACGCCCCAATTCATCAAAATCCACACCGCCCGCTGGCTTTGCACCTGCCGGACGTGTGCCATCGTTAGAGACTGGGCCGTCGTCGGCAGCGGTTCCCCTTGGGCTTGACGGCGTTGCAGGCCTTGCCGTACCTGCGGCCGGGGCGCCATTATCCGGAATTTCTGCGGCCGCCAATAGCTTCGCCGCCTCTTCTGCCGTTATCTTTCCTTCTTGCAGCATGTTAAGGATCATCATTTTTTCATTTCCCATGGTATTGCCCTCCTGATTTCTACTGCATCTTTCATATCTCAATCAATCATTACCCTCAATAATACAGCTATTTTCGGCAAAAAACAATGTTTGTAAAAATTTACAGATTGATTTTTCCAATGCCAGCAATACTATAAATGATTGCGAGGTGAATATTATGAAGATGCGCAGTTTTTTATCTTTCATTTTGATATTACTTTTTTGCTTAAACACCCAGCCCATTTTCGCTGAAGAAACCCCAACACATCATGAACTTTCAGAATTTGAAGAACCATTAGTCGCCCCAGCCTTTATCAAGCCGGAGACAGCCGAAGTCCCCGTCATTATGTACCATCTGGTGACCAAAAACGGGCGCTATATAGGCAAATACGGCATCTCCCCCACAGAGCTTGAAAACGACCTCAAATATCTGAAAGAAAACGGATACGAGACCGTCGTCATGGCCGATTTAATCGCCTTTGTCCGCAGAGGTAAAAATTTGCCCAAAAAACCAGTCGTCCTCACTTTTGACGATGGCAACAGCGGCGATTATCGATATCTTTACCCCCTACTTCAAAAATACGATATGAAGGCCGTAGTGTCTGTCATCGGCAGTGCAGCAGACGAATGCACTGCCATAGCCGCCAAACAGACATCGCCAGCCGTTTTCCCTAACTCCACATGGCCAGAGCTTAAAGAGATGAGCGAAAGCGGATTTATCGAGCTGCAAAACCACAGTTACGACCTCCATGGCGCCCGAGGCAGCGGCCGGCGTTCTGGCGAGCCTATGGATGCTTATCAAAAACGGCTGAAAGAAGACCTGGAGAAGATGCAAAACCTGACCCACGAAATGACCGGAGCCAAGCTAAACACCTTTACCTATCCGCTGGGAATTGTCTCCGATGGCTCTGAAGCCGTTTTGAAGGAAATAGGCTTTGTCTCAAGTCTTTCCTGCGGCGAAGGGATGAATTATCTTGAAGAAAATAATCCGGATTGCCTGTTTCGCTTAAAGCGGGTTAACCGGCCAAGTGGTGTAACGGCTTCAATGATTTTGCAAAAGCTGGAGAAGGATGCTAAAGACTAAACCCAAACGGTCGCATTTTGCGACCGTTTGATTCCATGACATGAAAACAACACCCCCTGTATATATTTACACAGGGGGTGTTTGGCTATGCGCAACGGATTAAAACTGGCCGCACTATACGCAGCCGTTATTTTAGGGGCCGGATTTGCATCCGGGCAGGAGCTACTGCAATACTTTGTAGGCTACGGCACATCCGGCATATGGGGGCTGATCGTAGCCGGTATCGTATTTGCGATGGTTGGGTGGGCCATATTAGATATCTGCCATCGTAAGGGGATCAATAATTATAAACAGCTGATGGCTTATCTGGTAGGCAAACGCATAGGCCTTGGCCTGGAATGGCTGGCCGCCGCTTTTTTATTTGTACTGCTTACCGCCATGCTGGCCGCTGGGGGTGCCATGCTGGAGCAAAGCGTCAACTTTCCTTTTGGTGCAGGGGTGCTGGCTTTGGCTGTGCTTGTGCTGGCCATACTATGGTTTGACTTGGAAGGTATCGTCTGGATCAACGGCATCCTCACACCGCTGATGATTGCAGGTGGTATCTTTATTGGACTGTACACCTTCTTTAACCACTCGGTAGGTACATTTTATCAAAATTCGGTCGCACCATTTTGGATATTATCCGCTGTGGTGTACGCCTCCTATAACATTGTACCAGCCCTTTCGGTACTTTCCTCTGCCGGTAAGCTGGCCGCAAGCCGCAAAGACTGCATGATCGGCGGCCTTCTTGGCGGTGCAGTCCTTACTTTACTGGGAATCTCCATGGCATTGCCACTGTATCTGTATTTCGCCGATATCATCGCCGTAGAGATTCCATTTTTGGTGATTGTCGTGGGCTACGGTCATATCTTTACGCTCCTGTATGTCGCACTGATGCTATGCGCCATCGTCACCACCGCCGTGGTTAACGCCTATGCTTTGGTGGAATGGAGCAGAGGCTATATCAAGCTGCCACGCCGTACCCAAAGCGTGATACTGGTGGCCTTGGGCATACCAGCCGCTTTTATGGGATTTTCCAATATCGTAGGATATATCTATCCATTGTTCGGCCTGCTTGGGATATTTTTGATTGTGGTGGTGCTGTTATCGTGGCGGCGCAAATCATAATTTTTTCAGTAGCCACATCGCAAAACCCGAATACGGCGGATACCGCAGTGCCATATCAACAAACCTGGATTTATGCAGCACACTCCGATAATGCGTAAACACATCAAACCCGGTTTTGCCATGATAACTCCCCATGCCGCTTTCCCCCACCCCGCCAAAAGGCAGCCATGGCACCGATAGCTGAACCACCACATCGTTAACACATCCCCCGCCGGATACTACATGCCCCAGCCAAAACCGCTCTGCGCTTCTGCTCCTAGTAAATACATAAAAAGCCAGTGGCTTAGGGCGGCTGTTAATCTGCCTGACTATCTCCATTTCTTTTCCGTCGAAATAAGTCAAAACCGGCAAGATGGGGCCAAAAATCTCCTCATCCATAATCACATCATCCCAGCTTACCCCATCAATTAGTGTAGGTTCGATTTGCAATGTATTTTCGTTATAACCCCCGCCATGTATGATCCGTCCATTCTCATTCTCTTTTTCCATCAGGCCTGTCAGCCGCCTAAAATGCCTTTCATTTATGAT
>Ga0123355_10012499_pt1 | contig 13153 bp, 8 predicted proteins | sample TergutEmb28metaG_3_FD_89872 | JGI IMG/M metagenome (GOLD analysis project Ga0123355, IMG submission 89872) | Embiratermes neotenicus P1 segment gut microbial communities from Petit-Saut dam, French Guiana - Emb289 P1 | ecosystem: Host-associated > Arthropoda: Insects > Digestive system > Gut ... | reverse complement strand
CAGACAATTACTCGCACAACGCATTACGCAACCACGCGTAACAACTGTATGACAGACTAAATAAATAGAAACATATGTGCTTTACTGCGACTGTCATTTCTCAATCCCGCAGTATCCCACAAACTTCTAAACTGGTGATAACATACACATGTACCCTAACAACATTATTCTGGAATTATGTGTACCAATCTAACATAGAGCATTATGAATATTACATGTAATTTCATGATTCATGTCTTCTAGGTTGGCATGCTGAGGTAGTAGAGTTATTGATTCCCAGCATTTCAAAGGAATATAATGCCATCATCCTCAAGGGTTGAGGAATCCTTGAAAATGATAAAGACACAAACCTTCAAAACATCAGGAATCAGTAAGCCTGCCAGTCAGTGTAACAACCCAGAAGACGAATTCCACATTTTCCATTCTGTGCATTACAATTAAATTACTATAATTTACACCAACAAATGCACACAACTGTATTAGAATTATGAAAATATAATAAAAACCACTAAGATCTACATGTTTTGTGGCCTTATTGGCCCACCATCACAGAGTACAATACATTTTTGGCTTAAATTATATTAACCAGGAAGACATAAACCCTCACCCTTGACCCATGTTACTACACTAATGTGGGAGACCAAGTTTCATAACCTTACACAACAATAGGCAAAATTATACTTCTGTTTATTTTAATATTCATATTTCTAGACGGAAAATTGGATGACAAAATTTTATGTTTTTCATACCATGCATATTCTTGTAATTAATACATCAACAAAGCAATGCACTTAATAAAATACAATTTATGACAAATATTAATCCCCTACATGTTTCAGCACCCTCCCCAAGGACCTCAGATGGATGGATTCACTGGAACAAACTACACAACACCACAATTCATTTTTTGTGTCTGGTTATCAATCCATTACTACACTACACTACACTACGCTACAGTTTCTCATTCACAGCTGTCTTCTCACACATGTATACAGCTTCACTGTCTTACAAGCTTGGCTCATCCTCTCAGGTTACCTTAGCAAAAGAAAATTGACTGTCCACAAATAACACAAAATTCTGTGTAAAAAAGTTGTCTCTGCTGAAGTGCCATGCCCTGTGTGCCCTAACTACTTGACTACCTAATAATAGAGAAATTTTATGCCTGTTTATAAACTTCATCACCATATTAAAACACCATGCCATGGTTTAATGTGCTGAACCAAATGCTGGCAGTTTGCACTCCCAAACCTCCTTTACATGCCTAGCCCATTTCACCCTCCTTCATCTGATCATGCTCACAATGGTGAAGACTACAAACCCTGCAGCTCCTCACTGTCCCAACTTTCTCCAGCCTCCTGTCACTTCCTGCTTCTTAGGTTAATATACTCTACTCAGCACCCTGATCTCAAACACTCTCAATCTCTGTCCTACCCTTAATGTGAAAGGCAACTTTCACACCAAACATAACAGGTAAAGGAGCCAGGATAGCCTAGTCAGTACACTTACTAGGCTAATGAGCTGCTGATCTAGAATTTACATTCTAGCAAGAGCAACATATTTTTCTCACCCCAAAAACCATTCAAACTACTCTAGAGAAGGCCCACTCAACCAGCAGCTTGGCAGGCAATATGTTACCCATGACACAGTGTGACAATGCCCACAGAGACATTAGAAATGAGAAAATGTCCTTTAACCCTCTCCCTGGCAAAGCCGAGACAGAACACAGAAGCAATTTTGAAAACTTATGGGCAGCTTAATCATGGAGACATACATGCCATTACTACTTCATTTTATTTAAAAAAATGCTCAAAATAGCAACACCCTAGCCTTTGAACTGAAATGCATTTTTTATAATTTGTCCTACTGTTATCAGTAGTTTATATTTTTACTGCATTACGCATAAAAATAAACGCAAAAAATTATACACCTAATCAGGGGCGAACAAATCCCTGGCACCCTTCGCCATGACAGTCAAATTTATACAGTGGTGCTGATATTTGTGAGTCTTTAAAATGGAAATTGCTCATGTCACATTTCTAGCAACTAGAATTTTGGGGTGGCTTGTAGATTTTTGGAAAATTTGTGCAGTCCTGCATATGATATATGTACAATACACTCTTCCTTTTTTGATACTGAATTTCACGTTGTCCACACGCAGGCCAAATTTCCCTGAAGTTGCCTGGACCACTTGGAAGTCTGAATAGGTCTGCTCTAGGGACCACCTGGCCTACTATTCAGTGGGTACCATTGTTCTTTCCCAGGAGTAAAGCTGTCAGGGTGTGAAGTTGACCACTTACCTCCATGTAGTGCCAACATTAAGGATGAATGTTAACTATACCTCTGCTCCCCCTACATACCTTCATGGCGTGGACAGGGACAAATTTACCTCTTTTTGCCTTTTCGCCTTCTTAAAAATATAGTTAAGATTACACAACATCTGAAGTACTACGAGTAGGGTTGCTGAAGATTCAAGTCTTATGAAATGTTACACTGTGTATCCGATGGTTATGGACCTCACAGTTAATCTTCAGGTAAAATTAGGGATATATGTAGTCTTAGTCCCTACATTCACTAAATTTAATCCGTTCTTGATTGCTTCAATACAATTTACACTTGCGTATGCTTAAACACCATGCCAATACGGTATATGGTGAAGTGGAGGTACAGCTCCGCGAATTCTTCGCCTCATCATTAGTTGCTACATTTACTGCCTACCCTCACCTTAATTCAGTTACGTAAGAATGGTATTGTAATGTTAAGGTCACCCACGATTTTACGTCAGAAGGTTCAAATTAAGACAAACTCTAATTTTGGCATTCCATAGTAAGTAAGTATGTGGCTTCCTAAACTCTGAACATAAAAAACTGCTGGGGCGAACAAGCAGTATCAAGTACAGCCACTGAGCTTGCTAACTCGTGATATAACCAAGGCCAAATCTATCAGCTGGTGGGCCATGTATTTAATTGAACCTGTTGCCACGTACTGCCTGAACAAGCCACAGTGTCACTGCACTTGTATCAATACTTACATCTCTCAAGGGTTGATTAATTACAGCAGATGCCATACCGAACGTCAATTCAACCCCAACCTGTATTTTTCAGCTGGCAGTCAACACTTGAATTGCACACCGATGTACAGCCAATCAGTACACCATTGATCTCAGTATGGCCAACATACATTCTCCTATGCGTATTCCTATGATACTTCACCGAATTATTTCATATCAAACACAATCTTTCCGCACAAGTAATAAGTGTCTAACTGTCACTAAATTTTATACATGAATTGTAATACAACAATAATATCGTGTTTTAAGTCGAAAATCTTTTATTGTACAACGTGAAAATTATTTTGTGATTGGCGGCATTGTTGTTTGTGATTTCATTCCAGTATCACAAAAAGATGGCAGCTTAAAGCCTGCACATTCTGCCATCTGTCGGCCATTGGGAGCAGCGTCTTTCGTGAAGGGGCAATTGGTCCTCGTTCAAAGTACTCCCTGCATGAAAAATAGCATGCCACTGACCCTACCGTGAGCCAGATGTCTTCTTTCTTTGAGATGGCTCTTTGACGTCAACCTTTTGTCTGCGTCAAGGTATGAGTGAGGATTCTGTTCTTCCAAGACATGACGCCGTGCCATAATGCAGAAGTGCGGGTTCCCCACTTTAATTCATAATCTAGTATTTAATGTGTGCAGAAACTCCAAAATAATTCATGTAGCATTTTACTGTCATTTTACGTGTGGAAAGCTCAGTCGATATAGTGATTAGGATACGGGATGGAAAACTGGGGGGCCGTGATTTGATTCCCAGCTGCGGCAGGCCGTTTCTGCCTTCTCCAGAGCATCCATACAGGCTCTAGAGCCCACTTAGCGTCCAGGGGTAAAGGGACAAGAGTTGGAGGCTGACCACTCACCTTACATCTACTGCAAAGGTTAAGACTGCGTGGAGCTATACTCCAGTACCCCATATGCCTTAATGGCGTGCGCACGGCTATTGTCGTTTACATAGTGACGTAGTTATAGGCTAGGCCGCTCCATCCACCTAATTTCGGAGCGTCTATTTTTGTAAGACGTTACTTCCAGTTTCTACTTGAAAACAATGCTACATGATAAGGCAGCATTACAAGTTACAATTTGGGTCAAGGTCGACAGAGGTAGCTAATGTTCAAGTCTTCTGGGACACAACGCCGTGTAGACAGCTAAATAATTGCAGACGTTTCGTTGAAACCTACCGCCTCCAACTTCAGGCATTAGTAAATATTTGTCAATCCATACGCTGTCACTCACCGAAGATTTGAACCTCTGTGAGAGGATCGTAATTGTTGCATTTCTAATTTATTTAGGGGTTACACTCGTACAGCGTTACTGCAACCACTTGATATTTGAAATGCCTCTGATCTACACACGTAATCGGTTACAGCCGTACAGAAGACATAACCATCCAGTCTCGATTACAAGCACTAATTGACTAAGGCTGAATAGGGAAATGATCGATTTTTATTTTAATAATGAGACTGAACACATAACTACAGTCTGCGGGCGAACTGTGGGTTTGGAATGACGGCGGGACTGTCAGGCTAGTCACATACCGCCTTTATAAAGCAGTTACTTCGCGTGTCTACAATCGTGGCCAACAACAAAATGTGCGGATCGGTCGGACGATGGTGTGACCACGAGCCAACGCTTGGACGTCACTGTGCAATCGGTCATCACGTTGTGGCTACGGCTGCTGTTTGGCGACACCTAATTCTGATCAGCCACTTCCACACCCGCATAACACTAATACATTCCTCTTACAGATACATTCTTGACTTCAGTACTTTGAGGGGGGAGGGGCAGCTATGTGTTGAAGGCCGACCCCCTGCCTCCCGTAAAAAACACCTTGCGGTGCCATTAAAAAAATCCTGGTGTCATGAATGACGAAATGGTTCGGACATGAAAGGAGAGGAATTTAAGTGAAATACACTTTCACCTTAAAAATATTTGTCACTTTTGATTTGTCCGAATAAATTTCTTTGTGTGAAACTCATCTCTTTTATATACATTGTATTTCCGACCACCAGCGCCGGCCGGACTTTCGCAGGTGGTGCACAGTAGCTATGCTTCGGGCAGATGATGAACTATCAACTGCAGAGAAGCAGAGAAGATGGCAGTTTGTACCTGAAGATAGCAACTGTGTAAGTCTTCCTTATACTAAAACTTACGAACTGTACGAAATTTAGTTTCGTTCTTGTCGAACTTACTGTATTATTTGATTTAATGAACTACTGAACACAAACACGCAAAATATGTCAAAATCCCAACATGTGCACCTCGCTGCCGGCGCCCCTGTTTCCGACCCATTTGACTGCATGTAGTATTTATGACGTCACACAGACGGCAACTGATTACAGCAAACAACAACAAAAAAGTTGAAATGAATCGGTTCACCGCCTGTTGTCAGAAGGTTAATTCAGCAACATCACACACCAAATGAAATGGAGAAGAAATGCGTTCTAATGCTCCCCTGCAAGATTTGTAGTAGCGGCAACTAGTCTACACACGCCTATACTTTCTGTAGACTGGCTACAAAACTATACGAGGTTTAGGTTCCTCCAGCGGCGTTGTTGATGATTCAGGATGTCTGGGCAGTTCAATTGTCGTCAATGAAGGGCCAAGGGACCCCTGAATACGAAGACATTATGACTTTTCGAAACGTCGGGCATAACTAAACCAGCAAAACAGCGTCGCCAGAATCCAACATAATACGAGCATGGTGTAAGCTGCATGGTGTACGCCACTATGTTTCAGATGTTTGTCTTTGTTGTTGTTGTGAATGCTGAGGGCGCTGTAGTTCTCTCGCATGTCTACTCAGGTAAAGAAGTTAAAAGATAAGACGGTCAGCATGTGTGGGGGTCCGCAAGATTTGGTTGACCTTAAGCATGGGTCGTGATTTTCGGCTTGTGGTAACCGCTGAAGTTTAGGACGTTGATTTAACGGTGTAGAAGGCAGGCAGGAAGGAAAGTGCTGGTACAGACATCAGTTTACCGTATTTCCTGTGGTTCTTCGCTGCTCTTGATCGAAAGCCCTGACGTGCCTCCTCAACACACCTCAGTTGCCACACTCCAGGATCTTGCAACCGCAGAGACAAACATAAATGTTTCTTGCATGAAGTGTCAGTCAATATAACGCTTAGGCTTTGGAGGATCTGGTGACGGAACAAACAAGTGGAGTGTTTCGGACTGGGGCTACTTGCAGGTCTCCTTGCAATGTGCAGTGAGTGGCTAGACGTCTTTTGACAGACTGATCTCCCACCCACGGAGTCCAATGGCTTTTCTGAATGCAAATACGGTGAAAATCTACAGGAGCGGACGCCGCGACTTGAATCAGGGCAAAGCGCCTGAGGGACTAAGAACAAAATCAAAATAAAACGGGTTTTAGTGTGCTTCATAAATGGCGTCTGGAGTGGCAACTCACTGCACAGAGCTGCAAAGATGGACAAGCAAGCAAGCAAGCAACTGCAGAAATAATTAACCAGACGTAAACAGTTTCACCTTACTCTGTGGCTACGTGTCAGTCGATCCATCCATGTAAAGATGTGGACAGACATTTAGGAAACAAAAATTCAGAAATCTGAAGGACAGGAAAAGTAACTTACAGACATTAAAATAACAGACTGCAAATGCCGTAATCCGTGACGCAGCACACAGATGCCACCACGGCGTTCTTATATCCAGAGTACAGGAGTATGTGCAACTGCCAACGCGCCACGACGAAAAGCACGGCATTCCCTACACCGTTTTACACAAAACTCATAAATGTTCAGCAGCATATGTGCAGATCCCCTATACCGAACTATACACAAATCATATACTAAATATGGAAAGTACTGACAAAAATTCATATGCTACTGCACCACTCTACATGCAACTCGTCATCATTCCATGGCATTACGTAAATATAGCTTATACCGAATTCAACACAAATCGGTCTATAAATATGGAAAATGCGAGCCGAAATTTATTTGTGCTTTAAGTAAACCACGACTGTCGCACAACAGACATTCACGAAACATCGTTGCTCAAAAAATTGTGCCAAACTTCATTACAAGTGAATAGACGGTTTAGTCGCTCATACAAGATCACAGGCAGGGGTCAAACGGACAGACAGAAGAGGTCTGCTCACAACCCATTCCTTTTATTTCGTCAAGAACGCGTCTGACAAAATAATGACGAATTTGGGAAATAAAGTCCACAAAATAATGATAATTCGTACTAAACTAAAGACATGTCAGGTGGAAAGCAGTGCAATGGAAGTCTGGAATTCAAGAGTAGCGATGATTAAATTTCCTGGACTGCTGTTGGAGCCGTAAGGGAAACACTGCGCGATGTGCTCGATTGTCACGGGAGATGAACTCGGGTCTAAATGATGCAGGGAAACACGTCCCCAGACTTAGCACCGTGTGTGTATCCAACAGAATGGTAAAATCCCGGTGTACGATATGAAGGCGTGAAACGGAGTAGAGGTATACTTCCACTTGCTCCTCATCTCGGTTCCAGATGGACGAGTCGTCAGCTTCGCGCCCCGGCCGCTTTAGCCACAGTGAAAGAACCCCCGGTTCCCACTCAATGGTGCGGGGGGGAGGGGGGGGGCCACTGTGTCGGTCTTGGGCGTTTTGAAGAAGATAAATATCTCTTGCTCCTGACTCACGAGTCTTTCAGCCCTGACGCTAGTCGCTGTGCCAACTGAGATATACCAGTGGCACAAAACATACGGGTAGTTCCAGAAGGAGCTGTCAAGAACCTTTGTCATATGGGAGCTGATGGAACAGATTTCTCAGGCAGTAACATCCAGGTAGTTGCACAAGGAAACTAAAGACAATGTTACACCATGCAGTGTCGCAGCAGGTAACCGACGTTTCGAAGAAATATGTGCCCACGACAAGAAGGCAGTACCTCTGGCGAAATGCTGGTACAGACGGATGTTACAACCCGCACATCGGCAGGCTGTCACAACCCTAAAGATCAGAATTACACCCTCTCTCCTTTTCCTGTAAGTGTGGATTGTAATTTGTCCGTGTTACGTACTTTCAAATAAATCGCTGCACTGTCACGTTAGAGTGAACAGACAGTGATAAATAGATCTTGTGACCTTCAGAGACGTGACAGATCTCAGTGCCATTGTTCGATCCGACAGCAACACAATAACATGGCTCTTCACTGTATCACATCGGTCATTGTTTAAAACGCGGTTATGACGTCCGGCTCGTATTCAGAAGGTCCCGGTTCGAATCAACCACGGAGACAGGATATTCAGATGATTTTCATCGTCTTCCTCAGTCCCTCCATGGTCGCTTCATTCCACGTGCGTTGCAATTCAGCATTCACAATCACATACGAATACAAGCCATCAAATGGATGAAAAGCCCTCAAAAATTGCAAGCACCACGACCGCAGACAGCGACATCTAGCAAGTGAAATTGGTGAGCAAATAGCTCTTCAATTCAAGGCAGAGGTAACAGTCCACTTGGAAAAAAATGCGGAGGGATAAAACACCATTAAAATTGACCTTATAGAAACACGGTAGGGATATTCAACATGTGGACCAGCGTGGTCTCTCAAGGACGGTAATGGACCTTCCGTTTCTGTGACAGAGGACGTTCTCACGTAGCTAAGCGACTATTAGCTTCTATAGAATGGCTCTCCTCTGCAAACGTTACTATACCCTGTGTACGTCAAAAGGCATATGGGAAGTACAGGTATACCTCCACTCACTCTTAACCTCGGCACTAGGCGAATGAGAGTAGTCAGATACACGTCCTGGCCGCCTTACCGAAAGAGACTTCGGTATTCATTGAACAGTGGGGCTCGGTGGGCCCCAGTGGCGGTCTGGGCGCTTTGGAGAGGAGAAGAATGTCTTGCTGCTGCAGGAAATTGAAACACGATTGGTTGGTCGTCCAGCTCGTAGCCTAATTACTATACAGACTGCTTTATCCTGGTTCTTGTTAGTTGTTTAGTTAGTTAGTTAGTCAGTCAGTCAGTCAGTCTGTCAGTCTGTAAGTCAGTCAGTCAGTAAGTAAGTACGTAAGTAAGTTAGTTAGTCAGTCGGTCAGTTAGTTAGTTGGTTAGTTAGTCAGTCTGTTTGTTTGTCTGTCTGTCTGTCAGTCAGTCAGTCAGCCAGTCACTTAGGTATTAGGTAGGTAGGTAGTAGGTAGGTAGGTATCTTGCACTACCTACTACCTTTGTATGAAGCTGCACAAACTTCACATAATAACCGCACAGCACCGAGGCACCGAGCGATGCACCATTCTTCTGCAGCTCGCCTTGACGACCGTACAATGGAGGCCGACAAGTGGGGAAAGCCTTTCTACATAGTGGTTACTTTCTCTCCTGCTCTGTTGTTTTATTTCTCCACAACGTCGCACAGTGCACATGTCAGTGTACGTAAACACGCTACAAGCAGAAAGGTACAGGGGGTTACAGCGGCGTGGGCAGGAGCGGTTTGTCTTGTGCCTGGCTGGAAACTGGAAACTGGGCAGACATTTGCTGTCTGTCCATGTTAAAAGAAATAACAGAAATGACAACTGATTTGCTACATTTAGGGCTACCATACGTCCTCTCTTCCCCGACACATCATCTCTTCCGACACAAAAATTTCCATCCTTGCGGGCTTTTTAGATTTGTGAAAAATCTCCGGATTTTTTGCTATTTGTTATTTCTTAACAATTTGCATACTTAACGGTACTAAAAATAACAAAGGTCCTTTTTAAATACATACATAATTACCCGTAGCACTAGTTTTAGGCCTTTTCCTTTGTAACGCCCCTTCCCAATAAAAAAACTTCTTAATTTGCGCTCTCTCATTTTCGGTTTCAAGCCCTTCGGCTGGCTGCCTTCTGTTACGCTAAGCCCCACGTATTCTTTTATTCCTTGTGGGAAGATAAGTTCGATTTAGCCTGTTTTATCCAAACCCACTCTTTTAGGACCAGAACTGTGGCGTAACACCAGGCTTCATGTGTGAAGTTCTACTGGCACTGTCCGCGGCACAAAGATAAAAATAAAGGAGTGAAACAACTGACCTTCGGAATGTCCTGAAAACTTCGGCGCGGATATTCGGAACTACAAAACTGAGTGAAAGGCCGACCGACTCTGGACTGTACAACCATCAGATGTGAAGAGCTGTCACAGCATTTCACCTTTTGGGAATTTCTCATTTTCAGAGTAACGGTAAAGGTCTAGAACAGGCCACGAAGGCTCAGAGGGGGAGTAGAGGCATAGCTTTACTCTTTCTTTAACCTCGGCGCTAGATGCGGGTGGGTGATCAATGCCACTCCCCTGCTGCTTTACCCCCGGAAAAGACCCAATACCCATTGTATAGGAGGCAGGGTGGGCCCCAGGGCCGATCTGGACGGGCGCGGAAAATCTCTCCCCTACCGGGATTCGATCCCGGACCGTCCAGCCCCTAGCGAGTCGCTACACCGACTGAGCTATCAAGGGCCCTTATTTTCAGAGTAACCAACGATATTTGCTACACGTCACCGTCCAAATTACTTTACTGATTGGCGTTTTGCGTTTCTAAGCGATAAAGAGCGAACTGCCCTATAGAGAGTAACCCAAAATGTTAACACTTATGAGGTCTCATTCTAGAGGTTTCATCATTTCGAGGCACTGACAAGGTAATCAGGCTGATTGTGGAACGACTAGTAGGGCTGCAGCCTGCAACATGTCCTTTCTGGCTGCGATTTTCATTTCTTGCTCCAAAGTCAGCCTTATTACCATGTCAGTGGTTCAAAACCAACCTCCAGAAGAGGACACACCAGTGTCAGTGTTTCGAATCAGCATTGTTTGGACCGGTGCGACAGCTTGCACACAGTCCGTTCAGCTCGACCGCACCAACTGGATACTCCAGCAATGACGCAGAGTTATGAACCATCACGTGACTTTCGCATGGCTCGAGCCATTGATAAAACCACCTCACACAAACGGTGCAAATGGATGCCATGCGCCAACACACGTTACATAACACGGAATTCCTTCGCAACGCGCGAGGTCAACCGTGCTCACCCTTCGCAGACAAAAGCAACGCAAAAGCACTTCTCTACGCAAAGCTCCCCGATTTCGGAAAAAAGTATTGTTTTTTTAAAAAAACTCGCAGGCTTCGCCTGTTTGTCTCTGCTAAGAGCAGCACGTAGATGAAGATGAGTGTGGAGCATTGGTGGATACTAACAAATGAAAACAGAAGTACTGGGAGACAAACCCCGCCCCAGTGTCACTTTGTGCACCGCAAATCACACATCGATTTGCTGGGATCGAATTTAAGAACAAACATTAACACGAATTAAATATAAGGATTCATTCCGTACCGCGCAGTAAACACACTCCGTCTCGGTTATACAAACCAGTCAGATCCACACAAAACACATAAATACACTGTGTGGGCAGAATGTGGAATTTCTGAATGCTAAACCTGGCGGCACATATGATAATCGCTGGGCTTTAAGCGGTTTTAATGAGCAAACAGGAAGACTGGTATCAGCAGGATTAAGCTATACACACAGCACTGTGTGGAAAAGAAAGATTTGTTCGAGAAAATTCAGTGCATTGCTGGGGCCATGCGGCAAGAAGGACGTGGAAGAGACGGAAGTTACCTTTTCTGCGAAACGTTTGTAGAACCTGTATCAGACTAAACGGCGTCATAACCCAGATGACGGTAATATTACATAAATTATAAGCGAACGTGAGGAGTGGATACAGTTGGCTCAGAACAGAAACCAATTCCGGGCTCTTGTAGCACAGTTGTAACTTTCGGATTTCGTAAAGTGCGTGATATTTCTTAACAAGCTGAACGACTATTAGAGTGTCAAGGACTCTATCCATGTAGGTAGCATGTCTGTAACTCTGTTGGTCATTATCCGTTGTTGTTATGATATCGATATATCTAGTTGCAAGATGGCGTCTCCGCGTTTTCGAATTACTGAAGGCAGGCCGCGATGAAATTACACGGCAGAAACTTCGTCCCTCTCCAGGCAGGGAGTTTGCAGACGCTGTTGCAACTCAGTTACACCATCTCCGGACACTTTGTGCCAATATTTGAACACTGCCGACACAAACAGGCTCTTGTGACAGTCACGTGAGTTCTCAGTAAAATGTGGCTTGTGTTGACTGGAAATATTCCCAGCTATTATCTAACGCGGGGAAGTATCCTCGAAGCTGAATCGTCTGGTCAAACAAACACGCACTTAACTAAGTGGAAGAGGTTACTAAATGCGTTGAGATATTTCGTACATTTCTGGGCTTCATTTTAATTCACTGTAAGCAGAAATTTACAGCTGCAAAGCTCATTAATCGTACATAAATCGCAAACTTCAGTTTTGGAGACAGAACGTTCGGTAATACAGCCCTGTGCCACACGACGCAAATACCCGAGAGTCACACCAGCGTCATAGCATGAAGTAAGCAAATACCAGTGTTGCCAACTGTCTATTTGCTGTAACAGGCAACAAATTAACATGGATTTGATGCAACGTTACAGCAAATATTTGAACTTGATTTTGGACTCACTGGAAGCCCACAAGACTCTGCGCTTAAATGAACGTCATAAGTATTTACATTCAAGCTGGTGCAAACAGCTGAATGTTCCAGCATCACCTCGAAGTTGTTTTTGTAATGATTCGTTACGAATAGACAGAATATATGCGGATTCCACTTGCTCTTCCTCCCCTTCCTTCTCCTCAACTATTATTGTTATTTCCGAATTTCTCACTTCTCATCTTTGGCTGGGAAATATTCACCTATCCTAGGATGTAGTAATCAACAGGATTAGGGTCGGTGGTCTTTTTGTAGTTTAAAAAGTTTCTTACAATTGAACATGTGCCATTTTGGATGATGCATTTTATACATTGTTAGCATCTTTCTAGTTTTCCTGTCAATTTTTTTTTATTTCTTCGGTTCTCCAGTTAATTATACCAAAACTGTATCTCAATACTGGGACAGCTAGTGCTCCATTTACTGTAATTTTATTCCTGGCGTTCAGTTCAGATTTCAGTATCATTCTTAATCTCCTGCTCTATTCCTGTTTCAATCTTTCTTTCATTTGTTGATGTTGTATGCCTTCACTTTCCTCAATCCCGAGGTACTTCTACGTTTTCCCCTCTTCTACCTCTTGTATTTCTCTGTT
>Ga0123355_10012498_pt1 | contig 13154 bp, 8 predicted proteins | sample TergutEmb28metaG_3_FD_89872 | JGI IMG/M metagenome (GOLD analysis project Ga0123355, IMG submission 89872) | Embiratermes neotenicus P1 segment gut microbial communities from Petit-Saut dam, French Guiana - Emb289 P1 | ecosystem: Host-associated > Arthropoda: Insects > Digestive system > Gut ... | reverse complement strand
TGGATGGCCTCCTGAAGCGCATCCAATGGGTTCGTCCAGCTGCGTTCTGTTTTCGAAATTTTTTCTTGTTGCACGATAATGCGCCCGCCCACAAAGCTGCAAGTGTTTGCCAATATTTGACCCAAAAAATGTTACAACCCTTTATCACCCCCCTGTACTGTCCAGATTTATCTCCGCCATACTATTTTCTGTTCCCCAAGTTGAAAATGAAATTACAAGGACTCCACTTGGCAGATGTTGCTGAGTTGCAAGAACCGTAACTGATGAATTAAAGAAGGCCCAAAAAGAGGAATTTTCGGCAGCTTTTCAGAAACTGTACGACCGTACAAAAGAGTGTATATATGCCAATGCAGCTTATTTTGAATAAAAAACGTGTGTTTCTTCCTCATGTGTCTTCGAGTTAAAAAAATCAATCCCAACACGTTCGGACCGCAGTGCGTATGTCATTATAAATTACTGCATCATTCTGAAATATTGTACCTGGTATCACAATAGGCCGCTGCAAGTTCAAGCGTCCTCCTGCACCTGAATCACTGGAGCCTGCAGCGTGTCATTACATCAGTGGAATGGAGAAAGTGACGCACACCAAAGAGAGAAACCTTGTGACTTGGAGGTAAATTAGTGAATGATGATCAGCCGAAACATGTCGGATATTGCCCCAGAGGGTGGCGTGCCGTACCAGAGGACAATGCATTGTCTGTTGTGACGTCACAAGCAAGGCCGCCAACCTGCCAGTGTGAAGTTTACCTGAAGACGTTTCAGTTTCCAAAATGCTGCTCGCGGTGCAGTTGGACACACACATTAATGTCGTTCCGTTCGCAGCAGGCGGTAGCTTCGTGGGTGGCTGGCTGAGTTGTCTTTGCGGTGCGAACTGCTGCAACACACAGTTAATTTCGAGTTCTTCACGTAGTTACGTTTGAAGCGTGTCTACATGCAAGGATCAGTACGTGGCGTTTGCATACTGACGAGGACAAATATTGCCTGTCCCGACCGCGTGGAGCGCTGTCAGCGTGCAGATGGAGCAGGCGGTCTGCGGGTATGGAGGGTAGATACCAATATTTTGAACAAGCAGCAGCGGAGAGACGACAAAAGGTGGTCTTCCAGCCGGGGGTTGGGCGTGGGACTAGAAGCTTCTCATCATAAAAAATTCACCTGTTGACTGAAAGTTATTGAGCGCCTGGCGTATAGCGTTTGGTGGAGAAATCTGAAGGGCAGAGGTTATTCAGAAAACCTAGCTTTGACGGGAGGATAATATTAAAGAGGGTCCTTCATAAATAGGCCTGAATGATGTGGACTTAATCAACCTGGCTGAGGATGGGGACAAGTGTCGGGCGTTTGTCAGGTCTAACGAAACGTCTGCTTCCATACAGCGTGGGAATTTTTTGACTCGCTGAGGAACTATTAGCTTCTCAACTCTCTCACTTGTAGTCAGTAGGTTAATTAGACAAGTAATGGCATAGCCATGATCGTTTTCGGCTATCGCCTGCATTTTTTCTGCCATCTTCAGGGTACGTACATGGCCTCCCTCCACCCAAACCCCACTGCTTCACCTCCATTGTCACCCCTACACCTAAACTCCACAGCGTCACCTTCAGTGCCAACCTTACCTAAACACCACTTCCCAATACCTCCAACGTCAACCCGACACCTAAACTCCACCGTTTCTTTTAGGAGTCGGTGTGAATGTTAGGTATCGTCGTAATGATTGGTGTTGGGTTAATTTTAATAATATCCTAGAACATAACTAATGCAATCGTAGGTATTGGTATTAGGTTTAGATTTCGTTTTAATAATGTTTTAAGACACTAACCCATGCAATCCGATTTCTCGAATACTGTGTCATCGCTGGGATTGGTATAGGGTTTTAGGATTAATTTTAATAATATTTCAGGACACCGCCATTGTCACCCTTACACCGAAACTCTAGGAGTTGATCGGGAATGATAGATATCATTATATGGAATTATTTATAATTTCCTAACAATATAGGATGGGTTTTGTAAGGTTCATTTAATGACAGGTTAGGATACAGCACCACTTTAGTACACACGTTGTAGGATAGAGGGAGGAAATAAAGCAACGTATTTCTTAAAATAATCGTCTTACTGTGGAACAGACAGATCTTGAAAGGCTGTTACATAATTACTTTTAATTCATCAAATAAACATCATACAAAATATGTGGTCAGCCCTCACATCCTGTACGATCCACCTATCGGCCTACCGTGCACAGCGCTGCCACACCATGTTTATGTCGATACTGTGGCAAGGAGACACGAGGCCGGTTGGTAAGTGACACTGAGTCCTGGTCCACACTGTTGCGCAGTTACATTGTTGTCAGTGACGGCCACCTTAGTAGGGTGCAGTGGCCTCATATCGGATCGGTACAGCTGGCACTATCAAGCATCGTGTAGTGCATATTGCAGCTCATCTGTCGTGCACTAATGACGCCGATCATTAGTGCACGACCTTAATTACACTGTGGACATAACTCATATCTAACAAAACAACATAAATCGGAGCCTAATGTTTGGTGTGTGGAGGGGAGGGTTCATATTATGGGGAACGGCAGATTTCTCACATTTAGGACAGGAAACGGAATTCCAAAAGTCCCAAAAACAAGACGGTCCCTTTACTGAAGTCTCAAAACACGGTTCTTGCTACCGTGCTTACTGGTAGTCATAGACAAGTGCGTCTCATTGCTGACACTTGTCACGTACGAAGGCCATTGTCAGACTCTGTGCGCTGCAGTAGACACTTCTGTCGTCAGATCCCTTCTGCATTGTCGCGGTCTTCAGACAATCCTGCGCGAAGAATCCAACCGCACTTTCCTCCCCCCAACAATCGCGCTCCTCTGAGACCGAAGAAACAACTAACTGGCATAATGACGAAAGTGATGGTTTCATTTCTGTTCTTCATCTCTTCACCTTACGTTCCGTAGGCCTGCGCTTTCCACCGAAAATCTTTTTCTCTCGCCGTTTTCCTTTTGGTGCGAAGTCTCGTGTCTCGCCGATGTCTCTAGGCTTGCCCGTTCTTCTCAGCGCCAGTTCCGCCCGGTACACACCGGCGGTTGTGACCTTCCCCGGACAAGCTGCAGAAGGTCTGTCAGCTGTACAACGTGTCGTGGACGCGGTGCTTGACACAGCTGTGGATGTGGCTCGAGAGAAGTTGCTGGTGTATCACAAAGACTGTGGCAGTCAGCAGGTGTTGCCGTGGATATATTGGAGACATTCGTTTTGTTTAATTAAACACTGCTGCACTTCTTCTGCCTAGCGGAAGGCGACTGTCTGTTGCGTCACGTAATTGGTACGTGAGCGCTTCGTTCAAAATCTGCACCCATTTCTTCAGCACTAACTGTACAGTCAGTATTCCTGATAACGTTGCAGTTCAGTGCATTTTTATGGTGGCAGTAGGCAGAGCAGCACGGGATAAAAATCAGATCTCCAAAACAATTTTCAATTAATTGAAATGAGTTCAACCATCGTTCAACAGCCGAAGTTGCCCTTTATTTGGAGACAACTGAGCTTCCCATGGCAGCAGCTTGCCTTGCTGGGTCTCGGCCAGAGCCTGTAGCTTCGGCCGCTCTTACTTCGCATACATGAAGCGCCAATTTAACCGCAACTACAGCAAAATTGCGACAGTACAGATGACGTCACTGTGCGTCAACTGCAAGGTCAGCTGAACGTCGTTAGGCGGCAGACGACTGCGACGCACGTGTACCGGTGTTACCAGCACCGTCCAGACGCCTTTGGTTAAGTGGGGTTAACCTTTTGACGCCTAACGACGACTGTAGTGGTCGTACCGCACCGCTAACCTCAAAATGTTGCATTTTATATATTTATTCAACAAATATAGGTACTGAATATTTTAAACATTGTATATACTCTCCGGGTTTTCCTCTTCAGAATGCAGTTTGTTTCATAATTCTAACGTATTTGGTTCCTGTATTATTCACATTTTATGTACAGTGTGCTAAAATTAAAAAAAAAATAATTCCGGTGCCAAAAGATTAATGTATTAAATACTGAGTTGTGTTGTGTGTTGAGTTAATGGACAAACAGTGGGCTCTAGCCTTCGGCTGTTCGGATGCACTTAGGCGTTTATTACAGGGCCTTTTGCCCTGTGTTGGGTGTTGAACGCAATCTGTATATTGAAATCTTCTGAAAAAGTTTTTATTTGATGCATGTTTTCTGTCTTCGTATTACATTGTCGCTAACGTCGGCCTAGGAACGCCTGTACAAAAGTTCCCGAACTCGTTTCCAAAACCAATAACGGTTAGTAGTATCGTTTTCTGCCGACAGATACCGTAGCGTCGCTATAGTCTGAGTCAGTCTAGTGACGTTTACAACCACATTCTTTCCGTTGCTACCAATCGGCCGCTTTTTGTGCTGGTTAAGTGCGATTTGCGGTTTTCTGAAGACTGATTTAAAGGACATAAGCAGTCAGATTGTAAACGCACGTTGCACTAAACATGCTTAGGTTAAAATATTTAGTTAAGATATTCAGTACTCATTAAATAAATTTATCATGTCACGTGGCTTGAAATTATATATATGGTCTAACATCGAGTGTTAGACAAATCTGTGTTTTTATGTACCAGCATCTGAAGTGTAGTTTAAGTTGCTATTTGTTGATGATTGACTTGCGGTTGATCATGTGCTAGGAACGGTGGATGCAACAGTTTAGGTAACCATACATTAAAAAACGTACCGGAGTGTTGCTACAGCGTTGCTAGCGATGTACGGTGTACTGGAGCGGCTGGATATTTCTAACATGCGCACGACCGCCATGTTTTTATACATATTCAAAACAAAATTACCGTAAAGAATCTGCATGCTGTTGAAAAGACTATTGGGCCGTGTGTGACTGAACTGACGCCATATCCTTGCTGGTGGTTTCAGTACAAAACTTACGACTCCGTGACCTTATTCAGTGGCATAAAATGATATAAATTTGCGGTTCGCATGTTTATCAGTTCCAAAGTTGAAAGAGACACTCAGAAATGCACACAGGCCTTATGTCTGTCCCATGAACCTAGTTTCCGTCGTTGACAGATCCAGGTACTGTATCGTGCGGGTGTGCGGTGTGGCGAGGGACAGTCACGTGGGCTTGAACTTGTTAAGGTGCGGAAAATTCCATTTGTTCACAGCCGGCTGTAAGGATGTGAACACAGGGCTATTGTTTATGCTTATCGGCTTCTTCGTCTTTTAGGGCTATAGACTGCAAAACATAGACTGTGCTGGAAGGGGCGATGTGCACAGTCCATGGAGCATCCCAGCGATGTCCAGACCACGGACACTACATACTGCTGGTTGTGTAGAATGCAAAACAGCATGTGTTAGCGAAGCGTGTGGCTTCTTTTATCACTCGAATTGGTGCTGATAATGAAAGGTGGGCGCTAACCGTGTGATCTTACTGCGGACTTAGATCCTAAATGCAGCTGCACATTGTGTGCGAATTGTTGTTTGTAAGCCTGAATGAAAAACATGGCGATTATGCGAAACTTTGAGGTTATGTCCGATAAATTTGCCATGTATAATATTCGTACGTAAGTGATAGGATCTGCGCAGTTGTTCTACAGATGTACTGTCAGTGTGCTCGGTAGGAAAGCTGAATTTTGGTTTTGCCCACTTTTGGTTTTTAGCGCCTGTATTTTGTTGTGTGTGAGTACAAGCTTCCGCCACGAAGTAGATGAGACAGGCGCTGTTCTGCGACATTACGCAGCGTATAGTGGCAACTCCTTAACGCCGTTTCGAGACATCCTGTCGGTTCCATCTTCAAGGTGAAAATCCAAGAAGACAAGCAGCCTCTCTTCTTGGATTTCTTGACCCTTGAAGATGGCATCGATAGATTGTTCCGAAACGTCGGTAAGGAGTTACCACTATACGCTGCGTAATGTCGCAGAAGAGCGCAGATCTGTATTTACCCGATTACGTCATTGGTACAAATACCTGGCTCTAACCTGAATTCAGCCCTTTTGATCTGCTTCAGATTTGTAAAGATGATTGCGAATGGCGCGCTCTGTGACAGAGTGCACAGACTGTACGTAGGCGTTCTTTACTTTTAAAATGTCAAGGAGTTCCACGATGACGCATATGTGCACTTTCCGACCGTCAGATCACTAAGACCTTCTCTGCGCCGGTTTGCACCAACTCCAAAATGCTCGGTAGCGTCACGTGCTCATTGACTGTTGTGAGTATCGTTCAAAGCAGGCAGTAATGTTAGCAGTGCAGATGTACATTTGCACACTTGCACACTTCGGCAGGCGTACAGTGTGCCTTGCACTGCACAGATTTGCACAAAATTCGCAATTATTGCGCAGCCTGTCGTGGAGATCTGCTGTTCAGAATTTCACCGAAGAGGGCAAAGAAATGTGGAAAGTACTGGTTGAAATTTTATTTACGGCCTTCAGTAAAGGATCACTGTCACTGCATCAAGTTGCATCAAATCCGCAGGCTGAATGCCGTTTAGCGGAAACCGCCGCTGTACTGAAAACTTTGTGTTGCTCATGTCCTTGCGCTAACATCAATCAGTGTGTCACGTAACAACCGACCGTTTCACTCATACGAGTATACGTGCACACTGTTAGCACCACTGTGCCAGCACTGTGCCACTGCGACTTCTTCGGCCCTCAAAGGGCCACCTTCAGACAGTTCGACAGATGCATTGCAGCAGCAGCTTCAACAAAATGAGTTAGCAGATGTTTAATTCAACCAACGTAGTGAAGAGCTGCGTGAAGTGGCTGTCATGTGATACGTACATCAGTACATCACACGTGCGTTGCACTGCATTGCACACTGCTCGCTACGCTTGCTGAATTTTATCAAAATCCGTCAGTATTTAGTCACTGACGGACAGACGTCATGTACGGCTCTCTTGTGGTACTGACGAAGTAACGCGCAGTAACTGGACGATATCCGCTGCGGCTCTTTGTTCTTTAAGTTTGCAATCTCTGTGAAGACATACATTCAGGATTCTGAACATTTTTATGAACCGACGCACGCGTCGCTGTAGCACGAATTACTTCTTTTGACGCTGTCTCTACTGAAAGGAAGGGAGGAGATAGTGTGTGATCTGTTTGCGACGGAGATGAGTTGATCCCTGTTAGGTACCGGCGGATGATGAAGGGCGTCCTTTGCGACGCATGTGCGATTCGTTCATTTATGTTGTGGTTATGACGTGAATAGGTCGAATCGTGTTTAAGAGAGACACTTCATAATGGCAGATGAAAGCGAACAGAATTTGGTGAAAGATGACAGGACACTACGTTCCCTAAAGTAACATGTGGAATTCTGAAATAAAAATGCCATATTTAATGCGTTTCATAAACATTTTGTGTGTCCGACATGTTTGTTTGTACACATGGAGAGAAATGTTGTGCGTATCGGGTTGTTCCTGGTTTAGTGACACTCTTTTGCTGGTGATGGTCAGTGTTGGTGATAGTGATGTTGTGGTTGAGTGGAGGAAGGAAGGGAGGGAGGGAGGGTGGGTGGAAGGAAGGAACGGAGGAACGAAGACAGGAAGGGAGGAACAAAGGACGGAAGGAGGAGGAACCAACGAAGGAAGGAAGGAAGGAAGGAAGGGAGGAGGGAACGAAAGAACGACGGGAGGGAGGAAAGAAGGACGGAAGGAAGGAAGGAAGGAAGGAAGGAAGGGAGGAGGGAAGGAAGGAAGGGAGGAGGGAAGGAGAGAACGCTGCAGGATATGGCCATTGGATTTTCGCTTCAAACTGCACGAATGCCAGCGACTGCTGCTCTAAAACGGGATCCACGAATGGAGTGTTTGTCAAAGATTTGTCATATGTGGATACTTTGTACGTCGTGGGAACGGTGCACTTGTGTGCCAGTACGGCCCCTTCTCTTTTTCCCATCAACCGTCGGTAAACATGACACACGTAAATTAGCAACCAATTGTAGTCTAGAATTTTGTCGCCTCACCACGACCAATTTTATATGGTTATGCCTATCGCAAGGCAAGTACCGTTCGTCCCTCCCATCTACTCCAAGATCTTCGCGTGGTCTCTTTCCTCCAAGTTTTTTCCCATCAAAAAACCTGCATACATCGTTCTTCTTCACCATGTCTTCAACATGCCGACCCCATCTCAACCACTTTGACTTGATGTCTGGACGATGACTGCCAAACGTTAAGTCCTAATTGTGACATGTTCTCCAATCTCCTGTTGTGAGCAGAACGATGCTGATAGATCTAGTTTTGCAGATCTCGTCTAAAAGGCACTAAAAATGTCAACTAATGCATCTAGGTTGCTTCACGTGGAGCAGGGAAATTTAAATATTCAGTACACGAAGGTCAACAGCATATTCTGAAAGTAAGAGAAGTCTCTAACTCCGCCCACCCACTCTACGTGATTTTACATATTCATACGAGAAGCGTTGTGAAAAGCGTCCCAGTCTCATTACGATCTTTTTTATTTCTATCCTTGCTGCGCCTTACCCAACACGCTCTGGCGGCCATCAAAAGAAGCTGTTAAGCCCGAAGGCGAGATGAAGGGTGGGTGGGTGGGAGGGCCTTATCTTAATCCAACTGGGCTCTGTTCCATTACACCGCTGCAGTTCGCACTGAGCAGTGAGTTAATTCTTTCACACCCGACTTAGAGAAATTGCTGCTGAAAGTAAAAAGGAAACAGTGACAGCTTGTGAGTGTTGCATCGTCAGTCTGCAGTTGTACTGAACTGTAAGTGGCTGGCTGTGTGCAGACATTCTTTGGTATGCTACATCAGAGGAAGAACATAAGCTGGGAGACAGCCTGGTAGGGTAGAGCGCTGGGAACGAGATTCGGGCTTAAGAGGGAGGTCACAGGAGACAGGAAGAAATTGCAGGCGCTCTTTCCGTATGCATAAAGTGGCCGGAGCGTGAAGCTGACAACTCACCTGTCTATATGGTTGACATTTAGAATGCCGGAATACACCTAATATGCCGTCGTGTGGCGGTGCTTATGTAACGTAATGTGGTGGTGTGCTAGCAGCTTATAGGAGGTCACTGTCTGTTGACAATAGGAGTCTTGTTAGCAATACTATAAAGCCCACTGGTCACTATATGTACCGCACAGTGGTCACTATATGTACCGTCAGTTTAACATTCAAAAATTCTACGTTCTGCCCACACACACTGTATATTTATGTGTTTTGTGTGGATCTGAGAACAAACAGCGATTATTTCCCTATGCAACATTAACTGACTGGTTTGCATAACAGAGAGACGGAGTGTGTTTACTGCGCGGTACGGACCGAGTGTTTATAATTCAGTTTATTCCTAATATTTAAGGAGTCGAATGTTTTCAGACGGCAGTGCAGCCTTACTGCAACTTCTTGAGATATCTGTGACGTGGCAAGTTCATAGGGTGGGTTGAGACTCGCTGGCGCATATTAGTGGGGGAGTCTGACACGAAGGACCACTTGAAGTGTCCAGACATTAAGGAGAGGATGACGATAAAACTTACGTTACAGAGACAGACAGGGTGTAGGGATGTGGACAGTGCAAGTTGGTGAGGGCAGTAGTGCTGCAGTAATGGAGTGCACCTTAGGTTGGTTCTATAATGGCGTGCAATTTCGTGACCAGACGAGAGTCTGTTAACTTTTGTCCCCTGGCGCCAGTTTATCACAAACTCCACGTTAACTTAAGGCATCCATCCGCGTATCTGAAGAGTGCGAAAAAAGTAGGGCTGTCCTTTTCCATGCCACAGAGGCTTGGGGGAGAGCAGATATGCTGTATAGCTGCAGTCGATGGAGGTAAGTGGCCAGTCTCAGGCCCCGGCCGCTTTACCCCCAGGAGAAAAACCCGGTACCTATTGTATAGGAGGATGTGTCGGTTACAGGGCCTGTCTGGACGTTTTGGAGAAAGAAAAATATTTGTAAGTGCCGGTAGTCGGACCTCGGATCATGCAGCTCCTCAGTGTCACCGTTTCGTTCTGTGACTATTTTAATGCAGCTTTTTGCAAACGTGTTTGTTGGGAACGGCGACCGCAGCAGAGCTGTGCGTGCGTGTGCGTGTGTACTGCAGTGCCGTTGGTTGTGGTGTGGGTTGGTTCGTGTACTTCCGTTTTTGTAGCTTCTACGTGGCTTTGAACACAAAAATAAAGAGCTCTCAGTGGGGAAGTTTGCTGCTGAAACATAAGGCGCCTGTTCGCGGCGCTGTCCAAAGGGCGACTGTTGCAGCAGGGTAGCAGGGATAAAGTTCGTGAGAGGGTTCTTTGGAAAAAGGTCGGGAACGAGTGGCTTGGGGGGAGGGGGGGGGGCGGTTTGTGCTACCGTGCCTGGCTGCAGAGTCGAAAGGGCAGCAAATTTGGAGGCAAAATGAATATTTGAAATGAGGAATTTGATTTTCTGTGCTCAAATATTTGAAATGTCCGAGCCAGATACGTGTACATGGTATAAGGCAATCCAGTAAATAATCGTGACGACTGTGTAGCTACGCCGTTGTCGGGAACATTTCAGGGGGACGAAGGACGCAGACATCCGCGCACCACCGAAAGAAACTTCTGCATCCCAGGTCATGGTCTGGCACGTGGCACCACGTGGTTTGTTAGATCGTTGCCAAACTACAAACTCACATGTCCTGCTGTCGTGATCTTACCAAGGCTGGAATTCTTTATTTCACAAATATTTGATTTTTGATGACTGCGACTATGGAGCAGCAGTACAGACAGTTATTGTTGTGACGTCACTGTCAACAGAAAACAGCTGCAAACGTGCGAAATTTAGGGTTCTGTGGTCTTCCTTGGGAATCTGACAGTTTCTCAGCTAGTCAAGCGATTCACTGATTCTTATGGAAACCGAAGGTTCATTACCGTATTCACAACAGCAGGCCAATTTTGTCTAGCCTGACCCATGTTAACCCAGTCGATGTGAGGCTCTCCCATTCCGTTTCAGGTCCAATTTTAATATTATCCTTCCATTTACACCCAGGTCTTCCTCACGTTTCCCCACCAAAATCCTGTACGCAGTTGTATCCTCCCCGTACTGGTCACCGCCCCATCTGCCTCACTCCTCTTGATCTGATCACCCGAACAATATCTGGTGAGCAGCACAAATCACGAAGCTCCTCATTGTGTAATTGTCTCCAATCCCTCTAACTTCCTCCTTCTCAGACTCAAATATCTCTCTCAGCATCCTATTCTCGAATGCCCCGAGCCTCGCTCCTTCTTTTCTTTATGTAAGAGACCGAGCTTCACACCCGTACAAGGCACTCTAATTGTAATTCCATACAATTTGCCTGTCTACTGCCACACGCAGAATGCACGTCCCGCAGTTCCGCCGGAGAACAACAGACCGATGTGAGCCGTTCCTGATTACAGCTAGCTGTCCTTCAGCCACCTTGCAACAGGCCACAAAACAAGGTAACAAGATGGACGTAGCGGACGTGACGTGCGTGGGGGGTTCAAATGGCGGAATTCTTCTGACGCACCCGCTGGTACCTCACAGCGCGCCGTCTCCTTTGGATAGCTAAAAATTCCCTGGAACAGAGTCACTAAATTTTTCAAGGTTTTCAAAAATTCCGCGCGTTTTATGTAGTCCGAATGTTCACTACCGTGTTCACAACAGCCGCCGCTCTGCCCCATCCTGAACCACATCAGTCCATTCCACGCCCTTGTATTCAATTTTCTTAAGATCCATTTTAATGTTGCCATCTAGTATATACCCAGGTCTTCCAAGTGGCCTCTTTCCTTCAGGCTTCCCCACTAAAACCCTGTATGATTCTCTCCTGTCCCCGATGCATGCCATATGCCGTGCCCATCTCATAGTCCATTATAATATTTTGTGGACAGTACCAGTAGTGACGGTCCTCATACCAAACTCTCCCAAACCTCCCGGTACTCCTGCTGTCACTGCGTATCTTGCTAAACACTCAGTTCAGTCTGTCTTAATTGTCAATACCAGATTACGTAACCGTACGCAGGTGTCCAGTCAGATGTCTGGCAGTATCCGACTGTAACCATAACTGCAAGGGGTCAACAGATTTCAGTCAAAATCCCTAAAGTGAAATTGCATGAAATGTCGTCAGGTTAGGAGCGCGCTGTTCCGCGCGGGCAGACGGACGGACACGACGAGGCTATTGTCCTTGCGAACGCGCCTGAATAGAAGTGTCAAGAGGTGGATGACGTGTTGATAAACAGCATTAGAGATAGCTTAATTAATTGCGTAGACTGGACCGAGTTGAAGAGAGACAGGGAATGGCGTTGGAATACCTCACGGGAGACGAGAAGTGAAGAGAAGAGACCGGCCAGGCATTGATCCTCGGACGGCACAACGCAGTGCAGCTGTGCTGCTGATTAACTGACGAACAATGGAGATACTGTCAGACGGACAGACAGACGACATGCCCACGGCGTGATAAGACGTAACCAGAGTGCAATTCTGGACACACACACAGATGCCAATAAATACACGCATACGGTGCGTTACACACTGCGTTCACATGAGAAGCTGCCGAGTTGCACGGCAGTTACGTCATCATATCAAGGAGGGTGGGAGAAGAAAATTGCTTGCAGGGTTTTGGTTGGTACCTGAAGGAAAACACCACTTACAAAACTAGACTACACGGGAGGATAATATTAAAGTAGACTGTAAAGAAATACGAGTAGAGTGTGATGGCGTGGACTGGACTTGTCTGGCTCAGGATAGGGACAATTGGCGGGGATCTGGCAAGCATGGTAATGAACCTTCGTCTTCCATAAAAGTGGGGGAGTTGCTTGAGTGGCGAAGAAAGAATTAGTTTGAAGAAGGACGGAGTTGGGCGGCTGCCGTCACATCGCATGCAATACAGAAGCTGACAGTCGCCAAGCAACTGAAACAGCAGATTCAGTACTATGTACCATACACTATGCTCTGTGGTCCATATCCTGAACCGTGCTATCAAACCCGAATTCTTGGAGACCCATTTTAATATTATCCTCCCATCCATTCCACAATCTTATAAGCTGTCTATTCCATTCGTATTTTTGTATTTTACATGCCAGTCGCATCTAATTCGCTGCTAATCGTATACCCAAATAACCTGTCAACTGGTCTTCAGATCACTTAGACCAGTGATGGGCAAACTTTTTAAAGAGGGGGCCAAAGGAAAGGAAAAAAACTTTAGGCGGGCCAATATAATTTATTAAAAAATAACAATGATACATTTTACAAAATTCTTGTATTTT
>Ga0123355_10012497_pt1 | contig 13154 bp, 11 predicted proteins | sample TergutEmb28metaG_3_FD_89872 | JGI IMG/M metagenome (GOLD analysis project Ga0123355, IMG submission 89872) | Embiratermes neotenicus P1 segment gut microbial communities from Petit-Saut dam, French Guiana - Emb289 P1 | ecosystem: Host-associated > Arthropoda: Insects > Digestive system > Gut ... | reverse complement strand
TTTTTTTAAATATTGAACATTTGAGATGTTAAGGAAAGCAGTATAACAATGGCTTAATATTGGTACACTTTGCCTTTTGGTATATAAGTAAATAACATGTGTAAGCAATTTGTGGGACACTCTGTACTGTTGTGAATCTGGATATCCCCCTATTCCCTGTATTATTTTTTAAAATTACCTGAATTTTTGCTAGATATTACACTTCCTTGACATTTCTTCCCTCTTTCACATGCCTTTCTGGGCTTGTAACACTTGTTCACTTCACTTCATTTTTGTCTTGTCTTGTTGCATTTTGACCAGTATGTGGTGTTTGTCATTCACAAATGAACCCAACTAACTTTGAAGTTCATAAACATTGATTCCATTCAGTTATATTTAAAGAGTCTTGCTATGGTCTGTTGGTTTTCCTCTGTTCAAGCCACTGCAGACTTCTGCACCAATGGTTCATTTGCATGTCCTGTCTGTATGTAGAGGGATAAAATGTTCCCAGAAATGCAGACTTGTATTTAAATGGGTTGTGATATGGCAATGTTGCTGTAGGATATGTTGCGTGTTGCCTTTGTATGCATGTGTGGGAAGTAGTTGCACATGCGACTTGTCTGTCATGTGCTAGAGCTGCTCAAGTGAAGGTGGGTCCCAGCTGTCATTGCAAATGTCTCACTTTTAGCAAACAGTTCATGTGCAAGATAGGGAAGAGTGCTGCACAGACAGTGCAGAACTTACAAACTATTTATGGGGATTGTGCTCTACAAAAAAATGGCTGTATGTGTCTGGTACAGCAATTTCAAAAGTGGGCAAGAATTCCTGGAAAATGAGCCTTGCAGTGGGGAGACCTTGAACTGTGAATGTTGAAAGAATTTCAAAGGGACTGATGCATACCAATCAGCAGATAACCATCAGAGAGGTTTTGAATTAAGTGGGTATCGCATGTGGATCAGCACAGGCAATTCTGACAATGCAGTAGTTCTTGGTGGGAAAACAGATCATACTCATGCCAAAACTACCATATTCACCACACCTTGCACCCAGTGATTTTTGGCTCTTCTCTAGACTACGAATGGGACTTCTGAGTGAATGTTTTGTGACATTTGAAATGAGATGCAGTGCAACAGCTGGCCTGTGCCCCATGATGGAGGCTTTCCATGAGTGCTGCCATGTGTGGCAAAACTGTTGGAGCAAGTGTGTGTGTGCACAGACGGTGTGTACTGTAAGGATGATTAGACTGGAAGGCACTGCACTTCAGATGCTTAAAATTTTTATGGCTGAATTCCAGAAACTTTTTGATCCAACCATGTTCATTTTTTCTGGTTATGCTGTTGCCAGCTAATGAATATTAGAGGTTGTTGAGTTGCAGTACAGGAGTATGTTATAGTGCAACCACTGTTTGCACGCCTGCTGTTTGTGTTGCATTTGATATACATGGCTGCTCTCGGGTTCCAACCAAATGCTGATAGAAAAATGTTAAATCTTAGCAGATTTTTACATTTTTACATTTTCTCAACTTCATATTTTCCCAGAATTTACTAGTCCTAAGTATGAAAATTTACCCAATTTTATATTTTGTACTTTTATTGCTAGAATTTTTATCCAAGTAAAATTATGTTGCTAAATGTTAGGGTGATGTAACAAAAAGAAGGATCCATGCAGTGCATCAACTGTCAAGTGAAAATGGTATCTGGAAGTCTATGCTACTATTACCAAAGAAAGAGGGTGCATTGCTAGTGATGTCTTACAGTGGTCCACCAAACTAAATATTGTCCAGAAAATATTGTAATACATTATAGGGTTCTGACAGTCTTTCATCATCAGTACCATATTGGTGTTGGCCTATCAGGAACATCTTTGCAGTGTCTAATTTCACATCTTTGCTTTATCTGTCACTTTAATTCACCTTTGATGCCATTGTTACAGTCAGAGTGATATAACTATTTGAAACTCAAGTAAAACACAGTCAAGAAATTGCAAACACTTCTGGTCATTGCAACAGAAAGTGGCCAGCAGGACTGTAAGGTCATAATGAGCTGACTGCATTCTGCTGGATGTTGTTTGTTTCAGCTGAATTTGCCATGACCCATTTTTTGTTTTTGTTTGTTTGTTTGTTTGTTTGTTTTTTTATTCTTGCTTTCTTTCTTTCCTTCCTTCTTTCCTTCCTTCCTTCCTTTCTTTTTTCTTTGACTGAAGCTCTCTCAACAATGCTTGCCAGTATTTATGCTGCACTGTTTGAAGTGCTGGATTATCGCATTCTGGCCTCCACAATTTTACTATATTTTGATTTGTTCAAGTTCTAGTAATCAGAGGGCTGTTTAGTAGCTTTGAATTATGAAGTTACCATATTTTGAAGTAACAGCATTAAAAAGTTTGAAGCTGGGGAATGTCACATGCTTCAAATTATGTGGTATTTTGAGTAATGGATTTCAAGTTAATGAGTTTTATTGTATCTTGTTCCCTGCAGATGGCAGAACTGTCCAGTATATTTAAAACTTGAACATGCTTGCCTGTTAGAACTCTGAACTTAAAAAAGTGCTTGGCATGAACATAATATATAAAAACATTGAAGCTCATTGTATGTGTTCATGCTTATCAAGTAGCTGTTACTCCGTAGGAACTTCATTTGTATTGCTTGTGATATGCTTTTACATCTCTTACTTATTAAGTTATGCTTACATGTAAATATTTTCTTTGTTTTTTAAACACCTGCAATTCATTTTACTCTCATGGGCTAAGAGTAGATATCTCATAGCCATATACAGTAGTATGTGCCCTTCTCTAATTTTTAGAGGGAAATAACTAAATTAATATAGGCACTTGTAATTTTAGATCTACAATTCCAGCTTGTGTTTACCAAGAGTGGGTTTATTCAGAGTAGTCCATCACCTTCATCCCCTGAAGATGATACTAAACCAAAGGTAATAAAAAGTAAAATATAAAATTACATATGGGCAATTCTTGTGACTTGTATTGCCAGTATAATTACAGGAGACTTTTTCTTGTCCTGTCAGCAGGTAGTATTAAGTCCAAAGCAATTGAATATGACTTCACTGCAGGTTGAAATCTTAGAAAAAGAAATTGCAGAACTAAAGGCAGCTCTTCAGGAAGCCAAGACCAAGAATGTTTATCTTACTGGAATTGTTGAAGAGCAGAAAAGGTAGTGTTATATTTATTTTTAGTTTCACAATAATTGTGCTGTGTAAAATTATTCATATGACTGTCAAATATTTTATACATGTGTGGTTTATGAATGGGGTATGTTAGATCTATAGATTGTTACTTATGTTTAGCTTTTCCAGTGTCAGGTTGCAGATCTCTGGATCAAGGGCCCATATTGCTGGGCAGTTGGCTGTTGATAGGATTAGTTAATATTCTGTGCTTGTTGTATGCAGTGTATTGATTAATTTTTGGAAATAGATTACACTGTCCTTCATTTACATTGTAAAGTGCTGGAGGGGAGAGTGGTTTGTGATGACTGGTTCCCTGCTCTGAGCCATATGAATTGTATTTACCCCTCCAGCCTTGTTTCCTATGATTAATTTCAATAATGGCATTCCATCTATGCCTAGATTTTCCAGGTGGTCTTCCCAAACCTTTGTACGCATTCCACTTCCTTGCCTGTTCCATGCCCTGCCCACCTCATTCTCCTTTTATTAACAACAGTGACAATGATGATGACAACAACAACAGCAGCACCACCACCAACAGTAACTATAATAATTTGGCAAGTAGTAACAATTATGAAGCTTTCATTTATGTAATTTTATACAGCCTGCTGTTGGTTCTTCTTTAGTTCCAGGTATGCTTCACACTCCGTTCTCTGACATCCTTAGTCAGTGTTCTTCACTTAATGTCAGAGACCAAACTCCATATTCATAAAACATTACATGTAAATCTTGTTTTTAAGCTTTCGCCGTGTTCTAAATGTAATTTATTCCTTTTTGGGTAATTCCCCGGCATCTGAGTTTTAATTGCCGACGTTTCGGAACTCACTGTTGGTTCCATCTTCATAGGCAGGTGAATGAATGCCTATGAAGATGGAACCGACAGTGAGTTCCGAAACGTCGGCAATTAAAACTCAGACGCCGGGGAATTACCCAAAAAGGAATAAATTACATTACATGTAAACTTATAATCTTGATTATTTTAATCATTACTTTTAGACAGCAAATAGGAAGACAAAAAATTCTGAACTGCACAGTAGCAAACATTCCCCATATTCCCTCACTCTTAATTTCTTCATAAATCTAATTTGATTTGTTAATATTTTCTCCAGGTATTTGAACTTAGATATGTTTTTGAATGATTTTTTGTTTTTGTTTTTATGGTTTTGACCTCCATTTTGGTGCTAAGGTACACTATTGGTCTTGTCCACTGCTTTGCATTTCCACTAATTTATGAGTACTGTTCATGTTGTGACGCTTCCCAGCATGATTGTTGGTTTGTACTAATTTAACTGTTGATGTATTTTTAGGGGCTCATGTCTTTGTATAAAGGATCAGGTGCAGCTCCCTCAAAGCGGCATGTTAACAGATAAAGTAGTACACACTGACAATGATGCAGGGAAACATTGAATTGTGCCTGGTAGTCATAAATGAGTGAAGTGCAAGGCAGTGGACAAAAAAAATAATGTACATCGTAACTGCTGCACAATGTGTGTGGAATAAAGTTTTGGTAATGAGGCCTGAATGTATGAAGTACCTAGTTCTCATCATTAACCTTTTGACACTGGAATTTAGTGGCCGTTCGGCTATTTAAAAGGCCCACTGCTCGTCCACTTTAGTTGACGTTTGGCGCTAAAAGGTTAATCTTTATAGGAACCGTATTAGTGTCCAAGATGGCTTCTATGTTTTTCTGTATGGTGTTTGTGGTCCTGTCAGTTAAAGTAATGTAATCAGCATAGATCAGAAGTTACTGTGTGGCTATCAAGTTAATTCCCTCATGGTTTTCTTTGATTGTCCTACTGGCATATCCTAAAGCAAAGTATAAAAGCAGCAATGATAATACATCTCCTTGTTTTAGACTGTTCTGCATAGGAAATGCATCATGCACTATTATTTGAGTGAATAAAAATCTTTGTCTAATAAATACACTGGATTCATTTTCACTGCCATCTGGAATAAGAAAAGTGACTATGTCACAGCCCAGTGGGGGAAAACAGAAACAAAAAAAATTATTTTTGAAGTAAGTGCATAAGATTGGGCAATCTGTTCATAGTCATTATAAAGGCTAGTTTCCATTTCTTTATTAATATGCTAAGGGCCTTGTTTTGTTTAAAAACTGTAACATTATTTCTTCCGTTACACTGAGACCAGAGGAAAACGATGCGATAATGCTGTCTTTCATCAGTAACACAACGGCAGCATTATCACATCCTACTCTTCTTCTGTCTGGTTTCAGTATCTATGTGTTGCTGTGCAGGAAGCTGGAGAGGCTTGAGTACAGAAAACAAGAACTGGAAGCTCTTGGGAATAAAGAAACACCAGCAGTGAAACTTGATGCTCAGAATCAAGCTGGTACATCTATAACTGATGGAGATATTGTCTCCCAAGATGTACTGGATGAGCAGACATTGGCAGTGAAACTCGAAGAGGCAGAGAGAATCATAAGGCGTCTCCGTCGAGAAAATGAAGAAAACAGGAGAGAAGTAAGTATAACTAAATGCAAGTTTTGTTTCCAAAATGTTATTTTGCATATTGTTTGTATCTGTCAAGGAGCACCAGTATTATTGTCATTCATATTGTGACCACTGGAAGTTAGAATAGAGATATATAAATGAAATTTCCTTATTAAGGAACTCAGAAGTTTGTCAGTAATGACATACATGCCTGCCACTGGATCCCATCCTGAACCAAGTCTTGGTCTGGTAAAGGTAAAGGTGAAGTTCACCCTAGAACAGGCCATGAAGGCTGGGGAGGGGGTAGAAATTTGGCTCTATTCTTTCTTTAACCTCAGTGCTAGATGGGGGATGGTGGTCAATGCCATGCCCTGGCCACTGGGAAAGAAACCTTGTACGCACTTCCAGGAGGCTGGGTGGGCCCCAGGGCTGGTCTGAAAGGGTGCAGAAAATCTTGCTGCCACCTGAATTTGAACCCTGGACTGTTCACCCTGTAGCAAGTCGCTATACTGACTGCACTGTCTTGGCCCATGATCTCTCAAGTGGTAGCTGTTGAAGATGTTGAAAGATTTTCTCTTTCTGTCCACTTCTTGATTTCACCATTATAATAAATTGAAGTCACGTGTGTACCATTTCTTTAACTTTATTTTCTTCTGTTTCTGTCAGGATCACTGGTTGTATTGTTATCCTATTGTTATTATGTACTTAACATGATATTTATATACTAATCTTGCCAGAGGCTTTTAGTTGATGAGCCTTGGGAAAAAAAGTATGAGATGAGTAACATTACCAAAAATACTTGCCATTCACAGCAGTTGAATTCTTGAAAACCCTGCAAATGGGGAAGTTGCAATGAAGGCAGGTAAGATCTTCTGGAGAAAATGAGATTAGGGTCCCAAAAGACACACAAGCATGATAATATTTAAATTGATGGTTAATAAATATGAAAAGATTTCTGTCATGTTTATTATCATATTGGTTGGAGTGATGATGGTGTTTCTGGCTGAAAGTTGTCTGGTTGATCAAAAGATGCAGAGTGCTTAGCACATGAGGATAAAGAAGATTTAGTGAGGAAGTGATCTTTTTTGGTATGTCTATATATATCTCCTTGTTTGGTGCAATGACAGCCTGGCATGCGATGGCATACTAAACTTAATGCTCCCCCTCTTTGTGTCTTCATTTCTCTTCGATGAAATGAGTCAGCAGTGTGCTTACACCATGACTGTGTCTGACTGCAGCAATTCTCTTTCCACTGTACATCAGCACATATGTTGCTGAGGATTACGAGAATTTACTGAATCCTTTATTCTCCATTTGTACTTAATTTTGCAGTTTCTGGTCTCAAAAAGAGCAACTGATGACTTCATGTAGATCAAACATGGCCACTCACTCTCATCTCCATCACTGTTTGTTGCTTTCTCTTTCCAGTGTCATTCTCACATTAACAATGAACAGCTAAGTTATTGCTGATCTCGCCCTGTGAAACACAGATTAGATTAAACTAGTGTGATTTTCTGCATGTTTGGTCATACTTTCCAGACATCATTAAGACTTGAGGGCAACAGTTAGCTCTAAGAATTGTAAAAAGTAAATTCGAAGTGCATTTTGGATTAAACAATGTCTGGGTAGCTACTGAGTGGGATAAGTGGGCAGGTTGTGGCCTGTTGTCTGTTATTGTGCATGCTTATGCAAGTGTGGCTGTGAATGAGCGAAGGACTTACAGCGCGACACAGGAAGGTTGCCATAATATTTATTTTGCGACTAAGTGCAAAGGTGATGTGCAAACATTCAAAGCAGGAAGGGCTGCTATATTGTTAGGGTAATTAAATGAGGATTGTTAACTGGTGTGAATGTGACATACTGTGGATAAAACAAGAATTGCATACAACATTGTGATCTGGAAACCTGAAGGGAAGATATTACTTAAGGGATTTAGACATGGGAAGGCAGTCTATTCCTAAGATAGATCCCAAAGAACTATAAAACTTCTTATCTCCTGGAAGAAAGACAACTACCAGTTTATATTGTTGCACATTTGTTGAACAGTGGGCATCAATTGAATGCATGATAGGGGAGTAAGTGGGCTGGGATAGCGTAGTTGTTATAGTGACTTGCTATGGGCTGGACAGGTGGGGGATCGAATCCCACTGGGAGGTGAAATTTTCGACCCCCATCCTGACTGGCCCTGGGACTCACCCAGCCTCCTATATGTTGGATACTGGGTCTCTTTCCTGGGGGTAAAGCACCTGGGGCATGGCATTGACCGTCCATCCCCATCTAGTTTTGAGGTTAAAGTAAGAGTAGAGCTTTACCTCTTCTACTCCTTTGGGCCTTCCTGGCCTGTTCGAGGGTGACAGGGAAAGTCATGTCTGTCTTATCCTAGGATATGCCTAGATGGTCTGGGAACACTGAACACTTCTTTCATGATAGCTGATTATTGAGCCAATGTTGAAACAAAGGAACTCAGATATGAAAGATAATCACCAGATGGGGATATTCAGTTTTGCATGGGCTTTGAGTGACAAGTTGGTAAGTAATCACTGGAGATATTGCACAGCCTTTAGCAGAAATTTTCCAGTACGTTTTTTTAACACCTTAAAATTTATAAATGAACAACATGGGTGATACTCTTTATTGGAATTCTCTTTGTAGTTAATGACAATTCGAGCAAATGTAAGTAAGGGCCTGGTTGGGAGTGGAGGAGGACGTCAGCTAGGAGGAGGAAATATCGGTCATCGTGGGGGTGGGGGAGGTGGAGGAGGTGGAGGTGGCAGTCATCATCGGTCTCACAGCCAGCAACAGTCGCAGTCTCAGAGGTTTCCTCCACTCCATACACAGAGCTATTGGCACCATGGACAGCAGTCTCAACATAGAGGAGGGTAAAGAGACAGCATTACACAGTAGTGTTATTAACTACATTTTATTACACATATTTTTAAGTAAATTCTGCTCTTAGCATAAATGTTGATTCCTATATAGCAAAGCCTCTTCTTTTAAACTAAGTTTGAGAAAGAGAATTATTAGCACAATTTTACTATTTTATAAGGCAAGATGGGCTTAAAAGTTTTGAATCAGTGGGTGCATTTCCATGATCCTTGGTATACACACTGGTGGAGGCCATTCTACCTTTGCATGTTTTAAGTTCTAGTAATATAAACATGGTGATATGAATTATCATGGTCACCACTTAAAAAGGGACTCTGAAATTTTATTTAGTAAAAATTCATTAAAATTGTGCAACTTCTATTGCATTTAATTTTTCAGAGTGTATATAACAGAATCTGTATTTAGTGTCTACTTTAAGTAGAGATAACTATTAAAACATTGGGGCTAGGAATGTGAAATGTTATGTAAAAACCATAAACTTAGGATATTATGAAACTTTGAAGTTAAAGCTGGCAAATTGTCCTGGGCAGGAATACGAATTGCCACAGCTTATAAATATTGATATATAATTCCAAAATGTGTGTGAGTTAGTATTGAATATTTAAGTTGTGGTGAGTGTAAAGCAATGTCTTTGACCTGTTTCACAATCTTGTAGAATGGAAATATTAATCTGCACCTGTGCAAGTTTAGGGACTGCTGGCCAATTAGTAGTTGCACTCCATTTTTCCACGTACCATTGTAAACATTGTTCCTTTTCAGTCTTGAATAATGTGTGATTTGGTACCATGTTACCACCATTCTGTCATTGAGTAACATACATTATATCTTTTTTTTATGCTTCATGTGTGCTGCAGAATTCATCAAACACTATCTCCTTTTTTCTTCTTTTCTTCTATATAACAGAAAATGTGGATTTATTGTAAGTTTTGACACACTGTTCACTCTCCCCTTGCTTCCTTGGTACAGTGAAACCTTAATATAATGAAAGAGCAAGGTATCCGAATGCTTTTTTGTTTCAGGCTGGCACAGTACATGAATATTTTTATTTGTGATCACACAATTAAAAACATATGTTTTGCTATTATTGTACAGCATACCTGGGCAGTTGTATTACTTTTCTTCCTCTTCCATTTGCCTGCTAAAGAATTATGTGACATTTTATTAACAGCTGGGCTTTATTCTTTCCTGTTTATGATAGGACTGTTACTTTGCAGATGAATAAAGTACAAAATAAAACTATGTGATCAGAAAACAATGTGAGACCAAATACCGGTTTTTGTCATCTCTTTCGACATGAAACAGTCTCTGTTTATGTGAAACAACTTTATAATTTTCCTTACTGAATTTTATTGGGACCATCTAAATTTGATAGAGCATTTTTAATGTGTCAGACTGCGGTTTTATCTTGAAAGGTCACATTCCACTCAGAATGTTGGCACCAGAAATGTTCTGATTTCCTTGTTGTATTAAATGCCTCAGAAACCATGGACAGATTGGAAACAGTTGCATTTCATTGCATCTGCTTCATTTCCTTCATTGTATGAATTTAAATTTCCTATCACAATAGATCTTGAGAATGTCTTCTGTCACAACTTTTAAATATATACTTGTACGTGAAGGTGAAAGATAGTAGCTTCCAAGTTGGTCATGAATCTTAAGCACAAGGTTTGAATCCTGCACCCCCCACTCCCCAAAAGAAACCCTCTATACCGTTCATGCTGTGAGCTTAAGATAAGCTGGTGTAAAATAATTCACAGAGAAAATATCAGATTTAATGAGAGTTTTGAAACTTGTGTGCCTGAGGACGGGGACAGGTGGCATCCTCTTGTGAACATGGTAATGAACCTTCAGGTTCCATAAAATTTGGGAAATTTCTTTGCTAGCTGCTGAACTGTTAGCTTCTCAGAGGCTCCTTTCCATGGAGTTGGTTGATTGGTTGTTTGGTTAGTTTGAAACTTCTTTCACTTCACATTTGAGTTTTGTAATGTTTGTATTGAAGTTTATAAAAGTGGACTGGAATATAAATTTGTTTCACTCTGTTTCATATATTTCATACTCATTTTGTTCATTATTAATATATGACGCTGAAATATACTCATTGTTGAACTTTTATTCACTGTTTTATTGTATAAGTAATGTTAGCTTTTTATTATATTTAAGGATTGAATTTGTGTCACATCGGCACTGTACAAATGGTGGAAATAATGGTGGACGTCTAGAAAAAGATACACAGCTAGTGGGGCGTCCTGCCCCATCCCTTCCAAACCTTCGCAACAGTGGTACATCAAGTGGATATGGATTTGCAAATAGTAACAATGGAAACAGTGGTAACTCCCATCGCCGTGGGGGTCATTTTAATGGTAATGGAAATCATTATTACCGTGGCAGTAAGGATGAGGTTGGCGATAGTGGCAGAAAGTATCGTGGTGGCGGAGGAAGCAGGGGTAGCCGAGAAAGAAAACAATAGTTACTATGAAAATAATACAGCTTTTGCAGACAGCAGCAAGTCACAAAGAACTTTTGACCTAGAAATTTGTTTTTTAACATGATGTTTTTCAGTATTTCATGGCATCATCGTATATTTATTTGATATGTAGTTTGAATTATATTGGCTTGGCTTTTCTGGGTATTGAGCCAATTTGGTTGTTGGTATGACTAGGTAATGAAGTTCAAACTCATTCCTTTTACAGGGCGTTATAATGTGCAATACAGTGCATAGCATAATAATGACTTGAGGCAGTGCTTTCCAGATTTTGATATGGTTGCTGTAAAAACAGTGTTTTATTAACTTAATTATTTGATCATTTGTATGCCAGATATTTTAAGCAGTTTAGTGTAATGCCTTCAAGACTTTGAAATGTGTAGATATATTATCATTTATATCCATGAATTTTCAGGTTATTTTCACATGCCATTTTATATGTTAAAAGTACAGTATTCTGTTCCAATTTTTACACTGACGTGTACTGAGTTAGTCATATAATTACTCGTCATATTGTGTATTTTGAAAATAAAAGTAGGCTCCGTTTTGTTAGTTCTGCTCATATGAAACATCAGATAAATAGTGTAATAAAAATGCTATGGTATTATATTTATAACCTACACTAATGTTTATTTCAGTCATTCTGATCATACTTACACATATGTTAAAATTCTTGAATTGTTTATGTTTTACAGCTCTCTGCATATGGTGTAATGTGTTTCAGTGTGCAGTAATATGTCTTAAAATTGTAGGTAAACTCAAGTAATTCTGGTAATTGTAGGCTTGGAGATTAAGAATTATGAGAGTATTTATTGGATTTTTCTATTAAGGAAAGAAGTGTGTTGTTAAAAGACAGATATACTGTGCACCCAATTATTTGTTATACTGTAATTATTATCTTCTAATACGATGTTCAATGCTTAAGAGGGGATGTGAACTGCTTGTATCACACATTGCAAACAAAATAATTAACTTTCCTAGACTTACTTACAATTGATAAAGAGGAATTATACCAAACACCAGTTCATGATGTTTGTTGATTATTTAGAGAAATAAAACATGAAAATATGCACTGGGATTTTTAACATAGCCTGTGGTCTATGTCTGAGACATACACAATATTCCTACATTGCAAAATATCATGTACTGTATTGGCCAGTTTCTTTAATAATTATTTGACGAGTAGTCAGATACTATATTGTGTACAAATATTTGATTAGTCAAAATATTCAAATCACAGGTATTTGATATCATAACTATTTAAATATTCGAACATTCCATCGAAGAAATAGCCCCAGCCATACCATGGACTGGAGCTTCATCTTGTATTACGTGATCTTACTGTGAATGATAAACTGTCATGTACTCATAAACTGCATACTGGAATTGGCCTTGGACTAGAAGCTGAAAAAATACTTCCCATTGCATTTTGTCTGATGAAGGATATGTAGAAAAAGCATTTTTGATGGGGCTGAATTATGTCAGAAGTATTACACCTAATTATAATTATAAGCATCAACATGACCAAGTTTTGATGTTTATTAAAGCAGCATGTTTTTCACCCACATTGGTCATCTTCATGCCAAATACATGTAAAACACATTGCTTTCTGTAGATACTGAGATCTCAATTTACAATTTCATTACTTTATTGTATTATGTGTTAAAATTCTTGGGTGAAGTCTAAAATTAAGAGGTGCTGTGGTAGTGTAGACACCTGATATAGTTGTTTGGAAGACGTGAAGTTATCAGTTGTTATACTCCTACGCAGGGGATGTAGCAACTTTGTTATCAAGCTGTAGGATGCCGGCGTTGGTAGTAAAACAACCGAGGATGTACTCATTCTGGTGATACATCTTTCATTGTCATACTAGCAACACCAAGCCAAATCAGTTGTTTCTGTAGGTTGCAAGTGAAATGATAAAGATACATGCATTCAGATTGGCTTCACATTTGTATGGGTTAAGAAAGTGTTCTGATAAATGGAAAAGTTACACTTTTAAGTTAAATTAATAATACCTTCATCTAATAACATTGTAATTTCATTTATAGTATAATGTTTCAGTACTGTTACACACACACACACAAAATGTCAGTACTGCAGTTACATGAGTGGATTTAAGAGAGAGAGCGTGTGTGTGTGTGTGTGTGTGGGGGGGGGGGGGGGGGGGAGGGGGGGGGC
>Ga0123355_10012496_pt1 | contig 13154 bp, 13 predicted proteins | sample TergutEmb28metaG_3_FD_89872 | JGI IMG/M metagenome (GOLD analysis project Ga0123355, IMG submission 89872) | Embiratermes neotenicus P1 segment gut microbial communities from Petit-Saut dam, French Guiana - Emb289 P1 | ecosystem: Host-associated > Arthropoda: Insects > Digestive system > Gut ... | reverse complement strand
TATATAGTCTGTAACTATCGCTTTTTGCAGTGCAATGCTTGAAGTTGAGATAACTACAGGCATATGCGCCGATTCTGCCCAGCCTTGCCGTGTATAATGACCACGAATCCATCCATCGTTGAGTCGTCCTCGCTTGGCAAGAAAGGCGGCGATGAGGTAGGCGTGGGTCTTGCCTGTGCCCACCTCAGACTCAGCCAGTGTGATTCCTTTTTTCCCAATAACACCGAGGATATGCTCCGACAAATCAATTTGCCTATCTCTTACGGCGTAACCGTGATGTGGCAGTATTTCTTTGAAGATATGATTTGCCACGTTTATCAGCTTGCTCTCTCTGGTAGCAGATTCGCCCGGTTTTTTATCAATGTTGCGTAAGCTGTTGCCACGAATAGGTAAGGTGTATATTTTTGCTGCCATCCCCTCGAATCCGATCTCGACAAGCTGATTTTTGCGGCGGCTTAGAATTTCCTTAGTGCCTGTAGTTAAGCAGATTGCCGTATAGACATATATTCCACTTGGTGTCTGCCGCTCGGTTAAGCCGCAGTTATAAGCAGCGAATAAGAAAGTGCCTCCTGATAAAAATCGCTCCGGCGTGTTCGCAGGAAGGTTATATATGATTTCACTTGCGTGATTTTTATGTTCGTCTGTAATTTTCAAAATGCGTTCCTCCAAACTTCCGCAACAATGGTTTAGATGGAATGTTTCAGCTAAACCATTGGTGCCAGTTGGCGGCTCGATGCCGGAGATAGACTACCAAGCATGGATGCTGTGCCTATCTCCGGATTCCAACCGCCAACTCAAAAAATAAAATTAATGATTCGTTGTTTTGGTTTTTAAGATTGCGAAATTAAGAATCATCAAAGGTTTATAAAAGGTTTGCGGATTATTTTTTACTTGTGACGTCACCAAGCTACGGCATAAAACCGTGCATGAAATCCAGCCGCATTCTTTTTCAAATGTGGCGGGCATTCCCCCGCTGCTCCTACATCGCGGGCCCTTTATGAGTCAGGTTCAGGGAAGTATCATTATCACTTAGCACCTTTGGTCTGCCGGGTTTTCGCCCAGTACCAGCCGTCTGGGTGGACGGCTGGTCGGACAAAAATGCGGACGCTCCCGTGCCAGCGGATTGCTCCGCTGTACGATCCTCGCGCACAGTGCCTTGCGGTAACGTACTTGGTGGGTCGAATATGACCGCTGTTGCCAGTGGTATTTGTCAAGGAACGTGAAAGAAGAAAAACTCCCTTCACTTCCTTTCCATTGGCAGAGATAGTTTGAGTACCAAAATTCTCAATTTTCCATAAATAAATTTTTTAGTTTTGCAAGAACCTTGTGTTTCCGCTTGTTTACGGCCTTTTGAGTAATACCTATTTCTTTGGCATACTCTCGTTCGGTCATGCCTTTACCACCATTGGAGAAGAACAGCGCATCGATAAGTTGCTGCTCGACTTCGGGTAACTTGTCTAACACTTTGTGCAACGCATCTGACATAAATGCGCGTATAACAGCATCCTCAACGGACTCCTGGTCATCGATGAAATTTTCATTGGCACTAATAATCCGTTCAAGGGAGTCCTCCTTGCTCGGTGCGTATCCAACGATATTGCCAGCATTGTCTCTGATAGCTCTTTCAGTTTTGATATCACGCTCGAAATATCTATCCCTACGCTTTGAGCGGTAATAAGCCAAATAGACTTCTTCGGTAACTTCCACTTGCTTCCCATTAACGCCTATATAAAATTGCTTTTTATTCATTTGCCTTTCCTCCATTCAATTTTTTGAAAGCGTTCAAAATCGAAAAGAAAAGGCGGTTCACGAGTGTTCGAAAATTCAAAGCGTGCTGATTGCATGACCCTGCTCCTTTCGCAAGACACGAAATCCGCAGGAGTCATCTAAAATCCGCATAAGAAAAAGACGACAGGAGAGGGGCACCCTATTCGGGTGTTCCTCCGCGGCTGTCGTCTAAGCAATCTGCACGGATTTCGATATAGTGTTATTTACTATGCTACTATTGGCTTATTAGTCTTTGGTGGTATATAGACATCCTCAACTTTGCCATCACCCAGCGTAAATTGGAGTCTTAATCCACACAAAGGAACTTCGATGCTTGTTTCTTTATTGCGATCTTTAATGCAGAGAATCCTCGTTTGTTCGTTAAATACGCCGATAAGTTTGTTACGTTTCGTTCGGATTTCTTTGAGCATATCAAAATCTCCTTTGTGAATTAGAGTGCATTAGTGTGAAAATAGATGTTGTTAAGTGAAGATAATGCTGTATAATAAAATCATATAGATTTATGATTGAATTTCGACTGGAATCGTGTTAAAATTGGAATTAACATGAAAATCAGCAGAGTAGTTCGCTTTTATAGGAGTTGTCCAAGTTCAAGTGATATTGATATAAGGGTAACAGGGTCAAGCGCAAATTCCTTTCCCCACGGTTTCCCCTGTTTTTCCCCTCGATTTTCCGGTGAGAGGAGTAATGCGACAATGGACAGGCTTTGTTTTGGTTCATTTGCCCCAATATTGCAAAATGCGATGCAACAACCCAATAATAATCAGGCTGTAGTCGGATTACTTTTTGATTTGGTTATAGAGGACGCTAATGATAGTGAGTTAAGTGAAAACTTCTCAATAAAGCCAAAAATGGTTACTAGACTTTTGAAATTCGAGGACGACGTACATAGGGATGTGGTCGCACTATCGTCATCAGCAAAAGTCATAGATGCAATGCAGGGAAAGATGGCTGTGAAAGTAGTTAATAGCCTTGTACCAATGCTTGTTGATGACCTTATTGAAAATTTGACAAGGCTAATCGATAGCGATAAGAGCGTCTCAAAAGTTAAGCGTGAAGAACTGACAACACTCGCAAAAAAAGACCGCCTAGCGGAATTTCTCTCAGCGGTCTACCTGTATGCAATTAATAAGCCTAATAAGACAGTTTTACCAAAGGATGACAGCAATGTTGAGTTCTCAACTGAACTCACACCATTAGACGACGCTGAATTGCTTAATAAACTATATGCACGGATACCCAAGCCAAAAGATGTTCCTGCACCAGCAGAGCCAACCGTTGAGGAAATGGAGTACATATCCCAACTATTGGCGGCTTACGCTGAAGCTGAAGGTGTCAATGAATTATCAAGCAGTGCTTTGGGCGGATATCCAGCATATAAAAATGACCTTCGGCAAAGGCGAAAAGAATATTATGCTGCGGAAACTATAAGGCGAGGTACACGAGAAGTTTTTGGCGATAAAGACCCGGATCACTTTGAACTTCTCAAAGAAGAAACATATGACGGTATATTTGATATCCATTCTCAAAATTATCAACATGGCTATGAACGGCTTATAAAAGTGATGACACAGGTGGCAGCGATACAAATAAACAAATCACCGCTTAGTAAGCTGCAGTGGACTGGCCCCAAAGAAAAGAAAGGTGTGTGCCACATTCTCGTTAATGACGGCACAATAAAATGGGTGGTGCGTGATGAGTGATGTATTTAACACGCCATTTGAGGTATCACTCCGTGTGCTGTTGGTTCTTGAAGCGTCACCGCGGGAATGGTTTTCGGCTGACTGGATTGCCGCTGCTGACTTTATCACGATTTATGGTAAAGATTTTGGGATTGTGGATGAGAATCTGCATGGAGAAAACAATTATAGATACAGTGAATTTGCTTTGCGCCGCGAACTTATTAGGGAGGCGTTGAAGTCATTAGCATCTCGCAATTTAATCCATGTAAGGGCGACATCAAACGGCTTCGCATATGCGCTCAGTAAGTCAGGCGGCGAATATTGTGCGGAATTTGAAAGTGAGTATGCACAAAACTATCGAGATATGGCGGCGATTGTCAGACAATTTGCAAATAGTAAATCCGAGCGAGAAATATTATCACTGATTAATCGTTATTCCGTATCAGCATTACAAAGGAGCTATTGATATGGCAGGGTTTTATATCAAAAAAATTATCGTGACAGGAAAAGGAAAAGAACCCTCCACCGTTGAATTTGGCGAAGGGCTTAATATCGTGTGTGGCCCGTCTGATACAGGCAAGAGCTATATTTTTGAATGCATTGATTATATCTTTGGTAGCGACAATATACCGATTGATGAATCCGCCGGCTATGATTGCGTGAAAATGGTAGTTGCAACAGATCAAGGTACGGTAACCGCAGAGCGGCAATTTAGGTCTAGCAAGTTGAATGTTTCCAGCACAGACTCTCGCGTCGAATCTGGCAAGTATGGATTTCGTAAAAGTGATAAACTCAATGCAAACACTGACCTATGGCTTAGGCTCATCGGGATCGAAGAACGCCATTCAATAATCACAAATAAAGACTTCGAGAAGAAAAGTCTGACTTGGCGGTACTTCAGTCATATGCTTTTAATAAATGAAGATCGCATTATTCAGCGTCCGTCCATTTTGATGCCGAAACAGCGGACAGCAGATACAGGCACCCTTGCCTCGTTACTGTTTTTAATTACAGGCAAAGATTTTGCAGAAACAGACCCTCGTGAAGCCAAGAAAATGAAAGTTGCTAAGAAAGCCGCTGTAGCTGAATATATCCGCAGTCGTCTCACTTATTTTGCTGACCGTAAAAGCGAGCTTGGGGTTACGACAGTAGCTGATGCAAATGCTCTACATGAAAGCGTTGAGGGCATTATCGATGAAATAGCAAGGACGGAATCGCAGATAACGGATGCGTCCCGAAGAAATAGTGGATTGCTACGTGAGATTTTTGCACTCAATGAACAGTTAACGGAATGCAGCACTCTGCACAGCCGCTATAATGCTCTGCGGAGTCAGTACCACGCCGATGTCAAAAGGTTGACATTTATTGCTGAAGGCGAATACCATCAGGAAAACTATCCCGTCAATTCAAAGTGTCCGTTTTGTGATGGTGATATACAAGCTGATGATGACCACGCATATATAGACTCATCAAAAGCCGAATTGCGTAAAATTAATATGCAGTTGCAGGACTTGGAAGTGTCTGCAAAGGACATTGCCAATGAGCAGTCGGAAATTCAAAATAGAATTATCGAATTGAATGCAGAAAAACAAACTATTGATGGTCTGCTCGATAACGAATTAAAGCCAAAGGCAGTAAGCCTTAAAAAGTTACTTGCGGAATATCGAATAGCGTTGGAGATGCAAGACGAGTATAAATTTATCAGCAATATGGAAACCAGCATGAAGGGCGAATTGTTCACTGCTGAGATGGAAGAAGTCGAAACAGAATCTGACTTTAGCATCAAGAGCCACTTCGACCGCTCTATTTTGGACAACCTTGACAGGTGTATTGAGGATGTTCTCAAAGCATGCAAATATGAAGGACTTGGCTCTGCTCGTTTGAGTGTGGGCAAATTTGATGTGCTGGTCAATGAAAAAGAAAAACTCACATTTGGCAAGGGATATCGGGCTTTTCTAAATACCACGCTGTCCATTGCACTTTCAGAGTATTTAGCGGAGTATGGACAATTTGCTCCCGGTTTGTTAATAGTGGATTCTCCCATTTTGTCGTTAAAAGAACGAGGGGATGAAAAGGCTTCTGATTCTATGAAGTCAGCATTGTTCCAATATTTATGCGACCAACAAAAGATCGATCAGATTATTATTATTGAAAATAACATCCCTGAATTGGACTATGGCGATAATGTAAATATAATTCGCTTTACTAAAGACGAAACACAAGGGCGGTATGGGTTCTTAACTGATGCCCGTTAACGAGAGCAAACGGAGGGTCTGTTTTATGAATGCACAGAATATTGAAAAATGGGTCTCGATGGACTTTATAACTGACTATCTTGACGCAAGCCGTGAAACTATCTTGAAATGGATAGGCTCACGCGATATGCCAGCCCATAAAGTGGGGCGGCAATGGAAGTTTAAGGTCAGCGAGGTAGATGAATGGATTCGCAGTGGTGGCGCTGCTGATAAAGTAAACGATGACGAAAATAACCTATAAATCTATCGAAGGGGCTAAGAAAAATGAATAATGTAATTAACACTACAGATTCCTTTTTTGAAAATGTCGCACAAATAATAGAACAGTCACGTTCACACGTTTTGCGTACCATTGATATGACCATGTGTGCGACTTATTTTGAAGTTGGACGCATGATTATAGAAAAAGAGCAGGACGGCAAAGACCGCGCCGAATATGGCCGTGGTTTACTTGCGGAATTATCGACGTTTCTTGGTGAGCGGTTCGGTAAAGGTTTTTCAGAAACAAATCTAAAAAACGCACGAAAATTTTATCAAACGTATGCTCCGCAAATTCGGCAGACAGTGTCTGACGAATTGCATCCATTTAAGTTGAGTTGGTCGCACTACTTAATTTTAATGCGAGTAAAAAATGAACAAGAGCGCAATTTTTATGAAATTGAGGCCGCAAAGCAGCAATGGACATATCGGCAATTACAACGCAACTATGGGAGCAGCTTATATGAGCGGCTTGCGTTGTCTCGTGAAAAAGACGATGTTTTGCGACTTGCCAATGAAGGACAGATGATAGAAAAGCCTCGTGATATGCTGAAAAATCCACTTGTGCTTGAGTTTTTAGATTTATCCGAGGACTCTTCGTATAGTGAAACAGATTTAGAGTCAGCGATTATCAGCAAGCTGTCGCATTTTCTGCTTGAACTTGGTAAAGGCTTTTTATTTGAAGCACGGCAAAAACGATTTACATTTGATGAGGATCATTTTGTTGTAGACTTGGTATTTTATAATCGCCTTCTCTCCTGCTATGTGCTGATTGACTTAAAAACCGGAAAGCTAAAACATCAGGACTTAGGGCAGATGCAGATGTACGTTAACTACTTTGACCGTCATGTTAAGACAGACAAGGAAAAACCCACCGTTGGAATCCTGCTCTGCAAAGAAAAGAATGACAATGTGGTTGAGTTGACGTTGCCGGAAAGCTCTAATATCTATGCGTCCGAATATAGCTTATATCTGCCTGAAAAAGCGTTGCTCCAGCGTAAATTAGCTGAATGGGTAGAGGAATTTGAAGAAACGCACGGAGAGAGCGTATGACGCAATATTCGCGAAATACGAAAAATGATTTGGAGAACAACTGGAGGAAGAAATAATGGACAAGATAAGTGGTTTGAGCATGGACATAGAGCAAATCGAGCGTAACAAGCTACAATCTCTATTCCCTCAATGTTTCAAAGAGGGTAAGTTGGACATTGATATGCTCCTCAATCTTTGCGGCGAGTACATTGATGAGGACTTTGAGAAGTACAAGTTTGAGTGGAAAGGCAAAGCCGAATGTTTCCGTATCGCTGGCAAGCGTTCCACAGGCACATTGCGTCCAGTACCCGATGAGAGCGTTAATTTTGATACCACTAAAAACCTCTACATAGAGGGCGATAATTTGGAAGTGTTGAAACTTCTGCAAACGGCGTATTTTCGCAAAGTGAAGATGATTTATATTGACCCACCATATAACACTGGCAATGATTTTGTGTATAACGACGACTTTAGCGATCCTATCGCTCACTACAAAGAAATAACAAGTCAAGCCACCAAAAGCAATCCAGAAAGCATGGGGAGGTTCCATACTGACTGGCTAAACATGATCTATCCAAGACTTAGACTTGCCGCCAATCTATTGCGTGACGATGGAATTATTTTTGTTTCTATTGACGATAACGAAGTTCATAACCTGCGGAAAGCTTGTGACGAAGTGTTTGGTGAGGAAAATTTCATTGACACTATTATATGGAAAAAACGCTATGGCGGCGGCGCAAAGGAGAAATATTTGGTTTCATTACACGAATATACCCTTGTTTATGCTAAGAACATTGCATCGCTTGGAGAGCTTTATATCCCTTTAACAAAAGAGAGCATAGAGCGTTATTATACAAAACGTGACGATTATTATGATATTCGCGGAGGCTATAGAACTCACCCACTTGAAGCAACTAAATCAATGGATACACGAGAAAATTTGGTTTTCCCTATACCTGCCCCTGATGGAACTATGGTAATGCCAAAACGCCAATGGTTATGGTCTAAAGAGCGTGCTTATGAAGCACTTGAAAGCGGAGAACTGGAAATCTACAAAGGTTCAGATGGTCAATGGCAAGTGCACACAAAACAATATCTCCGGGACAAAGATGGCACAGAGCGTAGCGGCAAGATGTTCTCTATCATAGAAAATATTTACACACAACATGGCACAAATGAAATGCTTGATGTATTTGGGAATGCTAAGATTTTTCCGTTTCCAAAACCAATCAATTTCTTAAAGCAATTGATTCAAGTGGGAACAGATAGCGATTCCATTATCCTCGATTTTTTTTCTGGCTCCGCTACTACTGCTCATGCTGTAATGCAATTGAACTCAGAGGATTATGGTAATCGACGTTATATTATGGTGCAACTGCCCGAAGCTACGGACGAAAAATCCGAGGCATTTAATTCTGGCTATAAAAATATCTGTGAAATCGGCAAAGAACGCATACGCCGTGCCGGCTCAAAAATACTTGCTGGACATGAAGCAGACAGCTCACAATTGACCATTGACGGCGACGAAGCTATGCCTCTTGATGTAGGTTTCCGCGTGTTAAAGCTTGATACTTCCAACCTCCTCGCATGGGATGGCACACCAATAAGCGATGGCAACATGCAAACCCTTTGGGATAGGTTTGATGCTCGTGAGAAAACAATCAAGCGTGACCGCTCCGACTTAGATATTATCTTTGAAGTCATGTTAAAAATGGGCATACACCTTGATTATGTGGTGTCGGAAATAACCGTTGGCAATAGAAAATGCTATTCCATTGGTGAACACCCGTTTGAAACCAGTAAAGACTGTATGATACTCGTCTGCCTTGACTTTGGCATTACGCCCGAAGATATAACTGCATTTTGCGACCTCACCCCAGCGAAAATTATCGCCGCCGAGGAGGCGTTCGAGGACAGCACCGCAATGAGCAACGCCCATTATATCCTTAAAGACAGGGATATTGAGATGAAATTACTGTAGGAGGACAACATGGACAAAAAATTTTTCATCAGCCATGCCACTGCTGATATTGATATTATCATGCCATTTATGCGTTTCCTTAAAGATGGGTTGGGTATAAATGACAACGATATTTTCTGCACATCAGCAAAAGGGACGCTTAAAACAGGCTATGAATTTATCCCTCAAATTAAAGAAAGTTTGCAAGGGTGCAAAAAAGTTGTTTTCATAATCACGGAAAACTATTTGAAAAGTGCATTTTGCTTGGCAGAGTTGGGTGCGGCGTGGGCAATCGAGCAGAATATTTATCCAATCATTGTGCCTCCTGTTACTTTTGCCGACCTAAGCAGAACGCCGCTATCAACCGTACAAGCACAGGACATCAGTAGTGATGGCTTTACTTCTATTTTGAGGGACGAGATGCTAAAAGAGGGTTTTGCTTGCGATTCAATTACTACAACGCAATTTACATCTGCTGTAAGTGAGTTCAATCGCAGTTTTAACACTAAGTTGAGTAAAACACCACAACCACTTGTAGCGGATGCACAAGGGTATGCCATAGCTACTGTGGTTGAGTATAGAAAATTGGTACAAAACCAAAGGGTGTCATATCATGGCTATAAATTAAAAGAAAAAATTGCTCCTATGGGTAGCAACGAAAAGAAAATATCTCATTGGTTACTTCATTTGGCAAAGAACGGTTTGTTTTTAACTGCAAACGATAAAGTTAAATTTAGACCTAATGAGATTACCGAAGATACAGATGGGTTAAATGGTGACAGATTATTTTTTGCAACCGATTTATGGGCTGTCGATATTAAATTGTAGGTGGCAAATATGGAAGAAGCAGCAGATAAGCGGTATGGCTTGCTAAGAGAAATAATTGAGGCTATCACTAATCATCCAATTATTATGGTGCTGATTGTTTTAGCTGTAATTGTATTGCTGTTGTTTATTACAAGGGCAGTTTTTAAGAACACAAAATATGGAAGGTTTGTTCAACAAAAGATACTATCTAATCCGTTTTTGTCGCTCTATACAGCCTTATTGACGATAGGATTGGCAACGATTTGGATTTGGTGGGAGTTTGAGGACGAAATATCCTTGACTGCATGGAGCGTTATAATGAGTAGTGCCGTAGTTATCTTAACTATAGTTTACAGCGTCATACAGTCGAGGAATACGTTTCGTGAGCAAGCTGCTCTTGCTCAATTGGGGCTTATGCCTTGCCTCTATGTTTCAGCAGTGATGACCTCCAGCGATATCATTTTAACAAGCGGAATTAGCAAAAACGCCTCAATACGTCAAACATTTACATTTGAATGTGTTAGTGAGCATCCAGCTTTCGATGTTAATTGGTTTTCGTGGACAAATGCGGTAAAGCCATATTTATACAAGGAATACGAAAAGACAAAGCAGAAAATACCATTACGAAACTATACCGCAGTTAAAGGCAAAGAATATGAAATGATTATTAGCTTGCACAGCACTCACTTGGAGCAAGTTTTGGTTGCGGAGTACAAAGACATTAGCCGAGGCGTGTATGTTCAGACTTTTGACTTAAAATGGAATGAATTATTGAATAGGTTTGATGTTATAGGGATAGATTCCCCAACACCTATTGCACTCAGCGCAATAGGTGCTAAGAAACAATAACATGGGGTTGCCACAAGGGGGCGGAGTTATGGAACGAAGGAGCAGCTATTTTTTCAATCTGATGCAGACGGTTATAGATTTGTCAGTAGCAGATGACTGGTATTCAGCAGTTGAAGAATGGTACTTGTACGATGTTGAAGAAGATGAGTCCCTTGAGGAATCATGTGTATGTGGAAAAGAAAATTTGCGTTATTTGTTTACAATTCGCAATGAGTATAACGGTAGCACCCTATTTCCTATCGGGAGTTCGTGCATTAAGAAATTTGAACGCTCGGATTTGAATGAGGAAGTTGCCGCAAAAGAGCAGCTATTTAAGCTACTACACGCCATTGAGAATAATGAGTTTCTATCCTTGTCATCGAATTTATTTACACGCAAATTGCTTTTGTACCTTTATGAGATAGGTGCATTTGCCCCAACTGCCTACAATCGGTACAGCCCCGAAAACGATTACCAGTTTATGTTAGATATGTTCAACAAGCGAAATCGCATGACAGAAAGACAGGAAAGTAAAACAACTGCTATAATTCTAAGTTCAATAAAGCCTTTCCTAAGAAAAATGCTACACGACAAGATACGAAAAATGAGGTGAGCCTATGAAACTGATAAACCGAAATAATCAAACCGAAACTGAGGCAAAAGCGGTTTACTCTGTAACCATTGACTTGAACCATAGCTACCGTGAGCGAATGAAGAAAAACGTCGCATACTCGGAGGACTATAATTCAAAGGAACACTTTTGTTCGGGCGGTGTATACTACTTTTCTAACGAAAACAGGGTTACATATGAAGCCGTTAAAGACTTTGTTGTAAATGTTTTGGTATCAGATGTTGCGAAAGTAGCCGAACTTCATGTAGGTACACCTGTTACTATAAAGGTAAGTGGAGATTATGACGGCAGCTTGATTATTGTATTCTCGGCAATCTTTAACGCTGTGCAATTTATTAGTGGGCTAAAAGATGTATACGATGTAGCTAAACTACTTCGTGACTTAGCCGATGAACGTATAACATCACGCCTATATAAAGAGTATGGAAATTATCTTAGTGTTAGCGTATCTCAACGTATACCAAGCAAATCGTATGATGATTACTACCATGAAAAACGCATGATAGAAAAAGGATATTGGCGCACACCATTTTCAAATGAAAATAAGAAACCACAGAGGGATGCTTTCTTTTGGTATCTTCTTGGACTAAATGTTGTGCTATTTATCTTGCTTGTACTTCTCACGATAAATGCGCTTGTAACAGTTTACTGGTAACATAAAATCTCTTGAATAAGGGGGTTGCGTATGCTGCCCGATGTAGTAATAACTGGTTTGTTTTCATTGCTCGGAGCAATTATTGGTGCAGGAACGTCAATATTTATTCTCAGCCGCACAATGAAAAAGAATTTACAACATGAGATAAGGAAAATCGAGTTACAAACGAAAGCCGAATTATCTGTACGTTTGCTTGATAAGGAAGATGCTTATATTGCTGAATTGTTGGTTGTCATTTCAACTGTCAGAAATGTTTGCATAGATGTTCTTGAGTTTGGCTATACAGACGAAACGTGCAGAAATCTAAATCAAAGCTATGACATAGTTTCATTGTATCTAAATGCGTATGAAAAGCGAAACATTTTATACGTCCCAAAGATTGTTAGGCATGAGGCAGCACAAGTTCTTCACGCATGGAAATCATTTTGTAATTATGAACAACGAAAGCGCAATCATAGCAACAACAAACTGGAAGATGAGTTCAGACACCAAATTAAACACATGGAAAAGCTGGTTGAACTTATCAAGAGAGAAATAGGCAGAGATTAAAGGGGATAATCCATGAAACTTAAATTCAAAACCCAAGACTTTCAAGCAGATACTGTAAATGCCGTAGCAGACCTTTTTACGGAGGTTCTCTATGATGTTTGATATAAGTTCGCTTGAAATAAGTATTGTTAAGCCTTTAGCATATGAAGTTATACAAGAATATGCAAAAGGTAATATACCAGCGTATCAACGTCAAAACAAGGACGATGAAATCCCTGTTCAGATTGATACGATTGTGAATAATGTCCATGATTTAGCTGTGAATAGAGAGTTGATGCCCTATGTGCGAAAAGAGTCTGGACGGAAATACTCAACATCCAGTTTTAGAGTTATAGGTGAGGTAGTTTGGGAATTGGTAAGGTTCGGTATTCTAATCCCATCGGGCATAAGAACTGAAAACGGCAATATGCAACAACATGTCAATGCCTTTTACTTTACTGGATATGGCCGAAAGGCGATATTGGAAGATAGACCCATACCATCAGACCCTACAGGTTTTCTGATAAGATTAAAAAATGACGTTCCGAACATTGATGATGTGGTTTATACGTATGCCGAAGAAAGTATATATGGCTATAACAATGGGCGGATGCTTTCTGCAACAATTACTATAGGCGTAGCATCTGAAAAGGCAATAATGCTACTCATTGAGGCATTTATCTCATATCTGCCGACTGAAAATGAGCGAGTTTCGTTTGAAAAACGAACT
>Ga0123355_10012495_pt1 | contig 13155 bp, 6 predicted proteins | sample TergutEmb28metaG_3_FD_89872 | JGI IMG/M metagenome (GOLD analysis project Ga0123355, IMG submission 89872) | Embiratermes neotenicus P1 segment gut microbial communities from Petit-Saut dam, French Guiana - Emb289 P1 | ecosystem: Host-associated > Arthropoda: Insects > Digestive system > Gut ... | reverse complement strand
TCGAATCCACCTTTTGCAACCCGGCCAAGAAGATCAATATCTGCACCCCAGAGAACCACAGGATAATAATGATCTCGTTAAACACCGCCGCGATGGGCATGGCGATTTGGCTGGGTAGCAAGGTCAGCAGCAATTGCTCCAACCCCACGGCCTGGATCATGGGCACCGTGGCCACTTGCTGGTTAGTAAATTCCTGCATCACCGGCCCGCTGGAGATAATAACCGGCAAGAAGAAGATCACCCGGAAGAAACCCTTGGTATTGATGCCGGTATTCAACATAATCGCCACCATCATAGAAAATACGATGATCACCGGGATACTCAGCAACGTGCGCCCCGCGAAGGCGATGATATTCTCCATAAACCAAGCGTTGTCGAACACGCGGTTAAAATTCTCCCACCCCACGGGAATCAATAATAAACCTTGCAAGGTGACCCGCACTTGACTCCGGGCGAAGACGATGCTGCGGTATATCGGATACGCCATAAACATGGCGATACCCACCATCCACGGTAATAAGAATGTGAACGCAATCAAATGCTTGCGCCTGATGAACCGCATCACTTTGCTGCCAAACGTACGCTTAGCCATGCGTACCCCCCGTTACGACAAACGACGTTGGCGGCACGGTTACGCCGCCGAAGGTACGCGTTTGGTTGGAATAATTTACATAAACCGCCACGCCGTTGCTATACGTGACACGGACAAAATTCGTCTCCAGCAACGTGTGCGATGTGATGGTGGCGTACGCCGTATGCACGTGCAAGTCCCGCAGGGCGAAGTAATATTCGACGATGGTTTCGCTCCAGTCGTCGAACATGGAGGTAAATACGCGGTCCAACGCCGTGTCCATCAACAACATGTTGTCCTCTGTGGTGATGACGAAGTTGGGCATGATGCCCGTTTCGGCCAATTGCAAGAGGAAATTGCGCGGCGCTTCGTTCAGGTTAACGAAAGTGGAGTACATGGGCATATAACCGCGCAGCACGATGGACATAAACGGGATATTGCGATGGGCGAACGTGAAACCCGACCCACTGATGGGTACATGGGTTACGCCGCTGGTATACCGCCACAAATAATCGAAGGGCGCGTACATGACCACATGAAAGTCCTCCGCCATTTCGGCTGCGATGGTCATCATTTCGATCCGGGTTTCTTCGCGGCTTACGGTTCTACCTGCGAAGATATAGGTGAATAAATGGTTGGTCATGCCCGAAACCGCCAGGCGGTCCACGTTTAACCCAACAAAACTGTCGCGCGTACGTTGGAACACGTCCATCATCTTGTACGGCGATAAGAAAAAGGTGTCGTTAAAATTGTATATATTCCGGTCCAGGCGCATGACCAACTCGGTGGCGGAGTCGTAACGCCGGGTTTGCGTGGCCTCACCCAGCTCCATGTGCAGGGAGAAGTCGATGCCCCCCAAGTTATTCGCCCGGTTGACCAAATCCGTCAAACCACCGGCCCCTCCTAGGGCATTCTCTACCCGCACGCGTTCTACGGGGAAGCTTTCGTCATATCCTCCGCGTTGCCATCCACGGAATACTACGTTCATATTGCCAATGCCGCGCGCCCGCAGGTAAGCCAAATAATCGCCCGCCGACGCAAACGTCGTCATGGGAATGACCCGCCGCCCAAACAAACCCTGGCGGTTGGCCGCGCCGATAAACTCGATACCCATGCGGAAGTCCGCGTTTTGTTGCACCAGCATGCCGTTTTCGATTAAGTGCTGGCGGTATAAACGCGCCATTTCTACATAAGAAGCGTTTTCTGTCGTAAAAGTGAACGCCACGTGGATGTCCGAACCTTTCAACTCGCGTTCGAAGGTCAAAATCCCACCGCCGCCCTCGCGCGAGGTTTGGTGGATAAAGCTTTCGCGCAGGTTAAAGCGTGCCGTTACCCAGTTGTATTCCGTGGAGACCCCATTGGGATACGCGCGGATTTCTGCCGTTTCTTGCCCGTTTTTAATGATACCCACAAATCCGGTGCCCGTGTCGGTGTATACCTTGCCAAACACCGGCATGAATACCGGCAACGTAGGCACGGGGTTAATATTGGCTTGGGCGGTCACCCAATGTTGGACAAACACATCTATACCCAAGTCGTTGCCGTATACCCGGCCATGGAACGGCGTGGTAAACCGCCCGTAGTGATTATCCAGCGTCATAAGCATGCCCGACCCATCGGGTACAAACATATAACCCGGCCGCTCACCGCCGTAGGTGGCCCCCATGAAGGGGTAGATGAATACCGCCGCCAAGCGCTCGATGCGCCCGCCTTCGGTATCGACGATGCTGTCGCTGGGTACGATCACGTCCACGCCCGTTTCGGTTAATAACACCTCCATGCGGATCTCGACGGTTTGGGCAATTTGCGCCTCACCCGCCTCCGGCATGAAGGTCATAAAGATATCCGCGGCAAATCCATCCGCGTAATAAGTAATGACACTGCGCACATTATCGGAGAACATCGTATACCGGTTGGTCATCCGCACACCCGCACGGTACATATCCACCGACAACCCGGAACCCATAAACGCCACCCACGCGGGCAAATTACGATCGCCCACCGGTTCTTGGATGGTGGAGTTAAGCACATGTCCGTTATGTCGGTCCACCAGGATAAAACCCAAACTGGCGCGGTTAAAGTACATGTCAAAGTGCGCGTTTTGCGCGATAAAGTAATGATTGTCACGGGTGCGGTTGTGGTCAGGCGTGCCGGGCGTGCGTGCTGGAATCACCACGACCGGGCGCTCCACACCTAGGGAGCCGGTATCGCGCAACACACTGCGTATAAACGCCGCCGCCGAAAATAGTACGACAAAACCCAACAACGCCAAAAGGATGCCGCGTTTTACCTTTTTATAACCATGCACGGTACAACACCTCCTGCACAATCGAATACGCGAAGTCAAATAGTTGGTTGCTCATCAGGAAGATGACGAACCCCACCAGCCCCATGACCACGGCGGCGCTTACGGTAATCAAGATGTTCTTCACCACGCCCGATGCCTCGTAGCGGTGGACTTCGCCAATCATAATCACCAATAAAGCCGATACCCAAATAAATGCCACCGCACGGCAAATTGCCAAAATCACCGCCTCATTCATGGTAAGCACATGGGTCAGAGCGAAGCGTATCGGCTCAAACAAGATAAACGGCATCAACGCATACGCCACCGACATGTACACCACCTTGAACGAACCCTCGCCGTCTCGGATGGTACTCACCAAATAATTGCATACCACCAAAAACAGCGTGACGCCCCCCACCAACGCAATGTCAAACAACAAGTTAAATTCATTGCGCGCCACCGTAAGGAAGATAAACCCGCTGAAGTAACGGCTGATGATGTAAACCGAAAATGCCAGCAAATAAATCAAGGTTGCGGACAGCACAGACGTTTTCCCTTCAAACCGGATGCCGTAGAAACCGTCCACGGGGTGTTTGACGAAGTAACCCATGTAACGGATTTCGCGTACGAGTTTGATATCGGCAAACCGGCGCAGATAAGTCAACGGTTTATCGAGGTAACCAAACCGCTTGTGCGTACGCTTGATGATTCTAATCAATAGGAAGAAACCCACGATGGCAAAAACGGCGTGTATGACATAACGGTTTAACCACGCGTTGCGCACTTCCCAAAACGCGTCCGAGAAACCTTCTTGGTTGTCTCCCAAATAAAAGGCATCCATGGCCGCGTGGAAATTGCCTAAGGCAAACTCCGCCTGCCCCAAACCGTTGTAAGCAAATTGGAACGTGCGGTTCATGCGCAATACCTCTGCCCAGGGCCCACGGCTTTGGGCAAAGTGCCCGTTGTGGAACAACCCCAACGCGGGCATCAGCGCCTCCATAAATTCCGACGGGTAAAAAACCTGGATGACGTTTTCGCTGCCGTCAATCAGAAAGATATGTTCGTATTGGTTTACGGTAATGCCGGATACATCGTTAAACAACCCAATGCGCGACGTACCCATTTCGCTGCCGCCAAACGCGAACAGTACATAACCCTCGCTGGTATACATGTAGACAAGCCCATCCCGCGTTGCTACATATACCGACCCGGTATGATCGCTTACCGCAACCGCCGCCGCCGCCATATGCATTTCGCTGTAGAAAATCGGCGACCCACCCATGTTGAGCTTGCGCAACCCCGTGTCGGCAGTTTCACCGGCGGTGATGGTAAAGATCAACCCGTCCGCGTTGGACACCAGGTTGGTGGGTGTATTGGGCACATTGCGCAGGCGACGCGCCATTTGTGCCTCGGTATAAATGCGACGGCGGATAATGTCCATGATCGAGGTATGCGTCAGATTCGCGCCGAAGTATCCCAGGAATTCTCCGTTTTCTGTCATTTGGATGATGCCGTTGGGGTTGCCTGCGGATACGATGTAGACATTGTCCGCAATGTCCGTGGCCACTTTGATGGGTTGAAAACGCGCGTTGGCGCCAAACAACGGCTCCGTAGGGATGGTGAATTCGAACACCAAATCGCCATAAGGCGTAAAGCGAAATACCCGCTCGGCACGGTGGTCGGCAACAAAGATATCTCCCGACCGGTTGCCTACCGTCACCCCCTGGGGCGATTGTAATATGCCTTCCCCAATGATCCGCACCAGGTTGCCGTAATAATCCGATACCAAGATGCGCCCGTTGTTGGTGTCGGCAATGTACAGGAGGTTATTTGCCGTATCCGCATAAATATCCCTGGCACCGCTGAAGCGTTCGTCGCCGATGGTGTAGATCCGCCGCCCTAAGACGAAGGGCAACTGCGATTCCACCCATTCTCCCCGTTCGGTAATGGTCAACGCGCGGAAGGTCGAAGCCGTTCCGTATACGTTTTGCGTCAGCAGTGTAGGTAGCAAGACCACCACGCACAACACAAACACGATTATTTTTTTACCTTTATTCATGACGGCAACCACCTGCCTTTTGGTTATTTCATTCCCGAATGCGCCATGGTATTCATGACGTTGCTTTGCATGATGATAAAGATGATCAAGTTGGGCAAAAACATGATTAACGCGGACGCCGCCGCCATACCTTGCCCGGCCACCACATTGGCGTTATGCGCCAATGTACCCATATAAAACGCGAAGGTACGCAAATGTTCATAATCCACAAACACCGCCGAAGTGTGCGTATTGCCCCACACCCCTTGGAAGGACAAGATGACGATGGTTACCACGGCGGGGCGTATCATGGGCAATATTATTTTGCGGTAGATCGTGAAGTATGAAGCACCGTCCACCACGGCGGCCTCCATCAACTCGTCCGGTACCTGGCTGATGAATTGCGTCACCAAGAACAACCCCACCGGCATGGCCAACGTCGGCAAGATATGCGCCCACATGGTGTTCAATATCCCCAGTTGGTTCATGATCAAGAAGTTGGGGATCGCCACCGCCGCGCTCACAAACATCAGCGCCGCCGTATTAATTTTAATGAAGGTACGCTTGCCCTTAAAATCCAATTTCGCCAGCGCAAACCCCGCCAGCGTGCTAAACACCATGGAGCCCGCCACCACACCAAAGGTCACGATGGCACTGTTATACAAATAACGTGTCCAGGGTATGGCCGACGCGTTGGATACCCGCGCCAAAGCCGTAAAATTCTCCAACGTGGGCCGCCGTACGAAGAACGTAGGCGGGAACAAGAACAGCTCCTCGATGGGTTTGAGCGCGTGGTTAAAGATATACACAATCGGCAACCCCATGATCAACGCAATGGGGATCAAGTATAAGTAGAACTTCCATTCCCCTTTGGCAAAGCCAAATCGGTTCGTTTGCATGCCGCTACCCCCTAGACTTCTTTTTCGACGAACATTTTTCTGGCGATGATGGACAGCGAATAGATCATCAGCAACAACAATACAGAACCCGCCGCCGCGTATCCCATTTCGAAACGGATCAAACCATAATCATCAATGTGCGTGACGAAAACCGACCCCGCATAAAACGGCGTGGGGTTACCGCCGCTAAGCGCAACGCCGATGCCCCCCGCTTGGAAGGACGTGACGATTTGCATGACCGCGCCAAACATCAATTGGGGTTTCATGTTGGGGATGGTGATGTAATAGGTTTCTTGCAAGCGGTTGCTTACGCCGTCGATCTTGGCCGCTTCGTATTGGGTCTTGTCCACGTTCATGATGCCCGACAGCATCGCCAGGAAGCCGATGCCCATGCTGCTCCACAAAGCCACCATAATCATGATGGGCATGAGCCAATTGGCGTCTTGCAAGAAGTTAATGGGCGTATCGATGATTTGCGCGTTTAATAAAAACGCGTTGATATAACCGCGCTGGTCACCGCTGAATAACATGCGCCACACCACTTGCATGGCCACGCCGCCTGTCATAGACGGTGAATAGATGATCAACGCCAGCACCGTACGTGACACGCGGTTTACTTGCGACAGCGACCACGCCAGGAAGAACGAAAGCAAGAACCCAACGGGCCCCGTAATCACCGCGAAGATGATCGTGTTGGGCAAAATGGTTTGCATAAATACCGGGTCGTTGGTTAACCAACCGATGTAATTGCGGAATCCGACGAAATCCGGCGTTTGCAAGGTATTAAAGTTGGTGAATGACAACCCCACGGCCGCCAATACCGGCACCAGGATAAAGATAAGAAACATCACCACATAAGGCAGCATAAATAAATAAGCCACGTTATGCCGCGTATGAAAGAAACCCCGTATCCTATTCATATTCCACCCCTATCGGCCATGTATCCATTCGGTGACCAACTCCACCGTTACGATGGGATAGTCATGCACCAACACACCGTCTTGTACGAACCGGAACTCTGTTGCCATGCGCAATATCTCGCGGTTGATTTGCGTTAGCGCATCCGTGATCATCACGCGGGAGTTTTCGCCTTGTAAGATAATGGCGTTAAACGTATCGCTCAAGCGGCGTTCGATCATATAGAAACCGGGCACGCGTTGGGTTTCTCGGATCCAACCCATCATTTCCACGATGGTTTCGCGGTGTTCGCGTCGGATGGGCAATTCTTGGAATGCTTCTACGTTGGCCGTCATCCAAAAGAACTCCCTGCCAAACGTGGATTGCAATGTGTAGGCAAATTCCACTTGCACCGCCGCGCTGGTCCACCAATCGATGTAAGCGAAGGCCTCTTCCTTTAAATTAGAAGATTCGAATACCACCATCGCATCCGCCGCGCCGTTTACATAACGCAGTATCTCGCCCCGTACTTCGCAATACACACCGGGGTGCAATGCAATGTTCCAACTGTCGCGTAGTTCCGGCGCGGCAAACATCAACTGGATATACAAACCCGCCGACGCCACGCCCACCGGCAACGTCCCATCGCGGAAATGTTGGAAGAACCCACCCACTTCAAAGGGAGCGTTAAATACCGTAAACAGGCGTACCACTTCGTCCATGGCGCGCAGGGCCTCTTCGCTGTCCAGTTGGATGTCCAACATATTATCGCCAAAGATATCCGCGCCGTGTTGATAAAAGAACGGCAACATGGAGTTGATCGGCTTGATACCCATCGTAAATTGGGAAAAATGCGTGGCGAAATTCATGCCCCTGCGTTGCAAATGGGGCAGCATTTCGTGTACGTCCGTCCAGGTATCCGGCGGGGTCAGCCCATGGCTTTCTAAAATATCCGTGCGGTAATAAGTCACCAAGAAGTCGAAAGTCTCGGGGATGCCAAAGATACCATCGCCCACCACACTGGGGATGAACAACGCCGGTGGGAACCGCTGCGCCACTTCTTGAAAGTTTTCTGCCTCGCGGAAGTCCCATAACGCGCCACGCACCGCCAAGTCGAATACCGACCCCATGCCGATGGACGCGGCGATATCCGGCTCCGTACCCGCCGCACGCGCCAGCACCAGCCGCCCGGGGTCGGGCATGATGGACAGTTGCACTTCAATACCCGTTTGCGGGGTAAATTGCTCGTCCACCATACGCTGCATGATTTCAACAAATTGGCGCGAACGGTTTACCCATACCACCAATACCTCGTCGCTGTCGCGCGTTGTACGGTTAAAGTCGTCCAAGAAAAACGAGATAAAGAACCGCTGGATGGAGAACCACAACCGACGGAAGAAACCCGGCACCGTACCCAAGTACGCATCTGCCTGATAAATAAAAATCCTGTCGATATCCAAGTCCTGGAAGTACAAATTATTCAATGCCGAGGCCAGCAAACCCCGCGCCGAGTTGGTGTCATCGTTTAACAAATTGATATTGCCGGGTATACGATCCGGGTCTTGCGCAAGACTGCGCAGGCTTCTTTCCGCTACTAATAACCCGGAATATTCGCTGGCACGCGCCCGTCCGCTTAGTGCGCTCAAGCGGTCGTGCTGTTCGCGGATTTCATTTGCCCAACGCAGTAGCCGATCTTCAATGTCGGGGATGAAATCTTGCACAAGGAAATCGCGGTGGCGGTCAGTTTCACCGCTGCCGGTGAGGCGCCGCACATCTATGGCCAGTTCATTAATCTCGCGGATGATACGTTCGAAGATAATAATGGATTCGGATACTTCACGCAGGGTCACTACCAAACTAATCTCATGGGTGCCCGCTTCCAAGAAAACCGATACGCGCTGTCCATCCGCGTTACGCACCGACGACCGCGTAAACTCGCGCGAAAATGTAAACGGCACGGATTGAAATTCTTGGTACACGATTTCGTTGTTGATCAAGATATCGCGGAACACCACCGACTCGCTTTTGCGCGCTTGGCGGTAATTAAAGCCAATGTAATAATAACCCGCTTCTTCTACCACAAAGGTGTAATTGACCCGTTGGCCCCCCTCGCGGAAGGCATGACCGTCCAAGAAGTTCATGGAGCGGTTGCGCGCGTTCACCGGTTCGATCCGCAGGTTAAATTCACCGCTTGGACGTATTGCCAGGTCATTGCGGCTGTCGGGTTGTTGCGCCCACAGGATGATGGCGTTGTTTCCCACGGCACCCCCCCGGTACACAAAGGAAGGCAGCGGTTGTTGACCGTGCAAAGTAATATTACCCAACAGCATAGGCCGCTCGAAGTTGCGGATGACGATTTCGTTGGCGCCCGCACGCAACGGGATACCCAACGGGTCCGTCACGCGGAAAGTGGAATCGTGTATGAAACTACCCAACCAACCCATATATCGGTCGGATGGCCGTGGAATTTCGTTGCCGAATCGGTCAAACGATAGTTCCGAATAATCGGTCGTCCACAAATCCGGCAACACCACCGAGCGCAATTCCGTAAACGGATACACCCCATTCACCGAAATGGACAATTCCGCGTTCAACATGCTATCCGTCAGCAAAAAATAATCGAAGTGGAGAAAATAGGTACCGTCTTGCGGTACATTAATTAGAAGGGCGACAGTTTCGTCGGCGTATAATAATACGACTTCGCCATCGGTATACCCCCGGTTGTTGTCCGCAAGGACAGAGGCATCCCGCACCGCATCCGCAATGGGGATAACAATGGGTGCGCCCACATACACAGGGTATTGCGCCTCCAAAGTAAAGTAATGCGCGGGGGGGTTGATCACCATGGCAGGCGCGGGTGTTACGGCTTCTGCCGTTACAGACACGGGCGTGGTCGTAACCAGCGGAATAAAAAGCACCGCCATAAAAAGGCACAATGCCCGTTTGAACTTAAGGGCACTTCGAAAAATAAGCATTTCTTGCCTCCTTAGCAATCAACATTAAAACATCACTTTCCAAGTTTTCACTTCATACGGCGTAAAGTTTGCTTGGATGACATCGGTGTTTTCTGCTACCGTTATGGCTTCACGTTCAATCAAATTGCATTCGCTGATTGTTTGGGCGGTTTTGGGTAATTGGAGCGTTTCGGTAGTGCTTCTTCCTTTTTTCTCGCTGACGCGCAGGATGTATCCCAGCCCATCTTCGGATTTTTTGAATGCCTCCAGCAACAGGTTGTCCGCGTCAATGGACATGAACCCTTCGCGGGCACCCAACGCAACGCCTTCGGTGATGACAGGGTACAAGGGTTGGTTCAATTGCAAGCCGCGCATCAATGTTTCCGCGCGCCTCCAATGTTCCTTGTGCGGATAAATCGAGTAGGTGAAGAAATGTTCACCCAAGTCCGCCTCCGGGTCCGGATTCATGGGGCCCTTCAGCAAGGTGATGATCATGCGGTTGCCGTCCACTTCGAAGCCGTATTTGCAATCGTTCAGCAAGCTAATGCCGTAGTCGTCATCCGACAAATCAATAAAATTGTGTGCCGATGCCTCAAACTTTGCCTTGTCGTAGGCGTTGTAACGGCAATTGGAACGTTCAATGGTAGCGTAGGCAATGTCGGAGGTGTAAGTTTTGGCATAAATATCCACGCCAAATTCGACTTTCAACAATTTCCGGCGTTCGTGCCAATTTACGTAGGTTTCAAAATCGATGCGATCTAATTCGTGATACAGAATAATGCGTTGCTTGAGGTTGGACGCTAGGATTTGCTTGGTGATCACGATCTCCGTGAAGACATCGCCTTCGTTTATGCTTTCGATTTTGCCGCCGGTGATATCAATTTCGCCGTCTACATAAGTGGCGACAATGTCCCACGCTTCGTACTTGCCGGGCCGGTCTTCGAACAAGCGGAAGCGGTTGGCAACTTGCCCCGGGCGGATGACTTCGCGCCCGTTGTTTTTGTCGTACAACGAAGTGATTTCCGCATGCTCGTTAAAAGTAATGGTGAATTGTTTTGTATCGACGGTGCGGGAAATGGGGCGCGTCTTGCCGGGTTGTTCTTGTGCGCCGTCCAATATCCCATAGGTCTTATATCCAACGGCAGGCACCGCCTCCGCGACAAAAACCGTGCCCGATTTGCCGTCCAGGGTGTTTACGGCTTGGCAAGGCAGGGCTTGGTTATCATCGCCTTTGACCACCACGTTGCCTTCCACGAACACAAGTCCGGTAGATGCTTTGGCGATGCCGTTAAACACGACCAGGGATTTTTCGCTACTTTCGTTTTTGTGCGTTGCGTTGCGCGTGAGATGTGCGGTAACTTCGGCGCGCAATGCGTTGCCCGCCGTTATGATTTCGTCGTTGATCTTCACCAAGTCATGGTATGCGCTGGTGATGTGCGAGCCCGGCAGGCTGTCATGGAATTGGTTGGTTAAAATTTTCAACCAATTTTTTTTCAACTGCGTTATGGGATACGCACATCCATATAGCACTTCGGCGATGGATGCGTAGATTTCGATTTCGCGGTATAGATTTTCTACATAGCGGTTTGCTTTTTTCAAGTCGGCTTTGGTGGTATACACCCCACGGTGGGCTTCCAGGTACAACTCGTCCTTGTATACGACTGCATTGTCGGCGTTGGCCTTCATGCGCGCCAACGCGTCTTCGATTTTGGATACTTGTGTATCGGGTAGCCCCGGGAAGGATTTGTAACGCTTCACATATTCCAACATTTCGGTATCTACGCCGCCGCCGCCGTCGCCCCAGCCGTAGCAATACAGCATTTCGCCCACGTCGTGTTTGTCAGCATACCGGCTCCAGGCTTGCTTTAAGCTTTCCGGCTCCATCGTGCCGATGAAGTGCGTGGGTGGCACCACGCCGAACACGCGGCTCCCGTCCGGCCCTTCCCACCAAAAGGTGTTATACGGCCAGGGGTTGGTATCGTTCCAGATATTCATCTTGTGGGTGACGAAGTATTCGATGCCGGATTTCGCCAGTATTTGCGGCATGGCGTAGCTGTTGCCGAATACATCGGGCAACCAACAAGTCTTGGGCGTGACGCCAAAGTGTTCTTCGTAATACAGCGTGCCATGCAAAATTTGCCGCACGAAGGACTCGCCGGAGATGAGATTGCAATCCGGCTCGCACCACATGGCACCGATGGCTTCCCAACGTCCTTCTTTGATGCGGGCCTTGATTTGTGCGAACAACGCGGGGAAGTGAATGCGCAATTCTTCATACATGACCGGTTGGCTTTGCGAGAAGATAAAATCGGGATATTGTTCCAATAACCGCAGCATGGTGGCGTGGGTCCTGCCGGACTTGCGCACAAACTCCGCATAATTCCACAAGAAAACCAAATCCAAATGGGAATTGCCGATCAGGCTCAGCTTTCCCTTGGGGCGGTTGGAAGGATTCGTATAAATTTTATCTATTAATATCCGCTGGCCTTGGCGTAGTTTTTCTTTGAAGCGTACCGGGTCGGTTTCTTCCACGTCGATGTAACCGATCGCTTCTTGCAATACCTTCTTGATTTCGTCCAGCACGGTGGATTCGGTATCGGGCATGGCAAGGCCGTTAAACACGGATTTGTAATCCCAATAGATTTGTTCGATTTCGGTATCCAGTACCGCAATGCAAGAGCATTCCAAGGTTTTAATTTCGGATTCACCGGCGTGCCACATGTAATAGGATTCGACTTCGATGTCGTATCGTTCGCCGCCGTCGGCACATTCCGTAAGCACCACGATATTCCTGAACGGGTCCAATCCTTGATAGGGCACGCCATTAACCGACACCAGCGAATCGCCACCCAAATACAATTGCAACACCACTTTATGGCCTTGCATGTGATGGGGAACGACCACGGTGTTCTTGAAGAACGCGCTGCGCCCTTCGCCGCCCCAATTTTCGCCCACGTCAATCTTGCGCCAATCCGCGTCGATGTATTCGTACTCACCCACGTTAATGAAATAACATTCGCGGATATCCCACGGCGGAATCGCTTCTGTGATGGGGTACATGTATTCCTTCAAGTCTTGCAATTTTAACGTCATGCGCTCTTCGAAGGAAAAGATGCCCCGCTTTTTTCCTTTAATATCCGCGCGCCATCTGCTCAGGGTTTCTTCAATGCCTTGGGTGGAAATCAAGTTTTTCATAAACATCACGCTGCTTTCGTTGTGGTTTATACGAGGGTGAGGATTTCCATTGTGGCGGCGTTAGTTGCGTCTTCTGGGGTGGGGTTGCCGTACAAGTCGGCTTTTTTGTCGGATAAATGGGGGATGGCGTGGGTGTATCGCACGGTTTTACTTGATAGGCTATGGTTGCACGCACGCACGGCGTATTTGCCGTTTAACTTGAACAAAGTCACCGCTTCCAACGCAGGGTCATTAAAGCAAAAAATGTTATGTTGCGCCGTGTCCGGCTTACCTTGCAACAATTGCGTAACGAATGGTTCGGCGGTTTGTTGCGC
>Ga0123355_10012494_pt1 | contig 13155 bp, 6 predicted proteins | sample TergutEmb28metaG_3_FD_89872 | JGI IMG/M metagenome (GOLD analysis project Ga0123355, IMG submission 89872) | Embiratermes neotenicus P1 segment gut microbial communities from Petit-Saut dam, French Guiana - Emb289 P1 | ecosystem: Host-associated > Arthropoda: Insects > Digestive system > Gut ... | reverse complement strand
TACCAACCCACTCCGCCTTTCCCCGCACGCCTTAGCTACCTCCCAAGTGTCGAGATAACGAGAACGCTCTGTCTGTAGCTGGCTAAAAATAGCGACCCGCCAGATGATAGACGCGGTTCACACAAGGGCGTGTACGGGAATGAAAAAACGGTCATAACTTCGTAACCGTCCAAAATCGGACACATGTTTATGTGAACTTTTTTGATCACAAAGACCTAGGAAATTACCTCCTGCAGTTATGCCCTAAAGTCGTGAAACACCCTGTATGACAGGTACAATTGTGTTACACAACTGTTTAAGCAAATGCGTATTCAGACACCACAACTTGTCTATCCGCTGTGAATATTTTTTATTTGATCATGAATGAAGTCTTATATAATTCTTATTTGCTTGCCCATCATTTTTTATGGGTCAACACACTCATAAAATCCTAAAATGTGGACTCTTGCAGGGCTGATGATAAAACTGTCTGATACAAGCATTCACAAATTGGAAACTACTTAGGATTGTAACTTACCTGACACTTGTGGTAACATGGGAAGAGGAAATTAAAGAAATATAACAAAAAACTTCCATACTATTCACAATGACAACCTCACAAACCAAAATTAAAGAAACATCATGCTTAGTGATCTTGCACAGTGGGGTCAGTGACAAAAACTCACCATTAAGAATATTTATCAACATGTATCTACAAAATTAATACTTCTTCTAATGGCAAAGCACACACCTTCCAAACAATCAACATAAAAGTCAATTACTCACTGGGTAAAAAGCAGATTTTGATTACCTGAAATTAAAATGATTACCCACGTCACACAGATCTTTCCATATGCCTATATAAATACATGATACCCACATCCATTAAACTCTGATAGTAACACATTAGCCTTTGTTACCAAAAAGAGCCACTGAAACTGAAAGATGTGACAAAGAATATTAGATTTCATATAAAAATCTGAATTCCAAGTTAGGAGTTCTCCTTAAAAAACAAATTTAGCAAAACCAGAATATATATAGCTGATCTGCATAACATTCATGAGACATTCTGGCTTCCACCAAGAAACAAAATTAACAACTGCACACCTCACGAGAGTGAAATATAGAAATAAACATAAATAATTTGCTTCACAAGCCAAATGTGTTACATCAGGCAGATTCAGAACTGCATCTGAACTGCAAACTAAGTCATAAACTTCACTGCCAAAAACCTAGCAGAAAACAAACAGAACAAAAACCAATATTGCACACACAGCTTTCTAAATACAAAGACACAGGCCTACTTCATAAATGTTTTGAACTGGGCTTTCAAGCACTGTAAACAAGTTTGGAACCTTTAAACTGAAGCAATTTATGCATGACTTTACATCTATTCTTAAGGAACTCATGAATATAATCCACAAAACATGCCTGAAACCTCCAATCAGCAATGGCAGAGCAAAGGAATACTCAACATTATCTAAGGAAAAGTATAAACACTGCTAATTATTAGGGGGAAAAACCTCATTAACACTTCACCACATTTATAAATACTAAAATTAAACAGTTGGTTACAGTGAATTTCAGTGGAAATGGCTCACTCCTTATGTCAGCAGTTAGATACGATGCTGCCTGACATTCCCATAAAATGCATTAACCTGTATCCTTTAGCAGACAGATTGGTGGCCTAAGTTTCTCTGGTATAGCGTGAACATACAACTGCTACCAAGTCAACACATATATACCAGCACATGGCATTCTAGGCCATTTGCTGATACATTTAAGGCACCAATATGTGGTCTCTTTGGATCATAAAGGTTAATGGACAAATGGGACATTGGTGTCCCATTCAATGTACACCATTTTTGTCTGAAAGGGAAAAAAGTGCCCTGCAGTGGGAATTTAATTAAATAGAAACATGGCATTTAAAAGGTCATATGCTAAAGGTTAAGTAACACTATGATGAGAACTTCTATACACTTGGCACAAAACGTAAAACAGCAGACACGCATACCTTTCCTGGTGAGAACAGCTGTTGGCCAGGTACTGGTGAAAGTTTGCTTGCACTGGAATTACAGGGACCAGTGGACACAACACCTGGGGACAACTTGCCACTGCACCCTGAAGTTGGAATTGACAAGTGAGGAGAACAGGATGACGACGATGATGATGATTCTATACATGGCAGGCCTGTCTGTGTGCCAACCTGTTGTGGCACAAATGCTCTCATTAATAGAAGTAATACTTCTTACTTGCAGAATTAATTTTACAAAAACAATAGAAGCCACAGTCCATATCAAGTTATTATACAAAATAAACAGGTTATAGATATACTAGACTCACAGAGGTGGTGATGGTGTTTGGCTTAAGTTGGTGTGCACTACAGTGCCCTCACTCCGAATTTTTGTACTAATGCTACTATTTTTTGCCTGTGTGTTACTAAACAGAGCCACTGTAGTACAAGCAAACTACACAGTGTCACATCCCAATAGTCACTGTTGTGATAATACAGACAAATGTACACTATGTTAAATTCATATATTTGGCATGAAGAGGGCATGAGCTGTGACATAAATAAATAAATAAATAAAGAAAAACCAAGCAAAATCAATTAATTATAATAATGTAACACATAGAGATTATCATCTTCAAGGATGCCTCTCTAAGGATGGTTAGACTTTCAATGACTGCACTGGTATTTAAATTCTAAATTCTTTCACATGGTTTATGTTGAACATTTTATTTGCATAGAAATAAAGGTGGAAAATAAAACAGAGATTATGCAGCATGTCATAAAAATGCAGCAGACTTCCTTGTTGCCTAAATACATAAAATGAATTTCAAAGGGTTTTTTTTACATGCATTCACATATGTGGATGTAGGTCATTTAAAGTTAATAAGTGAGATCTGAGATTTTCACTGAGGTATGAACGTGGCTTCTTGAATGTGATGCAGTGTAGTATGATGGCTCCCTATGAAAGGGTTCAGAGGAATATGCTGCTTCCATATCCAGGTTAGAACAATAAGCTCTGTGTGTGTGTGTGTGTGTGTGTGTGTGTGTGGGGAGAGAGAGAGAGAGAGAAGGAGAAGAAGAAGAAGAACAACAACAACATAGTATAAGGGAAAACAGATGACATGAACTCAGACTGTGAGCAATCTACCAGGAGAGAGTGGACCTAGAAGTGGGGAGAGGCCCACAGACTGCCAGAACTGCAATGGAACAAATTTAAAAAACTATGCCTCTCCTCCTTGTACTTCCTCCAAAATGTCTGCAAGGAAGTACCAAGTTACACTTCACATCCTACTGGACACGGTCACAGTCACTGTCCCAAGAACCACAATCAGTCTTAATAACCCCCTAAGGGGTGGCTGCTTCACTCAGTATCTGCACATCTCAAAGTCCCTAATCACTGTGGCCCCTTTGAAATGAGGTCACATTCATACACAAGCAAAACAGTGACCTCTTAAAACCACATGCTTACTTCAGAAACAAAAGGGGGTTCAAAACTGTACAACTGGCATTACAGAACACTTTTTGATGTGCTGTATACAACACCTGGCACAAATTCCTACCTGAACCTGCAATGGAGATGTCCCCTTTTCACAGCTACTGGGCTGTCCTGTGCTCTTGCTTGGCTGTGAAGAAGTCACTGACACCCCAGCAGTCTGCAACATGGGCTGCACAACTGACAGCTTAGGTAGTGTTTGGGTTGCCAACCCAACACTCTGCTGAACAACTACATCTGATGGTGAGAAGGTGGTACCACACTGCACAGAAATGGATGACCTTGTGGTAACAGTGCTGGTTGTTGTAGTGGTTATAGCAACACTACTGGATGGTGCAGGTTTCTGTTGTAAGTTGGCTGGGGTGAGTGGGATGATCTGATTGCCAACCTGATGCTGGTACCGTACAGGCATTTGAGCAGTTTGGTGTGGCACCTGTGCCAATGAAATCAAATGTCTTCATTTTAGAGTACAAAAATTCTCATAACCAAAACAACTGGCATACATTTGCTAAAACAAAAACATAAAAAACCTTCAATATATGTTTTACCTCTTCTGTGTTGCAAAGGGATCTTATTCCCAGACATTAACTGGGCTCAGACAGTGGGGGAGCTGTATCTCACATTTACTTGAAAAAATGGCTAAATCTGGTTTGTCTAGTGCAGGCAGTCAAACTCATGCACATTTACAAGTGAATTTTGTACTTTACGCATGACAGGAAAGAATAATGTACATACATACATAGATACAAACAAACAAATGCTGCTGCCATAAATAATACAGAGATGCATATTCAGTGCCAATAGTTCCAAGAAACCACTTTTTCATCTTATCTTACCTTGTCAATATACATCTAAAAGTACACAATTTTGACAAACTGTCCAATACCTTAATTAATGCTGATGAGCAAGGGAACCAACCAGCTTCAGACACATCAGATGGTTAATAATGTAATTTCAATACAAAAAATTCCATTCTCCTGCATATTCTCCAGGGTAAACAGTAAGCTCAGAAATGTGACACATATAATTACAAATAACCGAGTAACAAAACTGGACCTGTTTCGAAACAAGAATTGCCCAAATAATACCAAAACAAAAAACATGACAAACAAAGACATGTAAGGTGAAACAGCAGCATTAAATTTTTATTTTTCAGACATTAAATTTCGCTTGTCTCAGGTGAGCAAGCGTATTTCTTAACTCCTTCCAATAAAACCATTCACTGTAAGCATGATATAGCTATTCACTAAACTTATAATTATTATCACATACATATTACAGAAGGCAGAGTGAGGGATTGCCTATGCTGTGAAAAGGAATACATCACTCTGATCTCTTTCAAATCCTGCAGTATCTAATTATGAGCAAACAATCAGCAAGAACACAAAACTTAATGTGACATTGTACTGGTTCTTGAACAGTGTGTACATCACAAAACAGTAGTAATTATGTTGTAAGTCACACGTTGGTAGATGTTAACGCACAATTAAAAAACACGTATGTAGTATCATAAAGGGCACAACTGTTACAAAGAATAGAAACCATAAGGCTTCAGGACAGAAAAACAGAAACCGAAAATGTGAATGGTACATAGTTAATATACAAATGAACATAAACAAAAGGGAATATCTTAAAAATACATTCTGTTAAAAATATCCATAGCATGCACATATCTGTCCCCCCCATCACTATTTTTAAGTCAAAACTGGAATATATTTTACGCTTTAAAGAGCGCAAATCAATACTAACAGAACTCTTCTAATGTGAATAACTTACCACCAGTTGCTGTCGGGGAGGCAGTTCAATTCCTGCATCAGACTTTAGCTTTCCATCAACAGTTGATGGAAGGCCATCAGGGTTCTAGATAAATGAACAAAATGAAAAGAAAATAATGTGGGAGGAAAAATATATGTATGTGGGTAATAACAGAAAAGTAATAATGAAACAACTTAAAATATGAGTATTTTCTGAAAGTCACATAAAGATAAAAATGACAAACTTCCAACAAAAGCAGGGGTTTGGACACTGTGTACAGAAATTTTATAACACTTCCTCCCAAGTCATCTATACATCATGATTCCTTGCTAGAGTAAAAAATTTACAACTCCAGAAGCATACTGCTTCCTTCAGGCCAAGGCGATGCAACCACAAATTAATACAATACTGTGAGTTTTTTGAGGTTTTCCGCAGCATTGTAAGGAAGGATTCTGGTCATCAAGGATGGGAGGCTGCACTGCTTATGTTTCAAATGAATGTGTTGTCTTTCAGTGTCAGTGGTCCATGAAGAATTCCTCAATGAGTTACGTACGTGGGCAATTCCAAGACCAACCTCCGATTGGTTGTTGCGTTGTGATAGTGCCAAAGAAAATGCTCACTAGTAACAAGTAATGTTTGTTATCACTGGACGACTACCCTCATACATTTTCGCTGTGTAGTGTAGGAGTATTACTGATGAAACATGGACGCTATCATCGCCGCTCCTGCCAGCTGTGAGGTACACGATGAGATTCGTTTTCTTCACACAGAAGGACAAAGCACATACGAGATTCGTCATCGATTGTGTCATGTATATGGTGATAATGTTATGAGTGACAGTTGTGTGAGAGTATGATGCAGAAAATACAGGGATGGGCGCATTGACGTGCATGACAAGGGTGGTCAAGGACAACACTCAATTGTGACTGATGAACTCGTTCAAAATGTCGACCAGTGCATACGTGGAAAACGTCGTTTCACGATATCAGAACTTTCTGAACAATTTCCACAAACTTCGAGGACTACTTCGTATCGAACTGTCACGGACAGATTGGGTTACCTTAAGTTCTGTGCACAGTGGGTATCAAAACAACTGACTGACTTTCACAAAACTAAAAGAATTGGGTCAGCCTTGACATTTCTTCAGCACTACTGGGAAGAGAGGGATGAATTTCTCGACAGTATTGTGGCTGGTGATGAGACTTGGGTACAGTTCATGAATACAGACACCAAAGAGCAGTCCAAACAGTGGATGCACACGCATTTTCCTAGCAAGCCCAAGAAATTCAAACAAACACTGTTGAACAAAAAAATGATGGCTACAGTATTCTGGGAATGTATGGGAATTTTGTTGACAGAATTCATGGCACCAGGGACCACAATGATGTCAGAGGTTTATTGTGAAACACTGAATAAGCTTCACAGTTTGATTCAAAACAAATGGCGCGGGATGCTCACTAAAGGTGTCGTTCTCCTGCACAACAATGTGCGGCCCCACACCACGGCTCACACAAATGCTTTAATCAAGCTCTTCAACTGGAAGATTTCCTACCACCCTCCTTAAAGTCCAGATATGGCGCCAAACAATTACCATTTCTTCACCAAGATGAAGGTCTGGTTGGCTACCAAGCTCTTCCACACCAACGAAGGGCTCCTGGGTGGAGTCAACAACTGGCTGCATAACTTGGCAGCACTGTTCTTTGACAAGGGACTACATAAACCAGTGTCACGGTGCGACACGTGCCTAAATGTCGGTGGCAACTATGTGGCGAATTAATGCAGTTGTGTATGTAACTGTTCCATATAATAAAGTTTCGTTCTCTATTTTGTATTTTTTTAACCAGCTAATCGGCGGTTGATTTTGGAATTGCCCATGCACCAGACAGACCAGCAGTGGCTAGAAGGAAAAAGTGGGTAAGCCAATAGGGAGGTGTGGGAACCTGGGTATACAAGTAGGCGAGGCCCCAAGAAAAGCCAGGATAAGAAGTGTAGTGGAGGGCTGATTAATGACCAATGACCAGTAGGGGAGCTGGTGGGTTCAGAATGGCAGCCAAAATGGGGTACATAGCTTGGATATATAGACAAGGTCTTACCAGGTAGCTGCTTTATCGAAGCAGTTCTGAACCCAACAACTCCCCTGCTGGTCAATGGTCAGTGATCAGCCCCCCTACATTCACTCATCCTCTTTTTCTGTCCAGCCACTACGTGTCACAGCTAGACTATACATCCCCAATAAAAAACTCAGGGGTGGATGGGTGGGTGGGTGGGTGTGCTAGTCAGTATTGTCACTTGCTATGGGCTGGCCAGCCTGGGTTTTGAACCTCAGAAGAAGCAAGATTTTCTGCACCTGTCCAAGACCAGACCTGATGCCCATCCAGCCTCATGTACAATGGGTAGTGGGTCTTTACCCTGAGTGTAAAGCAGCTGAGGCATGGTGCAGACCATCCACCCCATCCAGTGCTGAGGTGAAAGCATACCTCTGCTCACCCTCCATGCCTACCACATACCCAACAACACAAAGTTACATCCCAGACACCTGCAGTCCTTGAATATAATTTCACACACAAATTTGTAATACTGACAGCATTTACCCTTTCCATTTTCTATCGCTCAGTACTAACTAACCATAAATATCTCAGGTTTGGCATAATAATGAACTAGAAAGAACAGTACATTTCCATTTTTTGCTCCCACATTTACATCTAGAGTAATGAAGCAGTTTACAAAGACATCAGCAGTGACCCAGGCTTTGGCATAAACAGACATTTTGCTGATATTCTAGTCTTTTGAGTTATGATAACAAATGTTTCAGACACACATACATCTATCTACTGAGAACAGTTTCCTACCACAATATAAAGTGTCACAACCCACTACCATGAGAACACCAACTCTTGTATATAGTTTTTTGTTTTAGTTTTTATATTTATGAAACAATGGGAGTTTTGCTATTCCCCTGCGATACGGGATGGTATCATGTCTGATGCATCAGAAGTGGAAGGTAGAAAAAATGTACACCAATCCTTTGGTTTTCTGCCCCACTGGTAAGATTTTCTCCTCACAGCAAATGTTTTATTGGGTGGAAGATTATAAAATGCACTGCTTCATTTGTGTTACATTTATTATGCAGTCTGTATCCACATAATTCTTCCAACAGCTTCACTGTTTTCCACTCATCCACTGTTTCCATGTTCACAATTTTGCTCTTTCCAGATAATGTCTTACAGATGTTTTTTGGCCTCCTGAACTTTTCTATCTAGCCAGTAGAACTGGTAATATGATCTACTTCCAAGTTGTATGCTTGTTCTAGAGCCTTCTCTTTGAGATAAATGCCGCAGATGAGCTTTATAAAATCATTTTTATTTTAAATTTAATTAGACATTTTGATCTCAGTTACATTTCCATTTATAATACCTTCAGTCTGTTGGGAGTATTCTAAAATTCACCACTTCAGCACTGCAAGTCAGGGCCTGGTTACATCATGCAGCAAGGGCAGTCACCAAATATAGTAATGGAGATGTGAAGAAAGCTTTTACTCAGCACATGCCTTTCATATTCTACTACCAACCTGTGCCTGAACACGTATTTTGTCACTATGACTCAATGTGATTCATTTTCTTGAATTTTTCATAATTGTAGGAATATCTATTCAAAACTGTCAGAAGAAATATGTCAGCACTCAACAACTGCGTGATCTCTGTTATGTATTACACTATGCAGGTTGCTAATGATGACCATAGTAAAATTTAAACTGAATTCCAGGTAATGACCAACCAAATCCAGCATCAGCCAAGATTGCCACTTGAACAACTTGCAAATTCAATGGGTGTATTTGCTACTTGGTAGCTATTACAGCTACAGAGAAACATTTGCAGTGGTGACAACTGTCTCCAGAGTATGTATGTTTTATGTTATGAACCCTACATTAAACATTCCAAAGACAAACATCAAATTTAACCCTGTTCCCTAAAGAATTGTACATTTTCTGTGTATCAAAATAAAAGAACCATTACTTTCATGCACGCACAGTATCAAATTTTGTGAAATGAAAATACATGACATGAAAAGCAGAAAATCTATTAAAAATTGTGGTTGTTTTTTGGAAGAGGGAAGCATAAAACTTGGAGGAGGAGGGGAGAAGTAGGAGGAGAAGGAGAAAAATGAGGATGAGGAGGATGAGAAGAAGATGGTGAACGAGGAGGAGGAGGAGAAGTAGAAAAAAGGAGGAGAAGAGGGAGAATGAGGAGGAGAAGAAGAATAAGAAGAAAGGAGAAGAGGGAGAATAAGGAGGAGGAGAAAAGGGAGAATGAGGAGGAGGAGGAGAAGAGGGAGAATGAGGAGAAGAAGAAGAAAACTGTCAACGCAAACTTGAAGCTGAACTGCAAATCAGCAACTCCATTATATGCCGCCATATATTTAAAAAAATCCACATGGAAATGGGACGCTACAAATGATTTATATTCATCATTCTTGCTCAAAAAAATCTGAAAATCTGCCACATACAACAGTATCCCTCACATATATGTAAACACACACAATATATAACCTGCTTAGAATTCAAATATACATAAAACCAAAACTTCCAAGCATTTATGTCCAGGGTGTGATTTAGAAGAAATATCATCTGTTTAATTTATTGCTTGTAGAGAATGAAAATATTCTGTGTACCCACAGAAAATGTGACTATTATTTAATTTTAAAGCAGAAGGTGTGGGAAATTATTAGGCCAAAAATACTATTGACTCATCCAATGGTGTTGTAAAGACTTTTGTTTTACTAACCAGAGGTAGCCCCACAGCATGCTGACCCGGAATAGTAGGAACAACTCTGCCAGTGAGTAGTATGCGTTTCTGCTCTTCATACAATCTGTGTAATGCAGCCTGATCGTTTGGAGTTAGATTCCTTTTTGAAGTGACGGACTGGATCTGCAACTGCACTGCTGTCAAATGCTGAAAAAAATTCTGTATTATTTATTATAAAAATTAATTTCATCTATCACAAAACATTTCTATTCCTTAAAATAATGATAAATTCATAAATCAAAATGTCTTTCCAATTTATGGTTATGCATAACATTTAAGTGACGTGTAAAATCTCTGTACAGACCTTTAATTATTTTAACTCAATCGATGGAAAATAAAATATTATTAGCAACAATAATGCTATACTTGTTTGATAAACAGTGAGCCAGGATAGTGACTCCCTACTAGTTGGGTGGTCCAGGGATTAAAGCCTGGTGGGATGAGATTTCCTGCACCCGTCCAGACCAGAACTGGGGCTCAGTCAGCCTCCTGTAAAATGGGTACTGGGCCTTTCTTGAGAGTAAAGCAGTTGGGGCATGGCACTGACCACCCACCCCTATCTAGTGCCGAGGTTAAAGTATGAGTACAGCTATACCTCTATTCTCCCTCTGGGCCTTCATGGCCTGTTCTGGGGTTAACTTTACCTTTACCTTGTTTGAAAAACAGAATATGGTGGACAGGATGTTTCTGTTAGTATACACTATTAATACAAACAATGTGCTCTTTAACTGTGCAACAGGTACTGCTCACCTTCTGGTTCTGGGGTGTCAACTGAATGGTTTGCACCTTCTGCACAATGCTCTGCATTCCAACTGCTGTGCTGCCTGACACATTACTGCCTCCTGGTGGAATTGGCACAAGATGTGGGACCAAATTGCTGTGGGGTTGTGGTACGGATACTGTCTGTGATGCCACACAATGATGCTGCATGCCAGGCTTGCTTGAGGATGTTGTGAGAGGGTGATGGCCACTACTTGTAGTAGCTACATCAACTGTCACAGTCTGAACACCAAGGTTTGCTGCCATCTTCGAAACCACAGACTGAAGTGTTGCCATGGTGGTTGCTGTGGATGTTGCAGTGCTGCCGACCTGACAGAGAATATTTGTCGGCGTGTTCTGCACAACTGAGCAGATGGAGGTCAAAGGTGGAACACAGTTTGTGTTACTTGCATTACAGCTGACCGCAGACACTCGAAGAGATTGCTGTGTCAAAGTGAATGGTGGTGCAGTAACATGGAAGGAGGCATCATTCCCTGTTGTGCATGTAACATGCTGTGTACCTTGACAAACAGTGTTAGGTTTAACAAAGTTCCTCTCTTGTACCGGACTCTTAACAGGCTCTGTCAGAGTGCCAGTACTATTGCACTGTCTGCCGACAATGATATTAGCAGAGCTCACCACGGGGAGGATCTTGGATGTGCGAGGTTGTTTTGATTTCTTTTTCTTCACTGTGTTCACTGCTGGTGTACTGGGCTGAACAAGTTTGACAAGATTAGGATGTGTGTGTACAATGCTATCTAGGAACGTGTTCTGGAGGCTGGTGGTGGTGGGGATACCAAGTGAGATGGTCTGTGTCTCTATGGACTGTTGGCTTTTTCTTGTGCCGGTACTGGCTGCGGTAGCTGTTGTACTTTGGCTAACCACTGGCTGGTTAATAAGCCCAATCACTGCAGTGGTACCACAGCCAGCTGCACCTCCACTTGGAGGTGGTGAACCGATCGAAATACTTGAATTATTTGAGTCTGAACTGCACCTCCGTACAGCATTTGCTGTTCCTGCACTTAGCTGCTGCACAAGAACAGACGGTTGTTGAGGCAGCAACTTAGTGGTTGTGTTATTGGCTGCTGTCACAATTGATGGTTTATGCTGATTATTCATTGCAGCACTGAAGCTCTCTGGACTCCCACCTATTACAATTGTTCCCGTAGGAGTATTGAATGCAAGGCCCTGACCAATTGCCTTGCTTATGGCACTGGGAGTGAGATGGAGCTGGGGCATATTTATTATTCCCGGTGCTGCAGCATTCTGCGCCTGCTGAAGACACTGGATAAGCTGTGGTGCAGCTAAAACAGACACTCCACCATGGTGTGCAATCAACAATTGTTCTCCTCCAAAATTACCACCCCCTGATGTCATTACAGGTGCTGTCACAAGTGGTATGGTTCCTCCCGTTGTGGATACCAACCCCTGGATGTTTGAAAAAGGGTGAAGGCCAAGAAATGTGGGACCAGAATCTGCATTTGGTTTTGGTGTTGAAATGAATGGTACAGGATCATGCTGTTTGGGCCCAAGACTAATGTTTGGGTGAATGAGCTCAGTTTGTGTAGTGGCTGAAGTTTGCTTCTGGGTGGTGTCCTGAGGGGGTTTCAGAACCACATCCTGCTGGCATGTATGCTGATGAGAAGATTTGGCCATGAGGAAGTTGCTGGAATTTTCATGGCAGGAAAGTATAAGCCCTGGAGATGATGTGGGTGATGATTTTTGACATGTGCTTGTGGATGAGTCCACTTTATTATTTCCTGGCTGGGCAAAGCCATCTCTGAAAATGGCACAACCCACTGTACCTACTGGAGACTTTGCTTGGATACCAAATGTTCCAGGAGTGTTGTTGGTCAAGTTGCCATCTAACTTACCAGCAATTGACGTAGTAATCTGTGACATACCAGAATTTGTCATTTCACCTGAGCAAAATGCATCCTTCAGATATGCAGACTTGCCACCCTGTTGCTGAAGCATTGTAAACCTTTCCTGTGACTGTGGTTGCAGAGTACTGGTAGCAGTGCTGATGTGAGGATTGGGTGAAGTGAAGTTCGTGCCTCTGGTTGTTGAAGTGTTTGTGCTGGCAGATACCAAATTTGAGGGTAGCCCTGATGGCGATGTCTGCTGAAACAGTAACATAACCTTGAAGGCTGGTTCACATACAAGGCTACACATCATAATTCTTGACTCAGATGTCAATTATAAACAGATGCTTTTGTCCTACAATAAATCATAGTTTCATGTATGTCTTCTGCAAAGAATTATTAACTCCAGAGAGTATGATCCAATTTATTACTCTACATTCAGTTCCAAGTCAAGTTTTTTTTTTTTTTTTTTTTTTTTTTTATTTTTTT
>Ga0123355_10012493_pt1 | contig 13156 bp, 9 predicted proteins | sample TergutEmb28metaG_3_FD_89872 | JGI IMG/M metagenome (GOLD analysis project Ga0123355, IMG submission 89872) | Embiratermes neotenicus P1 segment gut microbial communities from Petit-Saut dam, French Guiana - Emb289 P1 | ecosystem: Host-associated > Arthropoda: Insects > Digestive system > Gut ... | reverse complement strand
TTTATGGAATATTTTTTTTAGCAAAAAAAAAAGGGTTTTTCCGGGGTCCCGGGTTGTAAAAAAAAATTTAATTTTTCTTAAATTGTTGCCGGGGGGGGGGGGGGCCCCCCCCCCCCCCCCCCGGCCCAATGCTCTGGTGTACCGGTTGTTTTTAAAATACTTGATCCCTACCTAAGATTTTTACAGTTTAAAACATAGTGGATGCATAACTACATACATGTTTTATTTCCGTTACTATGTTCTGTGCTCCCGTTTTTTGCCCAATACATTGATTCTTTTCTTTATCTAGTTTTGTTATTCCAAGTAAGTGTCTCAAAAATTTCATCTGTGCTGCTTCTAAACGTTGTTCCTCTTTGTGTCTGACTTATCTTTATTTAATATGGAACTATGCACTTAAAGCATCACTGATTCACCGACTTGAATCATGCATCACAAATGGTGTGTATGCAGCGCTGAGCGTGATGCAAACTTGATCCCTGTCTAAGATTGTTACAGTTTAAAACATAGCGGATGCATAACTACATACACATAATAATGTGGGTACTGGGTTAAAGTACAAATGCCTTGTCCAATCCCACCACGCAACACACACGGACCCACACGTAAATAAGGCTGAACGAATATGCGCGACGTTTACAGAACCTGCTACCCCGGAGTTCATAATTCGCCCGAAAGAGGGCAGCGGCGCACGTAACATTTACGTACACACATTCGGCCCACAACCGGTGGCGATACTTCGCCCGGTCATAACGCCACCTCACTTATCTACACATCACCATTTTCTGGCGACAGCGCCTCGACGTAGTTTTCGTGTGGCACTTTGGCGTACTTCGTGTAGCGGCATACTGTGTAGTTGAGACCAGTTGAAATGTGACGTCACACTGTGCCACACGAGAAGGGGAAACTGGCGAATGGAGTGGGTAGCCAGTACCCCTCACACTACCTCGGAACATTGTGTAGCCAGCATTACTACCGCTGATGCGCATACCTCGGCTGCCAGTAGTCGACAGAACTGACGCCCCCGACCGATTTAAATGGACTCGTCCGTTTCGCCGAAAGACGAAATCTGGTTTCTGCGCGTGTGCCATCACACTTCAAACGCAGTCTACTCAAATTTACGACCTCGTACTTAATAGGCAGTACAGTGACTAAAAGATGCCGGCTGTACGTGGCCCGATTCTCGACAGGGGGTACAAATATACGTCCTCTCACAACCGTGCACACCGGCTCTCGGCCCATCCGTGCTGGATGGGCCGAGAGCCGGTGTGCACGGTTTTTCACTGAATATCTGGGACTCTTTCCCAGGAATTATAACTGACCAATTTACCGCACCCAATGCACGGCTCAAGAACCAGTAGAACTGAACCTCCACTCCCCATGTCTTCACGACATGTGCAGAAACATCTTTACATCAAAGTGCATGTCAACCCAAGGTGTATCTCAGGCTGTTACTACAATCTTAAATGCCACTTGTATAAAAACACGTGCCCCACTTGTGGCAGCCTTTGTTAAAAATCATAATTGTGTTATTTTTGTTGTTTTAATATGTGAAATGATTGCTTTACGATTTGAGGCTTCTGCGGTGGGGGGGGGGGATGTTCAGACTGTTTTGTTTTTTGGGTTGAGGCCCTGCAAAGAGATACATGAAGACCGCCCATTTCAGAGACGGATGTTGAGTGGCCTCCTTCTTCAAGGTTGACGTGAAGATGGAAGCCTCATTCTCAATGAAGTTGGTACCTACCCAGACCACATGACATCAGAACACTCAGAGATCAAAACTGTGTAAGTGCCCCCTCATGTGAGTTTAAACATTTATGATCAACCTGCACAAACATAATTCCCAAAAGAGTATTATGTATGAATTTTGGAACAACAAAATTGAGAGGTAGACCAAGAAATTGATGGCAAGATGAAGTGAGGGAGGATGGAAGAATAGTTGGTGAAGAAGGGTGGCAGGAAAAAGTTAACTGCAGAGAGGAATGGAAGCAGCTCTTGATAATGGCAAGGAATCGTCACATTCTGCACATGCCAATGGAATGAATGAATTAATGAATGAATGAAATGCATAAATATTTCACAGAGGATGTCAAGACTGCTCTATGAAATGCTAAGACCTTCAAGAGGCCCCCTCAACTTCTTAGTCAAGCAGTACAGCAGCAGAGGGAGTGTGTGTGTGGGTGTGCCAAACAATTACATTTCTTTAGACAATACGACTTCCTGTACTCGTAAGATATTAAATTATTGGGCAAAAAAAAATTAACAAACTATTGTGGCTTACAGAGTTCAAAGCCCCTCTTAGGGGCAGCCATTGTGTTTACTCACCCCAGGCACCAAACAACATTGCCCTGCCACCAACAGCAGCCACTGCATTCCAAAACCACTCATCTCCATTTGGTGATGAATTTAGAACAGATAAAGCTATCCTTATACATGCCACAAAGGAATACATGGAAATGGAAATAAAATGGCTCCACTCACTCTAAACCTTGATACTAGAAACAGCAAATGGACCCCCCCCCCAGCCCAATAAAAAGCCCATTGTACCCACTGAATAGGATGCTTGGTGGGCCCCAAAACTGATATTTTGGAGAAAGAAAAATTTCTTCCTCTTTCCAGGTATTGAAATATGGTTTCTTGACTGTCCAGCCCACAGTCTAGTAATATACTGATTACACCAGCCCAGATCCAGAACTGTTGAGACTGGAGCTATATGACCACAACAAGGATCATGGTGATCTGTAACGCAAATACCTTTTACATCTTAAACATGAAGCAGTGCTAATTGTGCATGACAGGTATCCATTAAAACATCTAGGAACAGAATCCAAATACATGGCTTCATCTGGGAGCAGTGATAAAAAAAAAACACCAACTTTTAGCAAGAATCTTATTTAATCATCAATGGTAACAAATTCTGGTAAGAGTCATTTTTTATGAAATATAACACTTTTTAGCAATAAACATATTTTATTGTCATTGGTAACAAGTTGTGTCATGTTTAATTGTCTATATAACATGAAAACAACATGGGAACACAAGATAATAATTAAAAATACAGTATGAATGGGTAAAGACAATATGAAAAATGTGGGCACCTTCTGATTCAGCAAACATGTTTATCATTGAATACAATATTCTTAAGACACATTCATACTTTACCACATTTACTCACACCTTCCCTCCTGACACAATTCTGTTGCTACTACTGCTTCATATCCAGCTCAAACTTTGTCAGTAGTCTACAGGTGATCACGCAACCTTCAGCATTTCAAACAGTTACATTTTCAGTGCTGTACTTTTGAACAAACTCACTGGTCTGCCATATGGACATGACACTTTCAAGGCAGAAGCTCCTATATAATTCCCTCATTTTAAGAATGGGGTGAGACTTGAGATTTTGGCCTGTTGCCTCAAATGGCCTACAGTACCAGCTCAGGTGTATACACGAATATGCAGCACTGGTGAGGTAATACTGACAGGGTGATACCAAAGTGCCTGAAGAATGTGCCACATTGCCACACTTTGTCTGCCAAAAATCCAACACAACTTACCCTGAGACTGAACCCAGGTCTGCATGGTGAGAAGCAGAAGCAGTCAACCAGTACAGCTCAAACATTAACCAAGTGAATACTAGAATTCAGTTTCTGCCTCCGAAGGAACAAGCCACATATCTGTTACAAAGATCTACAGGTAAGTTGTAAAAGTTTAAGGCAGATGGTACCACCATGCTTTGAAAGTGTCTTTTAAGTAGGCTACCTAACACACTAATACCGTACATGTATACACAATCATACTTTGGTCTGTTAAAACAAAACAGGGGGAACAATGGCAGAAACTGCATAACTGTCATAGGAACAAATATAATTATGAGGGATGCCACTAATAACGATAAAAAAAACAATAACAAAAGCATGTGGAAAAAAGTGGCTGGAAAAATATTAAGCGTTATACTTAATTACAAAAATGTACTGTGGCAAGAAACATTTAGAATATCCAAGAAAAGGTGAAATAACCTGATTCTCCCAAAGCAAAGTCACTTTTACGTTCATGATACACTAACCGAAACAAGTCCAGGTTGATGACACACCAAATGAATCAAGTCCAGGTTGATGATACACAAACTGAATGAAGTCCAGCCAAATTTAATTATGTTTACCTTACCATGATGCTTCAAGCCACACCCACTTCTTTTGCATAGAAATCCCGCACACGTGATGCAAGAGTTCAGCGAAGCTCACTCACTTTGAGTGGACTTGACCTAATGCATGCAACATCACAGATAAATACTGAAATTATATATAAAACTAGTGGGAATCTTAGTTAGAATCATGTCAGTTTGATTAGTATCAGTGCCAATAACCTTAAAGGCACTGTATTACAATATAAGGCACTTGGCTTGGAACTGTTTAACCTTGGCTGCATATGATAAAACAAAAAAGTGTACTTAATTAACAGGTCTAAGAACATCACGCTCATATTGCACCACAAAGAATTAATCCAAAATCAACCCTTTCTGTGCTACTTAAAACATACAGAGTAATACAACAAGTGGTGTAAGCATTCAGTGCATGTATGACCTAGCACCAAACGGGTTAAATCACATACATAATTTGAGTAAGTACATTTCTGTACAGGTAACAAATGGAACTTATATGTATTCTGTGGGAAATTTAAGAACAAATAATCACAAAATATAATATATAATATAAACAGTATACAGCAAATCACTCCTTTAACAATAATATTTGCTTATTTATACATTATAAACCACAATATCCAAGCACTACTTCTGCCAACCCGAATACTTGAGGCCAGATATAAACTGCACAATTTATACAAATCAAGGCAACATTACTCTTCTACAATATGAACTTGAATACGGTCATGCTCATCCAAAGATATGACTACAGAACCCGATGCGATCAGAAGTACTGCACCTCACACACCGCTGGACAGGGACGAGGAGGCACAACTCAGTGAAGGACACAGTACCTTGCACAGAAAAGGAGGGGCAAAAGTAACTGGCATATTCAGCCCACGGACATAAGTCCAATAGGATCCTGCACTCTAACTACACTTATATTCCCCTACAAATCCAAACTGCTGGAGGATCATGAAGGTTATCACTACCAACTCAACAGCTGGAAGAGTTAACGGGAATACAGAAGGCTGGAGGGTAGTGTAACAGTTTGAGAAAGCTGTGAATGGCCCATTCCATGGGACCCCTTTCTGTGGCCTTACTACAGCTGTGCAGCATAACAGCTGCACATCATTCAGGTTTGAAAAATAATGTGTAAAATTGGAAAGCAATGTAATGAATAAAACTCCACTCACGCATCTGGTGATAGTACAGCAGTACCAAAAGGCAAAACATAATACGGTAATAACAAAGTTGTACTCGACTGAAATATGTTGCATACAGTTGCACACAGCGCACAATATCGTAAACTCCACATCACCACCAACTAATACCTCTTATGCATGTGTACCTCAAAGGACTAGTAAAATCATTTCACCTGCAAATAATTTTAAACTGCCATGCATGCACACATGCCAATCAAATGAGAGTTATATGAGGTGCTTGACGTAATTTTTCATACAACCCGATGGCATCCCACCACCTACAGATACAGTTCCCTAAAGGAACATCACATAAATTGGAAAGAAAGCGGTCCTGAGCCAAAGATCCGTGTTATCAACAGTGACAAATGTGCCGGTTTAAGAGTCACACATGTATTAGTACATGGGAATGGGGACTACGGAATGGTGCCATATGGTACAATTGTATAGACAGTAACGAGGGGTCCATAAGTGTCTAAATCAGGTTCTTGTTTCCTACTGCAAATTTCTCATAAATTTTGGTGCAATATGTGTACATGAGCACTGTGCCCACCTCTCCCAAACAATACACAATCTAAGGATAAAACAAAATGAATGACCGGGTTCACCACACACGCATGACAACAAAAATGACCGCAACCAGACTACAAATTCAAGGGAAATGCTGCAATATGAGTAAGATATTTGCAACTGAGTTTCACAGGTAACAAAGTAGTATTAAAATTGTTTTCACACAAACATTTCAAGCACACGTGCATGCACGAACACACACACACAAACACAATGGACTGTTTCTCAACCAATCTAAATATCACTGGTTCATACAGAGACAGCAAATAGATAAAAGGTAATAAACATGCAGCAATGTGTGAATAACCATCTGGGCTACTGCTAAGAACAACAGCAACTGACTTACCAATTACAGATACAATAATCATTGGTGTCTGGTTCTTTCTTGGTATTTTTTTTTGGGGGGGGGCGAGTTGAGAATCTAGATGAACTTGTGGGATGGGAGACTTGTGTCCATTGCCCTTTTGAATATAACATTAGTGTAACTACAAAAGTTACCCAGGACACTGCACTGCACTCACAGTATTTCCCACTTCACAAGATGCTACAAGTTGAAACACAGGCCCTATAATTTGGACAGGCTGATGAACTCTGTACAATTTGACCTTCCAGTCTATGTGCATAGGATGATTTTTTGGGGCCATTTTTCAGGCTTAATAAACACATGTTGTAAAGTATGAAACTCTCTAAACATATAGATAAACAAATAATACCACAATAACAATACTGTCTCACATATTCCGTGGCCTCGTCACTACGCTTCAATTCACAATGGCACAGAGGGAAGAATTTCAGTATGTGGCAAGCTGAATTCTTTCTTTGGCATATTGGAGTAACATAAAATACACACAGTCAAACCCAGTTTTAATGACATCAGTTTATGTGTCACCTGGTTTATAGTGTCATACTCTGTGGTACCAATTAGTCATTGTTAACCACATCATATTACTCAGAAAAGTACTCATTTATTACAACACAAAATACCCCTTTCACGATGTTATGAGTTTGACTGTATATGTGTGTATGTACACATACATAATATAAAAAAAAATATATAAAATTTTATGAATACCATAATAAAAACACATACTACTGCACATGAAGATTGTGCATCATGAGAACACTCACAAACCCACCTATATTGTGCCTAACATACTAGAGCCCACACCTATAAATGGGCCTCACATAACCCACATCTGGGCCTCATACAACACAGCAATAAAACCAACATTAAATTTGTTAAAAGAGATGATTCTTTTCTTCCAGACACATTAACAGCACTGACAGTCAATAAACTACAGATATTAATACATTTTGCAGCAAGATGTAAAGTAAATTCAATGCTGACACTCAAAACAACCACAATGAAAAATGATGAACACAGTACATATTCCTGAAATACCTATCCTGTTTAATCCACTTCTCAATAACAAACAGTAGCATTAATGATACGCAATGTGTAGCAAACCTCCTACATGGTTCGGCCTTTGAAGGCTATCTTCAGGGAATTATTTGACAAAGAAAAATAGATGAATGGCTAGATATAACACAGACAAAATGGCTAAACATGTAGGATGTATACTCAGATGTGCACATCTATGTTACGACCAGCCATTAATGTGTATATTTTTTTTGTTGAACACCTCCCTGAAGACGGGCAAAAAAAGGTCGAAACATGTAGGAGGTTGACCATACGTTGTGTACCACTGTATATAATTACAGTGCAGTTGTCGGTATGTTTGTGTTTGTGTGTGTGTGTACTGTGACTTATCTTACTTCATGGACCATTAATAATTTTCGAGTACTTCACTCTTTTCATAACAAATACTCTCCAGATCTCCAACCCTCACTTGAAGCATGTATTTTCACACAGTTTTGAAACATAGTCTCCTGATGGACAATGAAAAATATGACCATTAAAATATTCAAACTCAGTTGGAGCAGTCTGACAAGGCAAAGCAAAAACGTTTTTTAATCAAAATTACACAATTTCTGTTTTTTTTTTAAACTAAAGTGGGACATTTGCTAATACCCATATATTTACAGAAGTAAAATTCCCTTCAATTTTTCAAACTTCCCTCTCACAAAATGATACAAACTATCCTGGCCACGGGAGTGAGGGCAAGCACAAACAGCACTGCAGCTCACAGCTGCCTATATTTAGCGTATCCTAAAATATAACCACTAGTATTCTCCAGAAAATGCTCACATTAAGGTTCTATTAAGCAGCAAATTGCTTTGTGCATACAAGCAGCAGCCCACAAGTCCACTTCTGTAACAAGAACTGTTTATAAATGTGGAAAGCTGGTACTAATAAATTGTCGATGACAAGCAGCACTACACGAACAGAACATGTTATAAAAGCATATGATTCTGCAAATACATCACCACTGAAGAAGACATCTTGATAATTCTAAAACAAAGGTTTTGAATGGAAGGGCATGCAGAAGGATTGAAGGGTACATATTATAAATGAAAAGAGGAATAAAGTTGTATAAAGCATAAGTTGCAGAGTTAAAAAAATGCACATATATGTACGGTCATTCTTACTGGTGTATATGAAACTAAGTCACCAGGCTCTGACCAGCAATATCAAAGCAACCTTTATTGCTTCTTTTGTGGCCCTACAAACCTGAAAATCTCTTTGAAACTTGCGCTGTACATGCCACATAACCAAAAGCATGTGTGTCATTGGTGGCTGGGCACCTTCCCAATTGTTAGGACAGAAAACAAATCTTCAAAGTGTGCATTCAAAGACACCGAAGTGATGCCACAGGACTCCAAATCCAACAAAAGAAACGCAGGATTATTGAAATATGTTGGTGAGATTCAACCAGTACATATGTGCCTTTTGTGTTGTCAAAGAGAGAAACTGATGGGCACTAAATAAAATTACTGCTAATAAAAGCAATGTTACTTACAAGTATGTTACTTCCACTACACTCTCCAACCTCTTCTTTGCACACCAAACAAGTTAAAAACCAAACACCAAACTCTAGTTAGCTGGTGATAATACAACTTCCTACATATTTTGAAATGCCTAAACTGGCATGGACCTGATATGAATTTCATGGAACAAGATGACAGCAAATGTTACTCGTACCTCTGCAAATTAGGCCATTTCTGCCACACAAACACTATGATTCCTTGGAAGTTTAAACGTAATTCAGTGATCACCCTCATAACAAGACTAAATTACTATTCAGACGGGTGTGACTGGTTTCACGTTTATTCATTCTTATCTTGCTGATGCCAGTATGGCAAGTCTAATGGTAAGTCTCATAGCCATGATCCACCTTACAGCCTCAATGTAATCTATAAGATGAATCATCTTCAACAAAGTACAAGAGGATTTCTCATTAAACTCACTGTCCATGTTCTAGACCAGTGCTTTACAAACTTTTCTTCTTGTGTACCACAGTCACAATACAAAATATGTACACATACCACTGTCACAAAGCGAACTATGTAGAAAATATAACACTAGGTACAGTAAATATTAATTTCTACTTTCAAAATACTGGTCTTCCAGGATATTTCACTGGCTGCCAGGTATGAAGTCTTCAAACGTGCTAACCAACGGAACAACAATGCTATGGAAACCTCAGATTTTGCAGTTGCTACTTCTGTAATTTAATGTGAACAGACAACAGAGGAAAATCTGTATTTATATTCGAACAATGAAACAGTATCTTGGCGTATGCTTTATAAATGTCTGTCTCTAATTTCAAGGCATTTAAAAAAAATTTCATAGTGCAATTAACTTATGTATATTGGACCGTGCATCATTGTGATAGCTGAAGAACAAGAGACCAACATGATGTCACAATCTATTAAGTCTTATTTCACTTTTTCTGTGCTCAACATGTTTCGGACAGTAATGCATCCATCTTCAGGAGCCTGCGACTTTTCTATTATATCACCACATTGGTCGTGTGTTGATACAATATAAAAGTCGCAGGCTCCTGATGATGGATGCATTAATGTCCGAAACATGTTGAGCACAGAAGAAATGAAATAAAACTTAATAAATTGTGACATCAAGTTGGTCTCTTATTCTTCAACTAGTGCAATTAACGTTTATAAATTTTAATTACGGGGGGGGAAAAAAATCCTAAATTTCTTCATGTACCACCAGCAGGCAACTGTCTGCGTAACACTGTTTGAAAAGCGCTGTTCTAGACCAGCAATGATGGACTACTTTTATTTTAATTTAGGTTTCTAAACTACAGTGACTTGAGGATTCCTGAGTTGAAACGCATCAGAAATGGGCAGGCACTCTGCCAAAAAGCACAAATCATTCACCTCTTACTACTGCCAATACATTTCAAAGTAATCTGAAATAATGTAACTGTTTTATAAGAGGTGCTGAATGTGAAAATTTCCTGTGCAAATGTATGGGCGAAGAGGTTTAATAGTGGCAACAACAGGTGCAGGCTGAGGGATGCAAGCTTCAACCTGAATTTTGCTAGACAGAATTAGCTCAAGTTCTTGGCAGCATTCATGTTTTCTATCATCCAGTGTTGTTTGCCAACTCCAATTATTTCTTTTTCTCTCCCTGATGCTGTTGTTTTCCTTGAATCTAAGGAATATAGGGTGGGCCTCGTCTTTGATTACGAACCTCTCACATAAACCAGGTCTTAAAACTCACTGTAATGAATTTACAAGTACTGTCTCCATAAGCAAGCTGCCACAGTGATGTGACGAAAGTCCTACGGTGTTAGACCTGCACACGACGACAGTAGAAACCCAGAACTTTACACTTCTGACACAAATGTTGAGGATGAACTTTTGATTGATCAGACACATCGAGTCCATCCGGTTTCTCCAACGGACGCTGTAAATGGGAACACACAATAAGCACTGGAGTCATTTGAAAAGACCAGTATCAGATTTTATTGTAGTCTAAACGGTTAGTGTACTCAGGTTTCTGATATGCATCAGAAACCTGAATACTAACAAACAGAAACATAAAGCAAATAAATATTTCCGATGAATTTTAGGCCCAGTATAAGATAATGAAATTGAAAATTGCAGAATATTAACAAATACAGAAATGTATGCAATAATTTAAAAACCCCATTATAACAGAGGCAATAAGGTTAAATAGGTTATGTTTGTTTGGGCATGTAGACAGAATGCAAGAAAACAGAATTCCTAAAAAAGTATTACAGATGAATTTGGAAACAACAAGGCTTAGAGGTTGACCAAGAAATTGATGGCAAGATAAGTGAAGGAGAATGGAAGACTAGAAGGTGGAAAAGGGCAGAAGGAAAGGGTATATAACAGAGAGGAATGGAAGAAGCTCCTGAGAACTGCAAGCAATCATCACATTCTGCACATGCGAATGGAATGAATGAATGAATGAAATAGTTATTGTAATAAACTGTGCTTCAGTGACCTCATATTGCAGTTACTTAGTCCCAAAAGTCAGCTCTTCATGCAGCAGTTGTTTCTGAATTACAGATTTGCATTGGCTTGCTGACATAATCTGTCCAGAGCGCTGGATTCTAAACCAAGTCACTACTTTCTCCACACAGGAATGCGTGAATCTCGGTACATTTATAAAAGGCCACATCCTCTCCATCAGCCTTTAGAATGTTAACATAAGAACACAAATTAACCTTTAGGCACCATGCATCCTATATATAGGACAGACGTACCGCTACTCTCCAGAGTATGCTTTTTATATATTTAGTCAACAAATACATTTAATTATTTTTTTAGACTTTCTCTCGCCATCTTCGTTTATTCCTCCACAAAATGTCCTGGTTCATAAAATATTCACATTTTACATAAATGGTGTGCTAAACAGTAAATGTTCAGCCCCAGGGCCAAAGGGTTAAACTAACCAAATAACTTATTAAATAATAAAACCAACTAGATACACTAATTTCTCAAATTTATTTTTGGAATAAAACTCTACATGTTTCAGACAGTTCCTCTGTCCATCATCAGGAGTTTTTCACTGTACACACAACAATGGTATATGCCATACAGGTTTGCTGACAGCTTGCGAGCAGGTTCAGGACAGAACTGATCCGTCACGTAGAGTTTTATTCCAAAAATAAATTTGAGAAATTAGTATACCTAGTTGGTTTTATTATAAGAATTCATCACCATGCACGGTCACCTGAACGTCAAATTAACCACATATTTTTAGGGACATGAAAATTTTCAAACTAAATGCATACTTACTGCAACTGATCAACCTTACATGTAAGCTTAAAAAGACCCCATTTTACTGTGGCCACTGATACCAAAAATCCACCAAACAGGTGTAATGCTGATAAGTACATACACCATGAAGAATGTTGTTCCAACATATGATTAGTTGGTCATCGTTTATCACACACCCCACTACCAAAGTAAGTCAGAACATCAACTGATGATATGCAAGGTTATGACAGCTGGTGTGCATCAACTGATGATATGTAAGGTTATGACAGCTGGTGTGCATCAACTGATGTTGTGCAAGGTTATGACAGCTGGTGTGCATCAACTGATGATATGCAAGGTTATGACAGCTGGTGTGAATCAACTGATGATATGCAAGGTTATGACAGCTGGTGTGCATCAACTGATGTTACGCAAGGTTATGACAGCTGGTGTGCATCAACTGATGATATGCAAGGTTATGACAGCTGGTGTGCATCAACTGATGATATGCAAGGTTATGACAGTTGGTGTGCACCAACTTGGCAGAGTATGCAGCAGATCTCTTACAGTTTTTGGTAAATGGAGCCATTTAACTGCAATGACAATATTTTGACTTTCTGTTACTTAATCTGTGGCACCCCAATATGATGAAAACATGCTAGAGAGCTGGAATTTTGAGGTGGCCCCTACAGTTCAGTGGACCGAGTAGCGTAGTCAGTATAGCAAATGGCTACGGGCTGGACGGCCCGGTGATCGAATCCCGGTGGGGGCGAGATTTTCCATACCTGTCCAGACCGGTCCTGGGGCCCATCCAGCCTCCTGTACAATGGGTACGGGGTCTTTCCCGGGGGTAAAGAGCGGCCGGGGCGTGACGCTGACCCCTCACCCCCTTCTAGTGCCGTGGTCAAGAAACAGTAGAGCTATTCCTCTACTCCCCCTATAGGCCGTACGGCCTGTACAGAGACTCAGTGCCTGTACAACGGTGCACTTTACCTTTACCTATACCTCTACTCCCCCTATAGGCCGTACGGCCTGTACAGAGCCTCAGTGCCTGTACAACGGTGCACTTTACCTTTACCTATACCTC
>Ga0123355_10012492_pt1 | contig 13156 bp, 9 predicted proteins | sample TergutEmb28metaG_3_FD_89872 | JGI IMG/M metagenome (GOLD analysis project Ga0123355, IMG submission 89872) | Embiratermes neotenicus P1 segment gut microbial communities from Petit-Saut dam, French Guiana - Emb289 P1 | ecosystem: Host-associated > Arthropoda: Insects > Digestive system > Gut ... | reverse complement strand
TGTAAAAAAGAAAGGAAAATGGAATTTTTAATTAAACTGGTGAAATTTGAAAGAAAAAGTGGTTTTAAATTTTTAATTATAAGCTCGGGGGGGGGGGGGGGAGAGATTGAAATTGTGACTGCGAACGTGCTTGTAAACGCGAATAGGCCCAGACCAGTTCGACCCTTGACGCCGGGCGTACGTAGCGTCACGTATGAGACTTTGGATTTTGAATGTCGCATTGTCTTGTGACCGTCTTGCCAAGTCTGTCCACATGGAACGGCGCGACTCCACCCTCAAACCCTCCCTCTCTCTTCGGATTGTTTGTCACGGTACTTAATACTTGGGTTTTTTTGCCGAAATTTTTGAAGACGTACCAGTTTAGGCTGAACAGAAATAACACAGGGGTAACTGAAGGTCCACGTTGATTTATGATATCTAGTCAGTTTGATAATTCTATTTCCGCAAGGAACACCACATGTGACAACGCCCACCAATCCGTCCGTGAACTTATATTAGCAGCTTAACCATGTCTGATTTTCGTGACATTCGGTATAGGAGTTCTTTGCAAAAGTTTGTCGAGTAATAGCGATTTTCGTAAAAATCTGAAATGTTGACACAGTCGTACTTTAGATAGATATATTTGCATTGGGTTCGAGCCCTTGTGGTTCCGATGCACCTGGGTCTAATGGCCCTTTGTGCCCCGTAATCTGATATCAGCTCAGGAGAGCCCTGTCCCCTTACCAAAGTTCCAGATGGCCCCCAGACTAAAAATATTAATGTCCTCTGGGTCCAAGAAAGGAACCCCGATATACAGTACTATTCTTTTCACTCAAAAAGTCCCGGCAAGCGAATCCCCTCTAGGTTCCCCCAGCGGGGCCCCTATGGATAGGGATACCCGCTTGCACGACATTTTTACGTCTCTCTTAATGTAGCTCTTTTTATTTTTCCCTTAGAGTCCCCGGTAAGGGAGCCCCCTCCATGTTCCCTAACAGGGTCCCAGTGGACAGGGATACTCAATCACCAGAGCCACTGCCCTGCTTATTCGTTCGTTCATTCATTCATTCATGTATGTCTGCCGGAATCCCCCAAAAGGAGCCCTCGTACATATGGGGAAAAACATAAGGTCACCGTCCACGGAGCCCCACGCAAACGGAAGGCCTGCATACAATGGGGTACGGCCTGGTTCCCCAAGGGGATCGTTAACGATACTGCCATCTCTTCCCCAGTGCCATGCAGCTCACGGCACGATAACGTCCACTTAGGCTTGGGTAGACCTGAGCCCCGTTAGCCAGCGTGTGTCGTAGCAACCCCGCATCAGGGTATACCCTCCACCTAAACTGTTACCGCCTCCCACGTGACCCAGGGCAGAGTAGAGTACGAATCTACGGTACCCCGAGGTACGGAAGAGGGGTTGGATTTATGGGAGGCCAGTCGTACTTTACGCACCGACCTACATGAGAGTCTAACTGTACTTTCCGTATGCCGTGACCGATTTTGGTGAAATTGGACGTAGTAAATATTCACACATTTTGTTGTGCAGCTACGAGTTTTGTGGAACCCAAAGCCGTTCTTTGCCGGTCTCAGTGGCCGCGCGGTCTAAGGCGTAGGTCTGCGGTCGCTCGCCTACTGAGATTGTGGGTTCGAATCCCAACGGGGGCATGGATATCTGTCTGTTGTAAGCTTTGTGCGTTGTCAGGTAGAGGTCTCTTCGACGAGCTGATCACTCACCCAGAGGAGTCCTACCGACTGTGGTGCGTCGTCGTGTGTGATATAGACATCTCGTGAATGAGGAGGCCATGGCCTGCTGGGGGCTGTCGCGCCAAAAAGAAACAAAACAAACAAACAAAGAAAGCTGTGCTTTAACTGTGGACATAAGTGAAATCTTCCTCTATTTTGTGCTTTTTCGTCCGGTTTGGATAAAATGAGTTACGGAAGATATCCGCCACAATTTATTGATGTTATTGTCCTAGTAATCGGCGCAGTGACGGCCATACAGGAGCGGAAAAGAATTACCACCCTCACTATCCACGTTTAGTGACCGATGTGGCTGAAATTCGGTGAAAGGGGTGTGCACGTAATGCTGTCCAGTATTTTCGAAGTATAAAAGGCCGCATTTCTTTTTTGGCTGATGTGAAGGGAATTACATATGGGCCTTTGTCATGAAACCGTATGGTATTTTGCAAGTAAAGAACGCTTCGTACTTCGACCGGATTACTCCATTTGCCATCTTGTTCCTTGCGAGACTTTCTCGGGTGAGGTTAGGGCTGTGTCCGAAGAAACAATTGACGATCAAATCATCCAGTTTATTGATGCTAAAGTGTACGAGATACCGTTTATGATAGACGGCGAATTTTGCTAAGAAACGGGAAACCGTAATGGCTGATGTATAAAACGTGCAAAAGACACATTAACACTACTCGCGTTTTCGGCGTTTTTATTGAAACTGTACACGAATTTAATATATTATATTGACGAACTGACCGGGCGCAACAGAAGCGTCACAGTCTGCGAACAGGTCCGAACGTGTTTGTTTATGTGAGGACCAGCAGCTTCTCTCATTATTTCCCTTTTCGCTGCTGTAAAGTTTCTTTCTCATATTTCATTCTGATTCTGTATTATGTTGGCAGCCTCTTCACTTGAGATCTGCATGTTGACTGTTACTCGAAATAGTGTGTCTAAACTGGGAACGCAACTGAAGCACAAGTGGGTGTGGTGCTTGAATCAGTGTAATTGAAGAAACTTATTCATTAAAATGTTGACACACAGCGTAGAGGGGAGTGAAATTCATTCTGTTGCACGCTGAGTTGATTGTTGATAAGATATGAAGTAATTAACTAATTATTTTAACTTGTTTTCAGCGTTTTTATGTGACAGTTGGCAAGACTGTGGCTATAATTGCTTTGGTTTCTATCATATGTCGTGTCATTTGTGTGTGTTTGTTTGCTGGTCGGTTGTAAATACAGTAGTGTTTACGTGGTACAAAAGTGTGATCTCAATAAATGGACTGCTGGAAGATTCCGCATAGCGTTCTGGCGACACTGCACGTCAGGTAACAATGGAAGTCGGATGACGGAAGTGTAGTATAATCGGGGCTACTGTATGTGTTCTTGTTTTGTCAGCAGAGTGATAGACGAAATTACAGCATGAAGACACAGATTGTATCTTTCGTAAGAGTGGCAGATTTTGAATATTTGGGACCCTCACGAATGAAAATTGCGTCCACGTGGAAGTTAAAATCCGATCAGCTCGGCACAGTGCTTGCTACCATTCCTTTCATAACGGCCTTCTGTTTAGTATCTGAAAACATACAAAGCTAAAATATAAGAAGTCTGATTGTGCTTCTTGTTTATCGATGTGTGTATGTGTGTGAATTTGGTCGGTCACATTAAGAGACGCATAGATTGACGGTATTCGAGCGCCGGGTGTATGAACAGTTGTTTGAGCCTGAGGAGAAGAGCACAACAGGAGGTTGGTGATAATAGTATAATGATTAGCTTAATGGTATGTAGCGGAACATTGTTGGTACAACAGCATTGTTGGTACAACAGAGAGAGTTATTGCTGGCGTCAGTTGCGGGCAGTGCGTCTTAAATTTCATTGTCAACTTCATTTCGGGGAACCGTTGGAATCGTTGAGCGGGAAAGACAGACAAAGGAATTGGAAGACTGACGCTGGCAGTCGAGTCATAGAGCGGTGCAGGTGAGGTGGTTTACAGTGTGGTCACCAAAACAAAGATTATTATTTCTGGAGGTAAGCGACGGTTGTTTTCTTTTCTTTTATTAGAATATGATTTTTGTTCGCTTAACTGGATAAGAGTAGACCTTACGCCTCAAGTACAAATAAATAAACAAACAGTGAAAATACGATTCGATGAACCACACCCGTACCGAGAAAGTATTTCTACCACTCTGAGCACGTCAGGGCAAACGAGGTACAAGCGGGTGATCGTGTACAAGTATACAAGAATACTACTCAGTGCGTCTACAAAGTTTGAGTACTAGATTCATAAAAAATGGAAGTCTGAAGGAAAACAAATTTGCTATTCCGTAGCCTTCAACATTCTTCCTTCCTAACTCTATACACCTGTTTGCACGGACATAACACTTCTGAATGTCTCCGTAGAACCCAGCTGCCGGAATATTCTTTAATTCACTCGTCACGTTGTTCTGGTGTCTGAAATTGTGTAGACACGGCACCTCAGAGGGTTGGATTTCACTTTAGGAAATAGAAAGTAGTCCGCAGATGCCAAATCTGGCGAGTAAGGTTGTGATAAAGAAAAGTAGCGCTTTTCTTTGCGAAACAGCTTGACGAAAGTTGCGTTGTGGGAAGGAGCATTATTGTACTGCAAGAAACAGTACCCTGATTGAGCATTGTCCGGCCTAACGTGCCAAAGTCTTGTCGGTCCGTCACTTCTTTTTAGAAGTCAGAGTCCGTCCTTCCGGTACAAATTCTTTGTGCACGACTCCATGCCAATCGAAGAAAATCACCAACTTGGTCTTCACTCGACACTTCTAGAGTCGAAGTTTCTGTGGCCGCGTCGATCAATTGATGTGAGATCTGCGGCGGAGTGCGTGGCACGCAGGAGGAATTTAAGGGTTTTGTGGTGAAATCTAAAGGAGAAAGACTTCTTCTTTCAACAGCCTTAACTTCATAAGCGACAAATGAGACGTGGGGGACGGACCACTTGGAAGACCAAGGCGTAGATGGGAGGGTAATATTAAAATGAATCGTCAAGAAGTTGGATACGGGCATGGAGTGGATTGATCTGGCTCGGAGTAGGGAGAGATGGCGGGCTCCTGTGGGTTCGGTAACTGACCCCCGGGTTTCGTAAAGGGCGGGGAATTCGTTGTCAAGAAGAACTCTGTTTCATGAAGTTAGAAGCGACAAATGTCGTCGGTACGATTGAAAATAACTTTTATTTTCGCCTTTTGTTTTGAAGACAGGGAGAATTTTCATTGATAATTTTGTCACTGCTTGCCATCAGTTTTGCAGTATCGGAACGTATGTGAGAAGCAGCTATTCGGATGCTGCTTTTCAGTGTTTTGTCGCAGAATTCGAAAGGATCTTAACTCTATGAGGCAGCTATCGCCTGTTACTTCCCGTCGGCTCGGCTGTGTCATGCACATTCGCGCAGTGGCCAATTTCCACGCTACGTACCGGGTTATGTAGGTCACCTGCTTGCTTCTGTGACATTGGTATGTTCCGTAACGCAGAATAGACACTGTGCCGTAAATTCGGACGATTCTTGAAATACGGTAACTTAAGTCAAGTGAACTAAAACGCGTTGACCCCTGCCGACCATAAATTGGACTCGTGGCGATCGCTGCGCCGCCTGTCGTCACGCCAAATTATCTCTGAGGAGTTATCGCTGTTTTTCAGATACGGAATGTCCTTGTATAGTTACTCTTAATGCGGACCTGCACGTTTCAGAAGTACTGTTTAAAAATATATGGGCCTCAGACCACGGTGCCTAAGCAGCAGAAAATTGTCAGGCAGGCCTAAATTGAGTTCATAAAAATCAAGGCTCTTAACGTGTCGAATTTCATGTCTTTCGTCTGTATCACACTGCCATCCAATCATACCGACTTCAGATCTGGCTGATCGGATTCAACGTTTAACGTCAGCTGGCACTGAATAGAAGTTGACCCTGGCCTCATATTCGAATTCTTGGTAAAGGAACTTAATTTTTTTTCGTTGTATCAGTGGACTTTTCATTTTCAGAACTGTGGATTGTGTCACGTGCTGATTCAGTTGCAGTTCCCACCATTCGAAGCTTCCTCTCGAACCCCATTGTTTCTGATCTTTTGCTGACCGTGCATTTCAGTATATTTACCTTAGTAATTAACAAACTTGATGCACAAAATTTTGTTTTACAATAAGTTTATTTCATGCCTCTACATGTTTCGAGCATACGTGCTCATCATCAGGAGGTCAAAATTGTATTATGCGGCCTCTGGTATCATCACACCTATAGGTGGCCGTCCCGTGCACAGGTTGTAGACCTGTGCACAAGACGGCCACCTATAGGTGTGATGATACCAGAGGCTGTATAATACAATTTTGACCTCCTGATGATGAGCACGTATGCTCAAAACATGTAGAGACATGAAATAAACTTATTGTAAAACAAAATTTTGTGCATCAAGTTAGCTAATTAATAAGATAAACCCATTGTTTCTGTTCCACCGACCAGGTTATTCGTTTTCCTGTAGCTCGATGTGTACTTCGTTTGTTTGTTCGTTCAGTGACGTCAATGAGAAACACAAAGTTGCGGACCCAGTTGTGATCACAAAGCTGAGGAAAATGTTTTCTGTTCATTTCCGAATATAATGATGTGTGTGACTTTCATACATGAAGCTTCTGCCTCTATCTGCGTACTGATAGCAACTTTTAAACTTGTTATATCCAGGACTGGGACTACGCAAGATTCTGTGGAGTTTCACCGGCTCTTTGTGTCGTGTGGGTTGGAATACGGTGGTCCTTCCGACCTGTACGTGCACTTTGCCATGGAATAAGAACTTAACGACGCTTTGAAGCAATGTTGACAGTACTGTAGCAACTGTGGCAAGAGCGGAATTGGAAGGGCGGATTAGTAGAGACTGCTAGCTGTTGTGTTGTTTGCGAGCCGGGCGTATTTGGCGCTAGCTGGGACAGCCACGTTCCCACATTCCCATCCACTTGTTGTGGAAGGTCTCTGTGCAGTCGCGAGGATATTTGTGCTGACTCATTACGAACTCTTAGTAGGTCCTTGTGTGTATCTGATACTTTGAACTGACCCAAACGAAACTATACGATACGAAAACACGAGATACACGACAGCGTGAGTCGCCAAATCAAGGTCGTACGCAACGTTACATATATTTTGTGATGCCCCTACGTGGAATATAGAGGGGCGTAGGATAGATGTTGCTTGAAGAATACCGTGATTTGGTGTCTATGCGTGGCTTCTTTGAGCCTTCAAACACCTAAAATAATGTGAACTGCGTTTAAAGATTCGTGTGGTACCTTTTACAGTAAACACACACTTTATCGGTTATGTAACCATGTAGTGATGTATAGGTTGTAGTCGTTTATTCTGAGATCCATAAACACACAACCTCGCTCTCTGGGCACAATATAGAATGTTTGAATGTTAAACCAAGTGGCAGACAAGTAATCATTGGGCTTTAAATGGTTTGCTGTGCTGTTCCTACTGCAGAAGTTACATAGCAGTGAAAGATGCTTTAAAATAATGCATAGTGAGTATATGAGGATTTGAAAGGTGGTTGTTGACACCGTTTCTCCGCAACCTTTCGTAATTCTTATGACGAGATTGGGTGAAATCGCAACACTTTCTGTCGGAGTAGTCTCTAGCCCGGGCGGTGTTACTTCGTTCTTGCTTATTTCACGACTCTCAGCATCTCAGACTGTGCATGTGGCATCGATGTGGGGTTGACTGGTGAATGACGGAATGGAACCGAGATACTGTACGGGCCTGGAGATACTGGGGAAAGAATTCGGGAAGGCTGGCCTTCAGGCCAAGATTTGAGCCAGACCCCTTCCGAATGCAAGTCAAGAGCGTTACCGTTATATCATTCCGCTCGATGTATGGAGACTCGAACCGAGGCTTCCAGTATACTGCCATTACTCCATGTTCCTCGGTGTTCGAAAGTGTAATGCTGAACTGCTGAACCGTTTTGACAGATCTGCCGTTCTGGTACGTGGGTCAGAATACTGGGCCTGGACGGACAGACATAGAAGTAGAACAGATAAGCGAAGCTTAATTTCTTTGAGCATTGGCCGCAGATCTGGATATGATGCTCGCGAGGAATGAGATAAATGGGCATGCACAAGATTTCGTGGTAGATGACGAGTTACTACTACTAATTCGAAAAGCATTCGCACATTGCACTCTCGCACGACACGCTGCTCGAAATGCTTGATGTTTTTAGTCCGCAATAATAGTAGAGCACGTTTGAAACGCGATGGCACACGCGGAGAAACTAGAGTTGGTCTTTCAGCGAAACGGACAAGTCCATTTAAATTGGTGGGGGGGGGGGGTCAGTTCAGTCGAATACTGGCAGCCGAGGTGTGCGCATCAGCGGTAGTAATGGTAGTAATGCTGGATGCACCATGTTCTGAGATAGAGTGCAAGACTACTGGCAACCCACTCCACTCGCATGTTTCCCCTTCACTTCCCCTACCTTGCGTCACCATGTGCCATCAGGTTTCAACTGAGCTCTACTGCCTGTCGCTCCTACCATTAGTAGTCCCCCCGCATCGCGCTAGACACGCTCCTCATTTCGCCGCGGGGAAGATCGTCTCGTCTTCCGGTCTGTACTGACCGCTGTATCGTAAGTAGGCACTATATTGAGGTATGAAACAAGAAACTTAACGCAGTAATTAATGACAGTTTAAGATAAGACAGGGTAGCTGTCAGTGTAACAGCTGGTTATGCACTGGACCGCGACGTTTGACTCCATGCAGAGCTTGGAGTGCTCCTCTGCTCTGCGACGTCCAGGCCAGGTCTTGGGTCCGCCCAGCCTCCTTTATAATGGGTACTGGGGTGGGGGTTGCTTACCAGCGGGTTACGTGAAGCTGAACACTTGCATCCGTCTGGTTCGAAGTTGCAGTATATGAGACGCGTAACCTCCACGTCCCTGTGTACCTTCGTGGTACGGTGTGAACACACTACCTTCGTCGTCTTATTGATACTACCTGAAACATTTGAAGTTGGTGGGTATTTTCTAATTCCTCGACACTTTTTTTGGGGGGGGGGGGGGGGGTTCGTCCATTTCGTTCTTATTTTTTTTTTTGTGTGTTTCTTTTGTTTGTTTTTTTATTTTTTTAAGTGTGGTTGGTTGTTTTGTTTTTTCTGTTGTTGGGGGTTTTTGGTGGGGGGGGGGGGGGGTTGCTCCAATCGGAATTAATGAATTCTTTGCAGTGTGTTCTGAGGTTAGATATTGCGAATGGCCCTTTCACTCCCTTTCCGTTTTATGTATGAGTACGGATTTGAGTGATAAATGCTTTCGTTTTTAGTAAAGCGGTAAATGGCTTTGTCCTGTCCGCTATGTTTTTTGGTCACAGCCTCCGCCTTTGTTCTTTCCTTTATTTGTGTCCCGTATTTTTTTTCCCCCCGAGTAATGTGAACATTTGGTATGCAGTTCCTTTCGTTTTGCTGCAACTTGTATCTCACGTCCAAAATACTCACACTCTTTTGTCTGTATAACTTGAGCGTAGGTCTTATTGTCTCTTTCCATCAATGAATTCAGTTGAACTTTTTTTTTCAGTTGCGTTAATAACTGTAATTTTGTAATTTCTGTTGACATTAAGCATAATATTAACATGAAGCCTGTTAAAGACAGGGCTCAGAGTTGACAATTCCACGTTCCCTTAGAGCTGTTCCTCCTTCGCCTCCACTCTAACTAGCCTGTTCACACGAATGTCTGTGGTCGTTGATACAGGCCAAAGGGAACTGAACGGGAGCACACGAGAAAGTAGAATTTTTTAAGGGAAACCCCGAGTGATGTCATCCGCACCTTCCAGGAAGGGTCTTTCCATGGCCATTTTTTTTATAGATAAGAGATTCTTACAACGGCCCACACCCTCCGTGTATATTGAGGGTATGTCGTATCTCAGTTTTGTTTAATACACGTCATTTTGTTTTAACTTAAGAAAACAAGTTACTCCATTATCAGTACCGTGTGTACCAAATTTAAGAATGGATTGGTTACTGTTGGGTAGTGCGGTTTTGTGGATTGGTTACTGTTGGGTAGTGCGGTTTTGTGGAGTGGTTACTGTTGGGTAGTGCGGTTTTGTGGATTGGTTACTGTTGGGTAGTGCGGTTTTGTGGATTGAGAACTGCGGAATATGAGGTTCGTACTGCGAATTGCTGCGGCAGCTGTGGACCGTGTTTGTGTTTATCCTGCAGTCGAAATGACATTAAGACACAGGTACATAATAACTTGGATATAATTTGTGGATTTTCGTGATATTTGAAGGCTGTCTCCGGGTTGCATTTTTAATTATTTTGAAACGAGAAACACCACATTATCTTGATATATGTACTGAAAATTTTGTAGGATTTTATTATAGTTGTCAAACAAATGCAATACATATATATTAACAGTATCTGTTTCTTAAATCATTCCCACACGTTTCGGTGTTTATACATCATCCTCACGGAGTCAGTTATTATGTGCGGTATTTTTACAAAATTCATAAAATGATGGCATTTATTATGCAGGTGATAGTGACAGAAAATGAATAGATCTATTGATTTTCTGTCAATCACCTGTATAAATGTTACCATCTTATTAATTTTGAACCTGGCGTACGTAATAAGAGACTCCGTGAGTATGATGTGTAAATATCGAAACATGTAGGAGTGCTTTTTAAGAAACAGATACTGTTAATATCTATCGTGCATTTTTTGGACAGATTTAATTTTAAAAAAAACACATTGTTCTGCCATGCAGACGTAATGATGATACAGTCACTGTGTTTGGCATGCAGAGAATCGTGCGTCGTGATATATTCTTATAATAAAAGCCAGTGAGATGCACTCTTTCTCAGATTTATTTGATAAAGTACTCTACATGTTTCGGACAGGTCCACTGGCCATCATCAGGAGTATCTCAGCGCTGTATACACGCAATAGTTATTTGTTATGCTAGTTCTGTTGACTGACAGCTAGCGTGGTCCTGACCACGCTGGCAGACAGTCAACAGAACTAGCATAACAAATACCTGTTGCGTGTATACAGCGCTGAGATACTCCTGATGATGGACAGTGGACCTGTCCGAAACATGTAGAGTACTTTATCAAGTTTGAGAAAGAGTGCATCTCGTTGACTTTTATTATAAGAATAGGCCACTGTGTTCTTTATTGTTTGTCTGGCAGTTACCTTTCTCGTTCCTATTCAAAGGTTAGGTGGACCGATCAGTACGGTTTTTTCTTGTGGCTACGCCTCATCCCCCTGTGGTGACAGTGTCTTGTCTTGTGGTGAGCTGCTGCGTGCTGTTAGCTTTTTCTGTAGGCTAGGTGAGAAAAGTCAACCGATTTGTCGAGATGTAAGGAAGAGTTTTTGTTAATTATGCTGATAAGGATTACAATGAATCGGCTGTGTAGCATTTATATGTACCGAGTCGTCATACAGTGAGCCCTAAAGACCGTCCTATTCTTCCGCCAGTGTTTTGCTAAGTGTGGTTGCTGTCCTCCATCGAATATTTACAGATATAGACATATTCAACGGACGTCGTAATTAACTACATATGGGGTTCGTATATGTGTTCAAGTACTCAAATATCAGTGCCCTGTACGTACATATCCATGAAGACTTCAAGAATATCCCATTAAACTGCGTCTGTGTCTAGCCGCCGGTTAGCACAACGGCCGAAATTCGGTGTCAATTGGTATGGCAGATCTTTTATCATCCGATTTTGATTTTGGTGCCTTTGGTTGAGCGTAGATGCTGTAACGCCCCAACGATGTTTTATATCTTCATTTCTATTCCTTTGACAGACGCTGATGAAGCGTTATGTTCAACATCGTTGTTAAACGGACGTTCCCACGCGTAATTTCGGTATATTGTTGTTGATGTTCACTCCCGAAAAGCCCCGAATCAAAGTTTTGAACTGAATTTCATCTATCTTTTCATGTAAAATAAACCTCTTACCTAAGTGGTTTAGGTATTAATAGAATACGCATATTGAGTGTTACATAATGTTCGCATGAAGATCACTGACTGAGAGAATCATAGCTAGATAATAATACGGAGTGTGTTATCTAAGGTTCCTGAGATCCACTGGGTTTAAAATGCGCTTAAGGCGTCGCCAGTAAACGATAGTTACGGTTCTTATCCCTATAAAGGCACTTCGTTTACGTCTCGAAGATTGAATAGGACTGAAACACATCGATCTGTGAAAACTATTCAGGTGATTATAACGACGGAATATGTTGCAGGTGGCCTGCGCAAGCACGTTACGCGAAGAAACAAGTTTTAACTTCGTAAGCAGACAAGTTTTTCGTACACGTAATCAGAATTGGGGGGTGGGGTGGCAAGTAACCATTACGTAATACGGGAATTAAGAACACCGTTGGCGTGGTGCATTTTAAAGTTACATGTTGTAATACTACTGCAGCTTACAATTTGTAATGTTTTTCAAGTACTTATTAGATGTCACCACGAAACCAATATTTTGCATGCATGAGTGTGGAGTTTCAATTGCAGTTACAATAAATTCGTTAATAGAGTTTTTTTTTTATGTTTTGCTCACCGTGAATCTCAGCACAGTAGTGCTGGAAACATGTAGAGGAATATAATAAACTTATTATAAAACAAGAATTTGTGCATTAAGTTGATCAATTACTAAGATCGCTAATAGAGCTTCAGAATTTTTTTAAACGTGCACTGCCTTACGGATCTTGCATACTGACTGTGAACCGTATTCATGTCTTTCGCACCTCAATTTGGCACCCTCGCCCTGTTTGTTTATTTTTTGGCGCTGCAGCCCCCACCCCCCTAGTGGGTCATTTCTAGATCACACACAACGACACACCACAGTCGGTAGGATTCCTATGGACGAGTGATCAGCTCGTCGCAGAGACCTCCACCTGACAACACACATCATTCAGATATCCATGCCCCCCGGTGGGATTCGAACCCACAATCTCTGCAAGCGAGCGGCCGCAGACCCACGCCTTAGACCGCGCAGCCACTGGGACCAGCCCTGCCTTGTTTAGTGAGATTAAATATCAAGGAATGGAAGTCAGCAGTTAAATGAAGATTGAAGTCTTCTCAGATGTTACGCTATGTGAAATGGTAGATAGTTACAGCCAGTTCGGAGGATCGTAGTGCCTTCATCTGCTTGGTCCAGAGTACTGATCTTGGGCTTCTTCATCCGGCAGAGGATGGCACTACGGTGTTTCGTAATGTCACTAATTCTTGACCAGGCGACGATTCTGAGAAGTCCTGTATGTGTAGGAGCACCACCGTGAGAAGCTGATCTTGTATAGTGCGTTCGGAACCTGATGGCACACGGTGACGCACGGGTGGGGAAGTGAAGGGGAACGATGCGAATGGAGTGGGTAGCCAGCAGCCTTGCACTGTACGTCGGAACACGGTCTATACAATCGCTGTCCGCTGATCCGCACTCCTCGACTGCCAGTAGTCGACTGAACTGACACCCCCGCCG
>Ga0123355_10012491_pt1 | contig 13156 bp, 10 predicted proteins | sample TergutEmb28metaG_3_FD_89872 | JGI IMG/M metagenome (GOLD analysis project Ga0123355, IMG submission 89872) | Embiratermes neotenicus P1 segment gut microbial communities from Petit-Saut dam, French Guiana - Emb289 P1 | ecosystem: Host-associated > Arthropoda: Insects > Digestive system > Gut ... | reverse complement strand
TTTTCACAAAATTTTTTTACCTAAATTCTTTATTTTTAAAAAAAAACAAAAATTAAAAAAAAGTCCCAAAAAAAAAAAAAAAAAAAAAAAAAAAAAAGCTTGCGGCACTGGAATTAAACCTTGTTCACACGTTCCTTAATGTCTGGTAAACTAAAATGTTAATTACAATATAAATTAGTAGGTCCATTCCAATATTTACACATCAATATACAGGCACTGGTATATTCCTCTTTGGTCGATTTCGATGCACCACACAGTGAGACAAAGTTCCAGACACTAAACAACAATCTGGGTGGAATAAAATGTAACGTGAAACATAAAACCGGATTGTCTTTAATAATGGATGATCAAATGTCCAAGATTGTACTCAATCACAGCCGATCCTATACAGAGTCATCTGAAACACACAAGTTCATAGTTACAACTGACAAACTTTTTTAAAGATTTGAAGATTGGATGGATGGTTGAAGCGAATCAAGTTCTTTCCACAGTTCAAGAACAACTTGCTCAGGATGTCAAGAAAGGAGCCTGTTATTCCTACCAGCTTACTCCCAGTTGTCTACATATAAAGAAAATATTTTTATCACTGGACTCCTTGTTTCAGAATGGACATAATCACTGCTGCACAGCAACCAATGATTCACCCCCTCTGCAGTACTCACTCCAGCGACTGAAAATACCCTTGCACTTTCATACCCACCAATATGATACATGGGTTAGAACTGAAATCTCAATTTACCCTGAGTATTCTATGAAGATTGACATCCCAGCCTGCTACAAGATACTGTCATTACCCAATTAATGTAAAGCTTTAAGATAAGGATTCTGGGATATGACACTGTGGTGATTGGTAATTTCTTAATGACACTTTAGAGGGCATATGCTCATACTTTTTGGACTCTCCTGATGATAGAGTCAGCAAAAAATTACCAATCACCACACTACCATATCCCAGAAGACTGTATCCTTCAACACTGCTGTGTAAACATCAAATCATACTATCAACGTTGTTCAAATTAAATACCTCTATTTTCACTGGTCCTCTACCAGTATTTATTTCACATTTCAGAAAACTTGCGTTTGACTGTTAAACTAAGCCTTGCAATAAATAAACTAGCATAGTTTGGAAATTTATGTTGGACATAACACTTCTAGCACATTCACTGTTACTGTCTCTGCTCCACATCTTAGCACCTCTGCTCAACAAATTATAGTCAGTACCCTTCTTATGTTTTGATCATCAAATGTTTCTTCTGCTTGAGCTTATACCTCAAAGAGAACAAAATCCATCTCAATTGTTATTTTCAGATCATCATCTGTTTCTTCAGCCTAAGCTCATACCTCACACACAAACACTCTCTCGCTCCATTTCACAACAAATAATAAAAACATATGCACATTGTTATATTTGCCTGATTTTATTCAAACTTTAATTTGGTTGATAGATTTTTGTAAAAACTCCCCAGTATAAAATTTCATCATGAAAATCCATCCAGTGGAACCACGCTACGTCACGGACACAACTCGACATACAGGATAAAACTGTCACTTTTAAAGTTCTGCCAACGTGCCTAAATAAGATTATATGAATGAAATTGACATAGGCATTCTGTTAAACTTCCAATATTCATTCAGAATATCATGTTCCAGTTCAATTTTAAAATTTCTAAAAATTTTAAAATTCAAACAGAACAAAGGAGATCTAAGGAGGTGTCATAACTGACTTCAAATGACTCTGCCCATGAGATCTACTGTTCACATTTCCTACTGGTTCATGTGCCACATACTTTCTGACAAATTACATGCTAAAGAACTGACAAGGGAAAACACAACAATAACACAACATGAAGCCTTAACGTAAAGATTCAGCACTTTCAGAATGTCCTGTCTTTGGCCACAATTGCAACTCAACAGATAAGAATTACAGTACATACCATGATACCACCATTTTGTCTTCTTTGGATTTTTGTTGCAGGTTTTTACATAGAAGGAGTTGTCAGGAGGCCTTTTCTGAAATTACAGAGAACAAAGAAATTAAGAAGACACTGTATGTCTCTGGTGCCTACTACCCAATGGGCAACAGGGCTCATTACTTGAGGATTAAGGGTCATGTATGAAGATGACCACTCACCTATGTCTAGTGCCGAGTTTAAGTGTCTCCATGGTGCAGCACTGATGCACATGAGACTCCTTTGCCCTTACCCTGTAAGGTTCACACCGTGGCACAGCCTATTAACAAGCTCTCTTAAAGGAACACCTGTGTGTAACTACAGGTAGAAATACAACTTACACAAAGTATTCATTACAGTATAAACACCCACCTGCAATAATTTATATCCCTCATTGTGGTAAAATTATCATATTAGCCAGTGAAAACAATAAAGAATTAACAAACCTGAAGAATTTTGATGAATCTGCTGTTCAATTGATAGAACTGGTTAAAAAAATTGAGACACATAACAGTGCCTTAACCTTTAAATGACCAAAATTTCTGCATATGCAAACACTGAATGTATAAGCAGCTATACCAATGTTCGCAATGTGAACACACATATTGCAATGCTGGAAAAGCCATTTCTTTGTCATTGTCTGTATATGCTGGCATACCAAGGGAACTACCAGACCTCTGCATTTTGACAGTTGTGTGTACAGATACCCAGATATACACAATAGTAATAAACATAAAGTTTGGCAATAAACCAAAGCACGAACTACTTTGTCTGATGTAGCTTGCATTCCCATAATACAGCCCCTCTGTCAGCTTATAAACATATCGTATTTCATGTCTGAAACACGTGAGTAGTTTATGTGGGCAGAAGGACAAGGGCAGACAAAACAAAAATTTTACATACTTTGTACACACTGCACAGCCACGCAGAATGGACAGGCTTTGGAACATGTAAGCAAGAAGGCTTGCCTGCTGAATCCAAATCAGATACCAGAGCTGATAATAGATGGCGAAAGTGATGAGTCCCTACGCAATGTGGTTAACAGAGGATGAGGAATACCGTGAAAAAGTTTTACTGGAACCACATCTACGATCGCAGAGTGAATATACAGCAAGTTCCAGTGCTCAGGCCCCACTCAACCCAGATTCAGACAGTAGCTCTGAAGATGTTGATAATCAGATTGGGATTGACCCACAGAAAAAATGATCACCACAACTGCTGTGGACACTGCCCTTGCCTTCAGCAGTGTGGCACACATACATTTACAGCAGGCAGAAGAAGAAAGAATGCAGTGAAGCACCACACATCAATGGCAGTTTTATGCCACTTAAAGAGTTTTCATATTGTATTTCATGGAGATTGTAACACTGCTTGCTGTGGAGACTAACAGATATAATCACTGGTGCATAGACAGTCTAGACGAGGGACCCCCTCCCCGACCTCATGTAAATGAGGCAGAAATGTCTGTGTATCTGGCAATAACAATACAAATGGGACATTGCTTATGAGACCAAGTGACACACTAATGAGCAAAAATGGACAAGTTTTACACTCCATTCTACAGCAACATGATGAGAGAAAACATATTCACAAATACTTCAGTTTCTGCATTTCGCTGACAACAGGAATGCAGCTGACAGGACATTTTCTAAAATTTTCAACCCTTCAGAAAATCTGCCAATTGACCAAGTGACTGTATTGTTCAAAGGAAGGGTAATTTTCAGACAATATGTTCCCAGAAAGTATAAGCAATCTGGCATCCAAATTTAAAAACTCTGCCACTCAACTGGTTACACATATGACATGACAGTCCACTTGAGGATGGACAAAGAATGGCACAGTACTTGACAGCAACTCATGCCACAGTAACAGAACTGACAAGAAGATAGGACATGGTCACGAACTGTACATGGACAATTTCTTTTCCTCCCTAGACCTTTTTGATGACTTGTCAAAGAAAAAATTAACCATTGTGGAACTGTCAGGCTAAACAGGAAGGGCATGCCAGAGGACCTAAGATGCAAGATGGTCTGTTGCCAGGGGTGTGGGGGTGGGGCATTTGAGTGAGGACTTGGAGCAATTTGACTGAAATACAGTGGATGGACAAGTGAGATGTCTGCATGCTGACTAGGACCCACGATCCACCTCAAAAGGGAATTTCTGTGGGGAAGAGGGGCAACATGATAAAGCTGGAACCTGTGGCGGATTATGACCGTCATATGGGTTATGTGGATAAGGGTGACATAATGGCTAATAGTTACTCAATTAGCTGCTGGACATGGAAGTGGATGAACAAGATGCTTTTCCATCTCTTTGATCTGGCCATTCTGAACAGTTACATCCTTCTTTCTTCTGTTGTGGGAAGAAAATTTTTACACAGAGATTTTTGACATGCCCTTTTGAGAAACATGCTGGAAGTAACTGGAAAGCAATGGTGGCTGCACAGACCTGTAGGGAGACCATCCACTACTTCTGTGAACATCAGCAGACTGGACACCAGCTTCAAAAAGCACTGGCCTGGCCCTACCAAGCCAGGGCACTGTCATGTGTGCTTCGCGAGATGTGTGACACAGAAAGTACGCATGAAATGTCTCAAGTGTGATGCGGCCTTATGTGTTGATAGAACCATCTATGCAGATAATCACACAAAGAAGAGACTGTAAAACTTCTTCACGTGCAACCTCCATACACAAATTTGAAGCTAGGAACAAAAAAGTAAGTAAAAGAATGTGGATTTTTATTTTGTGTATTTAGGCAATAAGGCTACATACAGCATATTTAAAGGCATGCTGTACAATCTCTGTCAACCCCGCAGAAATTCAGCAGCCCTTAACCTGGGTTTCAGGATTTAATTCGGTCATTTGAAGGCTAAAGGAGAAGCTGCACCGATGAAAACTGATGTAACAGTCAACACCACAGCATCTGTCAATGAGAGGGTCCTACAGCCATTACCACATAAGATATGGCCAACATTCACAGTTTCTCTGTTAAAACTCATCTACTATATATGTCACTTTGTAATTAATGTACTAATATGTACCTACCATTTACAAATTCTTTGCATGAGCACGGTCATAATTTCACACTCAAAATATTCATTACAGAATTTCTACGAAGCTTAAGTCCACTATTCAGATCTGGCCAGAGTCAACAATTCTCATGCTATAATCACCCTCCATAATTTCTGTGCTAGTACCCAAATACAATATTTCATCCCTGGTGTATGTTTAAGACTTCCAGACAATAACACGTTGAAACCATACCTTCTCCTTACAACTGCTGAGCATAGAAACAATACTGAGGCACACTGATTGTACAGAGAGCGCAGGAGACCAATCCTCTGTGAGGATTGATAGGCAGATATGACCATTACTGTACACGTGGGGATGGACTGGAATGTTTGGACCAATAAACGTTACCTGTAACAATAAAACTCATAAAGATTTTAATATACACCTCTGACTTTTGTAACCACATGGATTATAATATTATATAATAATATTATAAATCCAAATTCTTCTGCCGCAGCTTAACCACATACCGAAATTTCTATTCACCTCCATCCCCTATGATGTAGTCCCCTTCTGCATTGATACAGCTATCCCAGAGAGACTTCTATGAACGGAAGCACTGCTGATAGTCATTGTGTGTCAGCATCTTCATAATGTCCTGCGATTAAGCATGGATCTTTTTAAGGCTGTCAAAACGTTGCCCCTTGAGCCTCATTTTCATTTTTGGAAATAGGAAAAAATCACAGGGGGTGAGGTCCAGTGAGTAGGGAGGGTGGGGAATGACTGTCATGTTCACAGAAGCCAAAAACTGCTGCACAACAAGCGATGCATGAACTGGAGCCTTGTCATGATGCAGGGCCCAGGTGTTGTTGCACCACTTGTCTGAACGTTTGCACTGGATGTTTTCCCTCAATCGCATTGGAAGGTCGCAATTCACCGTCTGTCCTGGTGGAACAAATTCCTTACGCAGGATGCCTTCAATGGCACCCCCCCCCCAAGTAAAAAAAAAGCTCCAAACTTGTTGTGCTTTCTTTGGTCACCGTGAAGTTGAAGACTTCCACTGAGATGACTGTTTCTTCATCTGAGTTGTACCCAAACACCCAAGATTCGTCACCAGTAATGAAGTTGGGATCGTTTTCAGCCTGTTCCTTGAGTTCAGTGCAGACAGCAATGCAGTATTAATTTTGATCATTACATACATACATACACACATATCATTTCATGCATTCTCAAATTCTGTCATACAACAGCTGGACATGAAACTTGTCAGAAAAAACAAATAATGCACTGCTTATCAGCTTGGCACAAATTATGCTGCAATGCACAGCACGTTGAGCACATCTGACAAAATTTGCCCACACATTCCATACAACAGCCTGACAATGCAGTAAATGTCGGGAATCATTTGTCTTCAGTTTTCTAGGACAGCCTCTCACACTTAAGCCAAATTTTTGGGTATGGTTCTGGTTGAAAGTCATCCAGAACTGATTGACATCCATCAACTCTTGAAGTGCTTAAAACATTTGTAGATTTGCATTTGGCGTAGGGCATTATCACCAAATGCTTCTTTAAGCATTTTGTGTGTTTGTGGTGCCGTCTTGTTGAGTTTACAGCAGAATTTGATGCAAATCCATTGCTCAGTCATTGTAGCAGGTAGGCACGGAGGGAGTTTGAGAATAGGGTGTTTAGAATATTTGGACCTAAAAGCGACAGGTAACAAGGGAGTGGAGAAAAGTACATAATGAGGAGCTTAACGAACTGTACTCCTCACCCAATATTGTTTGGATGATAAAATTCGAGAAGAATGAGATTGGCGGGGCATGTAGTAAGTAGGGGGGAGAGGAGAGGTGTATACAGGGTTTTGATGGCAAAGCCTGAAGGAAAGAGGCCACTTGAGAGACCCCAGGCATAAATGGGAGGATAATATTAAGATGGATCTTCAGGGAAGAGCGATGTGGAGGTATGGACTGGATCGAGCTGGCTCAGGATAGGAACAGGTGGCGGGTACTTGTGAATCCAGTAATGAACCTTCAGGTTCCATAAAATGTGGGGAATTTCTTGACTAGCTGAAAACCAGTTACCTCCTCAAGAAGGACTCTGCTCCATGGAATAATAAATTATGGTATGATCACAAAACAACACTAACAAGACGTCAAAAAATGCACAGAAAAAACACACATGTTCACACAGCACAATGCTGCTTGGAAGATAGATTCACCAAGGGTACAGCTCATGATAGCTATTGTACTACAAGCAGTTTTCATACAGCATTCAAATTCAGGGACATTTGGGTAGTACCTTGTACAACTATTTACTGGTAAATTGATTTAAGTTTTAAATAATGTATTAACTGCACTAACCTCTGGCGAGTCAAATGGATACTTTGGACTAAATTTAAACTGTAGTTGGAACTGCTCCCCCTCATACAGAGTTCCCTGGGCACCCTCCATGTTGATAATCCACCTGCAACAAACAACAGGCCCTGTGCTGTACATAAGACAGAAAGAGCATACATGTGGCCATTTTGAGGGCCTAAAGGATTAGACCTTACATCTTTAATAGTGCTTACACTACTAATGGGTGTGGTTATAATACACCAATACAGATATATGACATGTCACATGACAAGCATTCATCAGTTATCAACAGTAAATTCAAGTATGTGTTATGGGTGCAGCAGTCCTAAACATTTATCTTAATTCAAGCTGAACACTTTTTACAGATACATCATAGCACTAAATGTTAAAATCCACACTGTAAGACACTTATTTTGCTCCTACTGTCAGAATTTCTACTGATGAAAGTACCAATATTTTGAAGTCTCAAATCATATGGGGGAGAGGGAGGAGGAGAGAGAAGAAAACCGTCAATGCTATGGCTGCTGCCATTGCCAATACCTCCACTGCCACCGAAAAAACAAGAACATAAATATAAAAACAACACAAAAATATAAATGAATTCATTATGCCGCTAAGTTGGAACTTCTTACTGTGTGAGGTTCTGTCCCGCACCTTCAGCATCTACAGTGACACCTGGTGGAGGTTCCTTCATCAATGACATCAGCTCCTTCTGTAGACGTCGCTGTAATGAACAATGTCAAGCAAATTTAGTAACATTACTTTACATGTGAGTGTTGAGATACTTCACGTCATGTCTTTGAGCACTTTCTACACAATTACAGTCAATGTTCTTATGATGAGGATAAATCAAACAATTATCCGTAAGTGAACACATGGGCTATATAGCACCCCATAAAAGTGACCTTCAAAATGGGAGTCTTAGAACAAGAAGTAAAGATACATGACATACAAAATCAGGATTTATATGTAAGTACTTTGCAAGACCTGCAGTGTCTTAAATCTAAAATAAAGTACCACTATTTTAATTCATGGACTTCTTTTGGCTATCTGCATCATGCAGTGACTAAATTTTACAGCATTCTGGATGAATGTACTGCCTCGGTCTTCAGGATGAATGAACTGGTACAAGCAGATGTTGAAGGGTGACAAAGAGGGAAGGGAGGAAGTGCTGGTTATATAGCATAATTTGAGGGTGTCTGGCCAATCACATATATGGAAGGCAGGAAGAAGAGACAGTATTCTCCCAAGCCAATGGGAGTTAAGATTTCCTAGAATGGTTCTTCTTCCATTCTTCTCCAGCAAGACAAGTGGAAATAATGTTCATGGCAACCATAGTCTTGCCATCAGACTGCCTCAAAAGGGAAGCAACAAAGATAAACAGTGATGTGAAATATCGAAGATTTAAATGGCACAATAAACACACTAGTGCTGTGAGAGGAGTTTAGCATGCAAAGGAAGACACTAAAGAAGGCCAATAAATCAATGTAGAATGTTACAGATCATACATAAAATTGAAGACAATAATAAAGAAATACTTCAAAGACCCCTATGAATCCCAACATAAACTTGTGGATCATCCTACAAAAAAAGGTGTCAAACCATCAACAGTTACACGTTCATAATAAACAGAGTGCTGCACACTGGTTGAAAAATTCTTTTTGAATTCTTCAGTCATCAAACAGAACACCAGCCAGGAAAAGCAGAGCATATATATTGTAAAGACATTTATGCACTATGGCCAACTTACAAAGAGGTCAAAACCTTCGACATTGTCTGGTCCACTTCACTCAGTACATTTCGTACTTTATTATCAAAGAAAAAGAAAAACATATATGCTGATAAATAGGAATACCGTTTCCAATAATATATTTAAGCATTCCTTGCACAAAGTGCATGAATGAACACATAATAGAAGTTTGTGCCTTTCTGTAGGCACATTTCATCTTTGAAATATCTGCAAATTTCAATGAAACCTGGCATGTTTGTATCCTGGTAATACCTGGCAAATTAAACTTTTGTACATACTGGTCCAAGGTTAATATCACGCTCTACCACTCTTCTCAAAAGTACTATTTACAAAGGCTACATAAATTATAAATACACATCTCATTAAGATCTACAACTACAAGGTGGTTCAAATATGACCGGGATGATTTGTGTGTAAATCTGGCGACATCAGTCCCGGTCATATTTGAACCACCTTGTATTTGATGCATTTTCAATGGAGTACAAATTTAATTAAATACAAGGAGAAATTATCTGTAAGCACATGATGTTGCATTTAGCATGTTGGGCTTTCCAGCAATGGGCTATGTGACAATGTAATAATTGAACATCCAGACCAATGTGTTATGCAAAATCATAAAGTCCAATTTGGAGAACACCAGTACTCCATACTGAGTCCACCTTCCCTCTTCCGTAAAATTTACTGATGGAATAACATAAATGATAAACTGGCCATTCCTGAGCATTTGCACTGATATTACTATTTTAAGTTCTTATTCAGTACATATGAAAGTGACTCTCAATGGGAACACTAGTTGGCCAAGCATAGCCAACGAGGCACAGGTTCAAGTTATGAAGTTCTCAGAACAGTGATGAAAACTGAAGTATTCTGGGATCAGACAACATGTAGATTAGTATATAGTTACTGATGCTTCTCAGCAGATTGTAGAATCCATCCTTATACTACACAGCATATTTTCAGGTTACAATTAAAAAGATTAAATGCACTTCCATAATTACAGGCAATATTGAAGAATTATAACTATAGCAAAACATGGTACAAGCACAACATTACTGGTCTCAATTTCGCAATGCCATTATGTCAGCCAATACAGGTAACCTACATAATGCACATGACTAAATTTTTGGATTAGGCCTACTTAATTACAAGTCTTAATACATACAATTCTAACTTACTTATGCACTCTATTATAAATGTTCATCTGTAAGAAATCACGACCTGTGTTTCATGTGTTAACACTTCACTATGCATGTGGCACCGACCTACTAACATTGCACAAATTCCACAGCATTATCATAAAAATATTCATATGGTAGCACAAGATTATCAAATATATACCTGTGCGGCTACACTGTGGTCTGTATACCAGGCACATAAAATGATTTCCAGTATCTCAAAATATCACTCCGTCCATCTAATGTTATTTATATTCACTGAGTTCTGGTGGCTGTAGTTAAAAACAGTATCGAGTTGTATTTAGTGTATTCTAATACATATTTCCGACTCCCACTGACGCAGACGAAATTTTAAAATTTCCCAAACGTATCGGTATGAAGGCTTACTCCGTGCTTTCCGAAAAAGCATCACTTTTCAAGCTTCACCCCTTTGTCTTTCTGTTAAGACTACCTCTGACAATCTGGGTTAAATACGGAGAATTGGAGGAATGACACCGAGAGGGGAAAAACCTGTCCCAGTATCACATTGTCCACCACAGTCGCTTGGTATCCATTCACCACTAAATTGCACCGCACTGAAGTTCTTCGACAGTACTTAACTACTAAAGAATCAAAGGCCACGAATATAACCTCACTTTCTGTTTCTTTTCCATACGGTGTAAATACCACAAGTTGACTTCCGAACCTTTAAACGTGAAGATAATTGTATTACCTACATATATAATAGCCTACTTTTCTAATGAGAAGCTATTTTCAATATAATAAGAGTTCAGTACTATTATGCTGGTAATTACAAATACGCAGAGAAGGCAAGTCAAAGCAAATCTAAAAAAATAACAATCGCACCCACCTCAGAAGGCGACATCGACGCCATTATTTTCCTACCGGTCAGCTGGCTGGCAGAAACCTAGAAACAGTGAAATAATGAAAGTCGCGAATTAAAGATGGCTGCTGTACTGTAATTTTGTATGTAAATTACAAACTACAGTTTTTACATTAAAATCATTGTAACCTTACATAAGTCCTCCAGGTAGCACAAAATGAAGTTGGTTACGTTTGCTATAATGTAATAACACGTAAGGCAGTGGAACCTGTGACAAGAACCCATGTTTGGTTTCATGAGAACAGTAACTATGTACTGTACAAGTTAACTAATATTTTTAGAACTTTCAGAATTCCGAAAATGAATTTTGGTGGTACTATACGTCTCAATCGAATGGGTGTTTGCATAATAATAGGAGCAGGCGTCTTATTAGTCCTGTATATAAACTCTAGTGGCATGGAAAACCCAAAAACTGAAACAAGAAAGAATATTGGCTCTGTAAACCTAAAACAATTATTAGTTGCTGCAGTTGAAGTTGCGATAAAAGGAGGAAAAGAAGTTGTTGCTGTAAGGAATGCACGTAATAATGACGAAAAAAGCAAAGGAAAAACGAAGGAAGGAGTAAATGATCCAGTGACCAGGGCAGACTACAATTCCCACTGTGTTATGTACTACAACCTCATTCATTCATTTCCAAAAGTCAAAGTAAGTGAAGTTTTTTAAATTGCGAAATACGGCCCGGATCCTCATAACATAAGGTATCCATAACTAATAAAATCAATCCAAATAAAACCTAACCAGGAAGAACACATTGTAGTTTCTAGTATGATGTGGATTTCCATAGTATATTCTGCATGTTAATCATCAATACACAGTAAAAACCGTAGGAAATATGTTTTACTGCCCTAGATAATTTCAGAAGAAAACATAAAGGAAGATGACTGTAAAAGTTTGTCCTATCATGGAGATAAATCAGATGGAATTCATGACCTTAGTCCACTGGATGATCAGTTTGTGCCAGCAGAGGACATCACAATTTGGATCGACCCTTTGGATGCTACAAAAGAGTTCACAGGTGAATTTAAGTACAATCAGTTTTGAATGGATTTTTTCATTCCTGCAGACATGCATGGCTTTAAGTGATGTGGGCCAATGATCAAATGTTTTGTATTTCCTGAGAACATTAACATTGCAAGTGAGGACTACTGTATGTCATGTTGATGTGAAATGTGTTATTTTACAAATACCATCATATACACTGGGTGCCTTTTATTTATGGTGGTCACACTTCCCACTGTGTGAGAAGAAGATAGGGTTTAATGTGTAAACAGCATCCCCCTCAAACCCATAATGCATACATGTGACAGAAGATGGAAATTTCTTTGGTAATATATTGGATTACAGTCCTTGAAGGGTTAATAGGTTGAAATAGGCACTGCTATTGGTATCTGTAATTACATGCTTGTCTTACAGAAAATCTGCTGAAGTATGTCACAACAATGGTGTGTGTTGCTGTTAAGGGGACACCCATTATTGGAGTTATTCATAAACCATTTGAACCAGAGCCACAGACATTTTGGGCATGGGAAGGCAAAGGTTCATCTGACAACCTAAAAAATAATAAGGTATATGAGAAACTTTAAGTTGTTTCATGCATCATCACTTGGTTGTGATTTGTTACCATAAAATTACAGGATGGAGAAGCCAATTTCAAATGAGAGTTTTACACCTAATTGTTGTTAATGTGTTGGACCATTATCTCGCATACATTCTTTATCCTATGTGAACTGAGAGGTGAGGTTCTCACAGCAGTGACTGAAACTTACCATCTTCTGGGATGGTAATCTTGTCAAAAAAAAAGGTAACAGCACTTAAGTGTAGTGGTTAGCATTCATGCTCTAATCTATTCTTAAGCGATATCTCCTGTAGCACACACCTTTGTCATCTAATAGGGTGTATATCAAATATATGTTTAGTTTAGTTTAGTTTATTTGTTCATCCATTCAGTCACACATGTAACATTGGACACGTCAATTATAATTTACAATTTACAACACAACTTACAATATATGGACATCCACACAATACAAC
>Ga0123355_10012490_pt1 | contig 13157 bp, 9 predicted proteins | sample TergutEmb28metaG_3_FD_89872 | JGI IMG/M metagenome (GOLD analysis project Ga0123355, IMG submission 89872) | Embiratermes neotenicus P1 segment gut microbial communities from Petit-Saut dam, French Guiana - Emb289 P1 | ecosystem: Host-associated > Arthropoda: Insects > Digestive system > Gut ... | reverse complement strand
GCTGTCAAAAAACCTCTTTTTCGTCATTGCGAGGAGGGCTTTAGCCCGACGCGGCAATCCAGAAACATGAGTATTCCACTATTTCCTGGATTGCTTCGTCGCTTCACTCCTCGCAATGACGAGTAGCGGGTGGCTTTTTTGACAAGCTGAGAAAGCGGCTCTGCCGCTTTCCACTAGCCTGCGGACAGTGATAACGTTTCCCGTCCGCCAAATAAAGTTCAATTTCCTAGAGGATCAAAAAGCTGTTACCCTTTTATTTGTACCTATAATACTCCGGATATCGCGCATACCTTGCGTGAAGCTTCTTGCGCAAGCGCTTCTTTCGTTTTGCTAAATGTACCGCCAGTGATATGATTAGCATGATAACCGACATGGCTATCGGCACAACCAGTGTCAAAAAAATTTCGCTTTCCCAAAAATGCGTTTCAACGTCGCCGATATAAAGATAATATTCTTGATGGTATTGCGGTACATATGCAATACTTCCCCCCGCTGCATAAGGAGCTGCTGCTATTGCAGGCTCCGGTACATACTCCGGCACAGATTTTGCCGCCCGAAGCAACGCGCTGCCAATACGAAAATTTTGCACGTATATTGCGACACTACCCAAAACAGCTCCTTCTTCAATAGGAGCCTCCAACCCCTGCGGGATAGAAAATTCATAACGTAAAAGCGATGTGTCAAACCCCGGTGGCAAGTCGAAATACATATTATCGTTTGCGCGAAGCGGTACCCGCCCTACTTCCGTGCGTATACCTTCTGTTGTTTGGAAAATGGGCACGGTTGGCACATTGGCCGCCGCATCAAATATTTTTGTAGGTTCAAACGGCAGCCGGAAACCGTATTCTAACAAAGCCGTAGTATCAATAAATGTCCCGGGAGAATCCCCTCCCAAAACACTCACTATAAGCCTGCGCCCATCTTGTTCCGCATAAGTGACCAGCGTATGCCCGGCATCGTTTGTCCAGCCTGTTTTGCTACCCACAACAGCTTCGTTAAAATATGCCCCTTCGTGAATTAACCGATTTGTATTGCGCAATGCTCGTATTTCCGGCTGGCGTTCCGTAGGCGGGATATCAAAACGCCTGGTGCGGATAATGTCTACAAATAAGGGATGCTGCACAGCCTCGCGCATAATTAAAGCCATGTCATAAGCCGTGGTAACATGCCCTGCCCCGGGTAAACCGCTTGGGTTTACAAAGTGCGTACTATATGCCCCCAACGATTGTGCGCGGCGGTTCATCAAATCCACAAATTCCTCTATACTGCCTGCAATATGCTCTGCCAAGGCCAGCGAAACCTCGTTTGCGGAAGACAGCATTAAACCGTATAGTGCTTCATATACACTTAAAGTCTCCCCAACATCCATGGCTATGTGGCTGGAATACCGTGGGGTAGTGAAAATAGCACGGTCCGAAAAAGGAATACGCTCGTCAAAATCTGTGGCGTGTTCCAGTACTATTAAGGCAGTCATTATCTTGGTTATGCTGGCAGGATACTTGATTTCACCGGCGTTTGCAGCATACAAAATAGTGCCGGTAGACGCTTCCATAAGCACAACAGAAGCCGCAGAATAGGAAGGTTGTGGAATTTCCAATACTTCATCCGTATAAATATGTGCATAAACACTGGTAATTTGACAAAGTCCTAGATATAATATAAAAAACACAGTTAGAATTTTGATAAAAATCTCCCTTTCTAATGTATGTCTTCCAGCGCGGCAAAGCCACGCTTGCGACGGCAAAAATAATATGATGAAAAAAGAAGTTCACTTTTTTCATCTAATGAGGTGTGACACATGTCTTACATTTTGGTTGTTGACGATGAAAAGAACATCGTAAAAGGTATTAAATTCAGTTTAGAGCAGGATGGCATGAAAGTGGACGTGGCTTATGACGGCGAAGAGGCCTTGGAACTTGCCAAGAAAAATGCCTACGACCTTATTATTTTGGACGTGATGCTTCCCAAAATAGAAGGGACTGAAATTTGCCAGCGTATTCGTGAATTTAGCGCCGTGCCTGTGGTCATGGTTACGGCCAAAGGCGAAGATATGGACAAAATTATGGGGCTGGAATACGGTGCAGACGATTACATCACCAAACCTTTCAATATTTTAGAGCTTAAAGCGCGTATCAAAGCCATTTTGCGCCGCGCCACCAAGCCGGCGCCCGCCCAGCAAAGCCATACATTAGACGTGCGCGACCTTTCTATAGACACGCAATCCCGCCGCGTGTTTGTTTTAGAGCAGGAAATTGCGCTAACCGCCAAGGAATACGACCTGCTCGAATTTTTGGTAAAAAACACAGGGCGTGTTTATACAAGGGAAAACCTGCTTGCGGAACTTTGGAGTGCAGAAAACACGGGCGACGCACGCACCGTAGACGTTCATGTGCGCCGCTTGCGTGAAAAAATAGAAGAAAATCCAAGCGACCCTAAATACATTTATACAAAATGGGGAGTGGGTTACTATTTCAGATAAATTGCCGTGGTATCACAGTATTAGGTGGAAACTTGCGCTGACCTACATCGCGTTAAGTGTTGTGTTGCTATTGGCTTTTTACTTTATAGTTATGGACGCTATACAGCGGTATCACATAGACAGCCGGATTAGCGAAGTGGAAACCGAAGCAATTATATTGGCAAACCTTGTTGCCGGAAGACATGGCCTGAATAATATAGAGCAAGAGCCTTCCCGCTCTTATTTAGCAAATACCGTTAACCAGCGCAGCAATGCTTTGGGCATTCGCATTCTTGTAATAAATGACCATGCACGGGTTATTACAGATTCTAACCGTGGCGCTCCAAGAGATGGACAAACATTGCTTAGGCCTGAAGTTATCATTGCCTTAAATGGGAACGACAATAATGTTTTAAACAGCGAGGAATATACACTTAATGTAGCAGTAAGTGTTAACGATGTTGGCAGCGATCGTATTGGCGCCGTTCTTTTTGTTGTTTCGGTAGAAGATATTTTCCATACCATAGACGAGATACGCGCCACCCTCTTGCTTGCAACGCTGCTGGTAGGTATTTTGGCCATGGTGCTGGGGTTTGTCATAAGCCACTATCTTATTGTTCCGCTTAAACGCACTGTAAATGTGGTGCGCCGTATGACCACAGGCCAGCTATCCCTGCGTATACCCGTAAAAGGAAGGGATGAATACGCCATCCTTGCCAATGCGTTCAATAATATGACGGAAAAGCTGGAGCAGACAGAAAAAACCCGCGAGGAGTTTGTGTCCAATGTTTCACACGAAATAAAAACGCCCCTGGCCGCAATAAAGGTGCTTAGCGAGTCTATTCTTTTACAAGACTCCGCACCGGAAGCAATGTACCGCGAGTTTTTGCAAGACATTGATTCCGAAGTAGACCGCATGACCAACATTACCAACGACCTTTTGGCGCTGGTAAAACTTGACCAGCGAGAACAGGCCTTAAATATTGAAGAGGTAGATCTTAACCACTTGGTTGAGGAGATATTAAAGCGGTTATCGCCATTGGCAGAGCAAAGAAATATTGCACTAATATACGAAGCGGAACGCCCGGTACAACTGAATGCAGACGAAATTAAGCTAAGCTTAGCCATTTCCAATATTGTCGAAAATGGCATAAAATATACCCCCAAGGGGGGTACGGTTAAGGTGAATGTGGATTCAGACTATCAATCCGCAGTGATTACGATACAAGATACGGGCATTGGCATACCTGAAGAAGAACATGACAAAATTTTTAACCGCTTCTACCGTGTGGATAAAACCCGTGACCGGGAAACCGGTGGAACAGGGCTGGGGCTTCCGATAAGCCGTTCTACGGTGTTATTGCACAAAGGAAGTATTAACATTAGTTCCAAGCCAGACGAAGGCACCACGTTTGTGATAAGGTTGCCGTTGCGCGTTTCGTAGGAATTGTAGGGGAGACCGTCCTCGGTCGCCCGTATATCACAAATTTGTATGGATATTTCTACGAAATTGGTGTACTACGGGAGACCGAGGACGGTCTCCCCTACGTATATAAAGGTGTGATGAAATGGAATATCTGAAAAAATTATATGAGCGAGTGACCGCAAGCAAGCCCGCTGTAGATGATGTTACTAATGCTGATAACCCTAACGAAAACAAATCCCGCTTTCGGGTGTTTCTGCCCGGTATAATACTTGGCGTTGTGGTTTTAATTGCCGCAGGTTCCGTTACACTCACACTTGCGCTACGCAGGCAAGGGCGGGATATTTTTTCGCCAAGCCACCAAATGCAAGTATTTTTCTTTAGCCCATCGGAAGGGCGGCTGCAATCGGAAAACCGCCCTTGGCCATATGGCAACCAGCACGATTGGGTGTCTGCGGCAATCGGACATTTAAGGTTCCCGCCCAACAGTAATCGTTTAATCAGCACATGGCCCAACATTAACCCACTGATAGGTGTGGAGGAAACGCCATTTTTGCTAAGTTTCCGTATGCACGAAAGCACTTTAATCGCAAACTTTTATGATTCGTATTTGGAAATGCCGCCATTGCAAGAGGCATTATTCCGTTCGGCATTTACGCTTACAATGGTGGGCTCGTCATTTATCGACGAAGTTATAATTCGTGTAAATGGTAACGAATGGATAGAGTCCGCAGCAACCATCGCCAATTCGCCCGACATAAGTCATGCGCAAATTATTAATACGCAGTTGGCTTTATATTTCATAGATGAAACCGGCGAAGGGCTTGTGCGCGAATACTACAATGCCGTGGGAATAGATGCCCAGCGCAGGGCGCAAGTTGCTCTGGAAAGGCTTATTGAAGGGACGGCTGAAGATGGTGCCTTTTCTGTAATACCGCCGGAAACGCGCATTCTCGCGGTTATTCATGTCATAGAAACCAGCAGCACGTACGTAAACCTTTCCGGCGACTTTTTACGCCTTGGCGGCGGGCCGGCCCAAACGCAGCTTATGATTGCCGCCATTGTGAATACGGTAATCGAAAATTCCATGCAGGATGTACGTCAGGTATTTTTCCTTATAGATTCCTCCCGGGAACAGTTGCCCGGTATTGACGATTTTACCCTTGGGTTTGAGTATGACGAAACGGTGATGTTTGGGTTTGTTCCGGAATATGAATACGAAGAAGGGGCTACGGAATGAAGCGCCCCGTTCTTTGGTGTTTAGGCTTTCTTATTTGTGGAATTGTCTTGGGGGCTTACGCCAATTTGCTCTCTACAAGCCTTGGCGTTGTGCTTGGGCTTTTTTTATGTGTGGTGCTTTATCGCATTTATAAGTACCGGCCTGTTTTTATATTTGTCCTATTTTTACTGTTAGGCATTTGGCGGGTTGGGCATAGTTTACATAGTTACATCGTGTACCTTACGTCTGCGCAATTATCCGGGGTAGCGCAGGATATTGGCGTAACCACAGGCGGCAACCAGCGGGTTATCGTGCGCATGGACAGCGGCTTACGTGTTATGGCGTATATTCGGCCGCATCAGCCGTGGGCGCAGCTTGGGCGGGAAATTACTATAACCGGGGAATTACGCCCGCTTGCGTACAGCGCCAACCCCGGCGGGTACGACCAGTTTCAGCATTTGCGCGCGCAAAAAGTGGACGCAACCATTTGGCCGGATACGATTCAATTGGGGGATGTTCGGCTGTCGCCAATAGTCATTTTGCGTATGGCGCGGGACAGGCTTGCCGCTGTGTACGATAAATTGCTACCCCTGCGGGAAGCGGCTGTAATCCGCTCTATGGTGCTGGGTGACAGAGCCGACATGGATATGGACTTGGCACAACAATACCGCGCAATGGGGATTTTTCATATACTTTCTATTTCCGGGCTTCATGTCGCCATTTTGATGATGGCGTTTAACAAAACCTTAGGTTTGTTTTTGCCAGAGCGTAAAAGCGGCATTATTGTTTTGGTGGTAATGGTGCTTTACTGCTTGATGACCGGCGCGGGAGTGGCTACAGTTCGGGCTGTTACCATGGGCGGGGTTTTGGTATTTGGTAAAATTCTAAACCGCCAATACGACCTTTTAGCGGCGGTAGCATGGGCTTGTGCCGTGCTGCTTATTTACGAGCCGTTGTACTTGTTTAATGTGGGCTTCCAACTTTCGTTTAGTGCCGTTTTTGGCATTGGTGTGCTTTCCGCGCCTGTCGAGCGTTTTCTTGCAAAGCTGCGGATGCCGCAATGGGGTAAATTTAGAAGCGGACTGGGTGTGGGGATTGCCGCTGTATCGGCCACGTATCCCGTGTTTGCCTTCCATATGTACGAAATCCAGCTTTACAGTGTTGTTGGTAACTTAATCATTGCGCCAACCACCACCATTATTTTGGTAATGGGTCTTGTAGTTGGGCTTGTTGGGCTGGTGTGGACAGGCGGGGCGGCTATTTTGGCAGGTACAATATATTTTATTTTGCGTTTTTACGAGATTGGCAGCAGCTTTTTTGCCGGTTTGCCCAATGCAATGCTGCTTACCGGCGGCGGCAGCTTGATTGTTACGGGGTTTGGGGTAGCGGTTTTGCTTATGTTTGCGTATGCGTTTAATGGGTTTGGCGACGTTTTTAAGAAACGGCTAAGCCTTTTATTTCTGGCAGTGATGTTGCTTATTATTGCGCTTTTTTTACGGCATAACCCAAGAGGGCTGCATGTGACGGTGTTGGACACCCCAGGCAATTACACAGTGGTAAGGCATAGGGGCGATGTGCTGGTTCTGGGGCTACCCCGTGGCGGGGAAGATGCGCTTTTGCGGTACTTAGATATGCATGGCGTAAGGCGTGCGGGTGGGTTTATTATGACGGAACTGCCACGCACACAAGATGTGAATAGACTTGTAAGACTTGCCGAGCGGTTTGATGTTTTTTATATTTCCGGGGATGCGGCGGGAGCTGGCGCATCGCTGGCGCAGGTGGCATTGGAGGAAGTTGCGGAAGCTTTGTACGAAAGCGGAGTTGCTATGCCGCAGGTGTTATTTCTTCATAATGGCGATGCGTACCGTGTAGGGAGGAAGATGTCACATGTTTCATCTGATGTAACGGGAGAAATTGGGTTGCGTGTAGTGTTTGGCGATACCGCCATAAATATAGGTGGTGGTACAGGCAGTGCAAATGTGCAAATTAAAGGATATGTGGTGACAACCGCAGCGGAAACATTCTCTACACGGGAATATGGTGCGTTTAGGATGCATTCTAATGGGAGAAGGATACGGATGCAAGATTAAAGTGCGGCAAATATAATTCATGAAATCATTTTTTCTTATCATGTCTTTTATAGCGGTTTAAATTTAAAAGACTATACAAACATAAAAAAGCGGCTTCGCCGCGCGTTTCGTACGCACGGGAAACGTTCGCTTGGCTCACTGTGCGACGACAAAGCAATTTCCTAGCAGACGAAAAAAGCCCTGCTTTATTATCCAAAGCAGGACTTTTTGTATTCAATTAAACTTAGATAGAATGGTGGACAAACGCAGCAATAGAGTGCATTGGAATTACTACAACTGCGCCCATTGGGTTGCCCCAGAAGCCCATGTCGTTATCTATTGCGCCCATTGGGCCGAACTCATCGGTGCAGGCGCTGCCAATTGGGCAAGCCGGGGGTGCGCCAATGTCTGCAAGCAAACGCACGCAGTTGATGTCTACAGATAAAAGAACGCCTGTAAACCCATTGCCGGACAGCCCGCCGGATGTTGTAAAAATGGTAACGGTTTGCCCAATATGCCTTAGCATACTTTCACATAAGCATTTCAAATGATCTACCATGGTAAACCTCCTATATATACACTTGTTAAGGGAATTGTACACGCCCTTCTAGTTTTATATTATGAGGTTTGGACAAAAATGTGCATGGTGATTGTGGGCTTTACCGCACCTTTCCGCGCATGATATCAAACTTGGCTACCGGCTTATCTACTTTTATGCGAATTTGCGCTTGCGCATGGGGGGCGGCGCTTACGCTCTCTCCTTTTTCATTGTACATATCTGCAAGTGTTTGTGTGAATTTGGCTTGTATAAACTCGACGGTGTCGCCAACGGAAAATTTGTTGCGCTGTTCGATTATGGCGTGGCCGGTGGATGCATTGTAATCCACTACTATGCCTAAAAATTCATGGGTGCTGGTGTAGGTGTTGGTGGGGTAGGTTTGCCCTATGCCGTTTTCATCTCCAAAGGAAGCGGAAGCCGGCTTTGCCTGCTGTAGCGGCGGTGGTTGGGGCAGAGCCCCATTAAGAAGGAATCCCGTAAAAAAGTCCCTATGGCTGGTTTTCTGTAATTCCTCCACGTAATAATCCAGCTTAGACAGGTATAATTCTGGCGACGCAAAATAATCGTCCACGGCTTCCCTGTAAATGGCGGTTGTAACGGCTACATAGTAGGCGGACTTCATGCGCCCTTCAATTTTTAGGCTTGCTACCCCGCTTGCTACAAGTTCCGGGATATGCCCGGCTAGGCATAGGTCTTTAGAATTCATGATATACGTACCGCGTTCGGTTTCGTAAACGGGCAGATATTCGCCGGGGCGCTGTTCTTCCATCAGGTGATATTTCCAGCGGCAAGGCTGGGCGCAATCGCCCTTGTTGGAGTCCCGCCCGGTCATGTAGCTGCTGAGCAAGCACCGCCCGGAATAGGAGACGCACATTGCGCCGTGGGCGAACGCTTCTGTTCGGAAGGTATCGTCCGCTACGTGGTCGTTTATCTTGCGTATTTCCGAGAAAGAAAGTTCGCGTGCAAGAATGACCCGCTTTGCGCCAAGGCTTTTGTAAAGCAACGCACTTTGATAATTGGTTATATTCGCCTGGGTGCTGATGTGTACTTCCAATCCGTCGATTTTACGGGCAATATCGAACACACCCAAATCCGCAACAATGACTGCATCTGCGCCGATATCTTTTAGATTTTGCAAATACTCGTGAAGCCCGTCAATATCTGTGTTATGGGCGAAGATGTTTACGGCAACGTAAACCTTCACGTTATGTGCATGGGCATATGCTATGGCCTTTTTAAGGTCAGAATCGTCGAAATTTTTTGTATTGGCGCGCAGGCTAAACTGCTTGCCGCCAATGTACACAGCGTCTGCACCATAGGCGACAGCGACTTGCAGTTTTTCGAAGTCTCCCGCCGGGGCGAGTATTTCAGGCTTCCTTATGCCCACCAAAATATATCCCTCCAAGATGGTTTTCTTCTGTAAAACAACCTTCCAACTATCGCAAGCACAACAAACGCCGCAAAATATATCGCTGCATGTTGCCAGCTTGCCGATATGAGTGCAAAAATCATAAACCCGGCGGCACCCATTGCTAAAATGGGCGCGACCAAACGGTTAAACCAGTGTACGGTCGCGTCTTTCCGGTGGCGAATGATAAACCCTGCAAAAATAGGAATCAAAAGCCCAAAGAAAATCATGTTGTAAAAATCCGCAAGGTCAAACATAAAAGCCCGCCCGCCCAGTGTGCCAAACCAGCCATTGCGGTTGCCGTAAAGTACCATCAGCCAAAGGAAACTTACGCCAACACAAGTAACCATGCTGCATACAGGCACGTTGGTTTTGGGGTCCAGTTGTACCATTCTGTCTGGAATGGGGCCAACACCGCGCCTTGCAAGGGAATACAGCCCGCGGCTCATACCCATGCAGCACATGTTCAAAATACCAAGGCCGGAAATAATTACAAATATCATAATACCGCGTCCGGCATGGTACCCGAAGATATTAGCAAAGGCCGCCCTTGTGCCAAGCTGGTTATTTGCCATTAGCGCGTATGGCTCACCCGCGCTGGCCACGCCTATAAAGTACAGCACATAAATGATTATCACAAAAAGGAACCCCACAAGCAGCGCAATGGGGAAGTTGCGCTTGCTGTCCTTTACCTCGCTGTTAAACGCAACTGCGGCTTGCCAGCCGTTGTAGGCAAACACTGTAGCAAAAATTGCACCCATGAAAGACGGCTCTGCAATACCTTCGCCGATGGTTGGGCGCACCACTTCTGTATAATTTGTGCCGTCGCCTGTAAAGCGGGCGATGGCTATACCCACGGTGCCCATCAAGATAATGGGGATTACTCGAACGACCGTGGTTGTCACGTTAAACCGCATAGGTAGCTTTGGCGCAAGATAGTTAACCACAAAAGTTACCGCCATATAAAACGCCGTCATAAAAAACACAAAGTTGGAGTTAAGCACATTTTCATGCCCCGCAAAAGTGGCTGTGGCTGTGGCGGTGATATACGCAATAAGCGCGTACCCCGCAGTTTGGTACATTATGGCGAAAAACCAGCCTGCCAAGTAGCCGTATTTTTTGCCCACAATCGCTTCTGCATAGTCAACCATGCCGTGTATGTTCTCGTATCGTGCCGCCAGTACAGAAAACATGTACACGCAAGTCGCAACCATGATTCCGCCAACAACCCACGCCAGTACCCCGGTTCCTATGTCGCCGTTAGACTCGTAGAGTACACGCCCCGGCCGCCAAAATATCCCCGTGCCTACTACAAAGCCAACCACGATGCAAATGGTCACAAAAAATTTGTACTGCCGTTTTAATATGTTTTGCTCGTTCATTTGTATGCTCCTTGTTTATAGCACTACAGGCTTGACCCACAACCCCATAACGCCGGAGTTACGAGCCAAGCCCGCTAATTACAAATTGTTTTTCAATTATCTTTCCACAAGCCTTAACTGTCTGGCCCAGCGTGCCGGCAGCCACAATTCCAGGCTTGCTCCGCTGGTAGCGGTAATGACTACTGTTGAATTTGCCGGGATTTCTATCAACCCATGCGCCGGATTGTCTACACTGCCCCGGTGTACAGGCGTTTGTACCGATACATAACTATAATGACGCACACCCGTAATCATACATTGGTAAGCCAGTTCACGCCTTTGTTCACGCGGTGGTGTGGTTACCAACGCATAGCCCGCGGCTGATGTTTCGCTATTGTTTTGCAATTCAAAGCGATTACGGGTATTGTTGGTTATGGTAAGCCGGCGCCCCGGGCGTAAGGTGATGCGGTGTAAAGGGGCTTCCTGCGCGGCAGACGTGCGGAAATACACGCCGTACCACGCTGCCGGGAATACGATAGACGGCGAAATGCCATTCGGCACAGGCGCAACAATCATGCGCTGGCCCGCGGGTATTTCCAGTGTTCCAAGGCCGAGTTCGCCAAAGTCCGCAATGTCAATGCCGGTTGAGTACGTCACAAATTCCAAAACGCTTGCGCCTTGCCGTACGTTGCGCCCGGTTTCGTTTTGCACAGAAAAACTATGGTTATAATGCCTGTCACGGTTTTCTATTTGCGTAGGGCTTGTGGCCACAAGACGAAATAGGGCAGGGGAGTCGGATGCTTGCAGGTTTAGCCCGTTGTCCAGGTAAAACTGCGGTATGCGCAGGATTATTTCCTCGTCGGCCGCGTTGGTAATCAGCGCGGATTGCCCTGTTTCAAAGGAAATAGCGGCGCGAAGCGCAAAAGTTCCAAACGATTCTATTTCATCATCGTAATAGCGTACATAATCAAGCACTGCGCCGCTGTTCCGTTCGTCGGAAACAGGCAGAACCCTTACGGATTCTTCGCCGCTGTAACGGATATATACAGACTGCCCCGGATCCAGCATGTAGCGTACAATCGCCCCGGCAGGGCTTGACACAGACGTGATTTCGGCAATATCCGGGAAGCTTATAGCCAAGGGCGTTTCGGCTTCCAAAATGGTAATGGTCGTTTGCGCGCCGGCTTGCAGGGACAAGGTTTTGCTTCCGCCAGGGACGATTTCCGCTGTGTTAAACGTCACTTCATCGTCCAGCACGGTTACGTAGTCAATGACAAAGCCGTTTTCTTCGTCCGGGCAGCGGATAAATACAGAATGAGAGCGGTGTGCGTCGGTATTTGTAATGGTTAGCGACCTACCCGGTTGTATGGTTTGGTATACAGGGGAAATTACGCCATGCCCAACATTGATATCCCTAAGCCAAGCGCTTGGGAAGAACATTTCGCCGTCCATAATAGGGGTTATGGAAATGGAATGACGTGCCGCCAGCTGCAACTGGTTGGCGTCTCTTTCGCCGTGGCTGGTCACATGTCCGTCACGCCCACGGGTTATATATTCGAAAGCGAATGTTGCGTCCGAAGACGGCGGCTCTATGCGCAGGTTATATGCCCTGTCACCCGAATTAGACAGCGCGTACACTTGCCCGGCAAGTAATTCGATGGTATGGAGCGCGGGCTGCGTAAGGTTTTCTATGGCGACATATCCCGCTAAACGGCTGGGGAAATACACCGACGTTTCACGCAGTGCCGCGGTTATGGTAATCGAACCGCCAACAGGAACGCTGATTTGCGGAAGCCTTACTTCCCGTGCAAAATCTGTAGCATGGCCGGCCCGGTTAAATATAACATAGTCGAAATTGGAAAGTTGGTGCGTACGAATATGAAGGTTTGCACTGTTATTGTTGGCGAAACTCACGGTTTGCCCAACGGGAATGCGCGTATGCGTAAGCGCAGACCCCGCTCTGGATTGCAACCTAATACGCGATGTATCGAAAGTAACCGACAGTGGCGCAATGGGTGTGATTGCCACGCCGCCGGTTCCGCTTACGGAAAAACGCCCGGTACCGGTTCCAAAGCGTGTTATTTCGCCCTGAGAATCCCATGCCACAATATCGTACCGGCCTGTACCGGTAACGTTTATATGGGAAATAACGCGTGCATCTATGCCTGTAAACTCGTACACATTGCCGGGCTGCAATGTGCGGCTTGTTTGCGCCGCGTAAACGGCGGTTGGAGTGAGAAATATTACTGCCAGAGTGCATATTGCAAAAATAATGCTTTTCATAAAACACCTCCGTATGTATATTGCAACTATACCACGAATGGTGACATATTTACAAGAATCTTTCGTATGAAAAAAGAGGATGCCCCGCAGTGAGATGCCCTCTTCTTACATACTGCAATTGGAGTTGTTTCAAACTTTGTACGAGCGTTGATTTTTTATTTTTTTGTGTCTGACGTCATGCGTTTTTGTAAATGGATATACCTGCTAGCAGGTATAAGTTTTTTACAACACACCCTATTGTAGTAAAACCATACAAAAAGCCCCGCCAGGCTTTCAAACCCGGCGAGACTTTTTCTTTTTTGTTTATTTGCAGCTTAAGCTTATAGCGATGATTGACCGCCAGCCATTTGTCTTTCTTGAGCTTCGATCATTTTCTT
>Ga0123355_10012489_pt1 | contig 13157 bp, 11 predicted proteins | sample TergutEmb28metaG_3_FD_89872 | JGI IMG/M metagenome (GOLD analysis project Ga0123355, IMG submission 89872) | Embiratermes neotenicus P1 segment gut microbial communities from Petit-Saut dam, French Guiana - Emb289 P1 | ecosystem: Host-associated > Arthropoda: Insects > Digestive system > Gut ... | reverse complement strand
AGAAGGAATTACATATGAAATGGCATATAATCTCCACACATTAGATGATTTCGGTGTTGCACCTAAGCAATTGTTTGCCTCAGGTGGAGGCGCTCGTTCTGCAAAGTGGCTACAAATTAAAGCCGATATATTCAATCGAAATATCACCCCTGTTGTAGAAGAAGAATGTGGAGCACTCGGAAGCGTCATGCTTGCCGCAACAGCTTTAGGATGCTGTAGCAGTGCATCCGAAGCTGTGGATTTGTTTGTCAAATATAAAGAAACAGTGCTTCCCGACAATAAAAATGTATCTATTTATCGCGATATGTTTGCCGAATACATGCATATCCGCGACTTTTCATTATCACTCACAAAGTCTAAATAAGGTTACGAATGCAAGCACACACATTGCCTCTGACTAGTAACTAAATAAGTTCGAGAGGAATAATTATTATGCCAATCATAACAAATTGCGAAGAAGTAAGAGCCGTTTACAAAAATGCCTCTCAAAGAAAGTGGGTAATACCATGTTTATGTAGCGAAAACTTGACAACGACAGAAGCAATATTAACAGCTACTCAAGACTTTGCAATCGAAAATAATCTGTCAAAAGTCCCGATTTCACTTGCAATAACAGTCAGGTATGATCATCGTGCACAATCGGAAAATTATACTCACACACGCGATTGGAGCACAGGACTAAAACTATTCAAAGCTGATGCGAAAATACTTGCAAACAGCGGACTATTCCCCAATGTTGATATTTTGTTGCATCTAGACCACGTTCAACATGACAAGGACAAAGAATTATTATCATGGGATCTCTCGGACTTTTCCTCTATCATGTTTGATGCATCAACACTGCCCTTTGATGAAAACATTCTGGCAACAGCTGAATTTGTCAAAAAGATGAAATCCAGCATCGTTATTGAAGGTGCCTGTGACGAAATTTTTGATGCTTCCGGCAATGAGCACAATGCTCTAAGCACTCCCGAAAACGCAGAAAGATTTTACCATGAGACAGGTGCTGATATGATCGTTGCAAACTTAGGCACCGAACATAGAGCATCAGGTCAAGTTCTTCACTACTATGGTGATGTTGCAGAACAAATTCGAGACAAAATCGGTCAAAACATTGTCCTGCACGGTCTATCCTCTGTTCCACTCTCACAAGTAAAAAATTTATACCACGATGGTGTTTGTAAAGCAAATATCTGGACAATTTTGGAGCGTGATGCATCTGTAATCTTACTTGACGAGATGTTAAAAAATTCAGATAAAATTGCAGGCTCAAATGCAAAAATCTCCCATTTCACCACGATGTATAGACAAGACATCGTTTTCAATGAGATGAAAAAAATCATTCGCAGCTATCTAGACATGTGGTACACAACACCTTAAAAACAGTGGGCTGTTGCAAAATGATGCAATAGCCCCCTATCACGTCATTCCGCGCGTAGTCGCGGAATCCACGAGGATTGGCAGTCTGTACTACCTGGATTCTGCGACTACGCGCAGAATGACGTGTCTTGCAGTTTGAATGTATTTTACAACAGTCCTTTACGGCATTACAAAGAAGTCGTCATATTGAAACGTTAAATTTGTGCCGTCGCTCCTACCCCTTACACTGTGAGTCATTGTGAAGAATATCTCCGCTCCAACTTCTTCTAGTGCAGAAACCACACGCTCATCCGAAGGCCGCTCGGGATAATATGTAGAGATTAGGCTCGGATGAAAGCCTGTTATCACTGCATATCTTGGGCTTATTGCATTGATAAAACCGACACTTTGCCTGTTGTGTCGCCCATGGCGCGGTACCTTTAAAAAATCGTAATCTATGCTCATTATTTCATCATTTTCAAGTAACTGTTGTAGTCGAAGCGCTACAGCATCACCGGTAAACAAAAAGCTATTATTGCCGTGTGTGACACTGACAATAATCGAAAAGTCGTTCCCTGTTAGCATTGGCTCAATCACATCTACCGGATTCTCTTCATAATCTTCATCATAGCCGGCACGAGGAAAGTGCACATACTCAAAGTCCGACGGATCTAATATAAAATCAACACTGTCAAGTGTAAATCGTATCGCTTCTGTCAATATTAGCGGTTCAATTTGTGCATTTTCCAGAGCTAATTCAAACCTGTTGACATGATTCGAGTCTCTGCTGTAATTAGGTACAACAACACTCCTAACATCCAAGTAGTCTATAATAACATATGCTCCCCCGACATGATCTCTGTCAAAATGTGTGATTATTAAATAATCAATCGTGCTTATATTTTGGCTGAGCAAATATTGTGCAATGTGTGGCCCATGTTGTCTTTCCCCTGTATCAATCATCATTGTGTAATTTTCTGTCGCAATTATAATTGCATCCGATCTGCCGATGCCAAAGACAAGTATTTCAATATCACCTACATCGAGTTCTTCCGTATTTGCACAGCCAATAAGCATTGCCGGAATAACCAACAACACCAATAAAATTGTAAATTTGTGCTTGTTCATCGAAAAATACTCCCCTCATGCACCCAGAAGAGAATTATAACAAGAGTTGCGAAACCTTTCAACCAAAACCGAAGATATGCTTCTTTTTATTAAATGCCGTAGTTCTCGACAACCTGCATATTATTCATACTATGATGCTCCAAGAGTGCTGTATATCTTACAATATTCCTCATATAGCCCATCATATTCATTTTTATTCTTTTTGCTATACTCAATACGATCATCACAAACCGTTATCTTTTCTGATAATTCTGTGATTGAATCGACATCACCAACACCGGCAATTGCCAACATACATGCCCCCATAGTGGACGCATCACTTGTTCGCAATATGTCGATATTCACTCCCAGAACATCTGCAATTATATGGCGCCACGGCTTTAACTTTGTGCCACCGCCACCTAAACGCACCTCACTCCAGTTGCCAAGCATACGAAAAACATCGGCATTTTCTCGGAAATTATATGCGACACCTTCCATGACAGCATGCATTATATCTTTTCTGTCCGATGCAAGTGTCATCCCGACAAAATGCGCTTTGTCAGTAGACTTATTGTGAGGAGAACCACTTCCTGTCAAAAACGGGAGAAAAGTAATTCCACTTTTTCCCGGAGTAAAAGTTTCAATATCCTTTGCAAGAACTCCTAACGAATTGAAATCGGGTACATCACCCGGATTTTGCCCGCTCAGCAAGCAGTATGCCCAGTTTACTGCCAAACCTCCGGAAAAAACAGACGCCATTGCGTACATCGAACCAATACCCGGATGAAACGTCACCTTCTCCTTAACCATAGGAGAGGGCTGTTTTACATTCATGCACATCTGGCCGGATGTACTTAAAGTAATAATCAATCGCTCCGGATTTAACCCTCCGGTTCCAAGTTGTGAACATGCCATATCTGCAGCACCACAAATCACAGGCAAGCCTTCCGGCAACCCTGTGGCTTGTGATGTATTACGATTAATAGATCCTGCCTGATCTGTTGGTGCTTTAAGTTGTGGAAATATTCGCCTGTTTAAACCGGAACGGGTTATTAATGAATCGTCCCACTCTTTGCTTACAGGATCAAATAAAAGAGTATTGCCGGCATCAGTATAATCGGTACACAACTCACCCGTCATCCGATACCTGATATAGTCCTTTGCTACTACAAATTTTTCAATTTGTGCATACACATCCGGACGCTCTTGCTTTATCCATAATAATTTCGGGGCAATAAAAGCTTGCCACGGCACATTGCCGGTCATCTCGGCAAAAGCTCCACCTAATTGCACATTTAGTTCATCTGCCTGTTTAACAGCACGTGTGTCCCCCACTAAAGAGCATGGAAGCAAAGGTTGCATGTCGCTGTCCAATACTAACAATGAACTCATATGTCCTGAAAACGACAGTGCCGCAGGCTTGTAATCGCCAAGCCCTTTCAGGCAATCACGGATGGCATTATATACCGGCTCCATCCATTCTTCAGGATTTTGCTCTACCCACCCGGGCTTAGGAGCATATAATGGATACCGACCTTCTCCTTGAGATATACAATTTCCGTGGATATCCATTGCCAAGCATTTAACTGCGGAAGTGCCTAGATCAACACCTAAATATACATGCTTCACGATAAAATATCCTTTCAGTAATCATATTACAGAGCCTTTACTCTTTTCTTGTACTTTTCAAGAAGCTCCGCATTTCGATTCGGCACATTGTCAATGTTGGCACTGACAAAATATTCAAGTTCTCCGCCCTTTTCTATCAACGCTTCGGCGACAGAAACCGATATCATATTAAGAATTGTAGCGCCCGCAACAGTTGATCCCGGTGCAATGCTCATATTTTGTCCCGGAAGATCAACAAGCGCATCGCCATAAGGACAGCAGTTGTCAATTGCTATATCTGCAAATTCCTCAGCACGCTTTCCGGAAGAATGTCTGGATTTTGCATCTTTATACGATGCAGAATAAACAACAATAACTTTCATTCCTCTTTTCTTTGCACAGTCTGCCATACCGACAACAAGCTCGTTACGTGCGGAGTTTGAAAACATAATAAGGGCATCACCTTCGACAATTTTATAGTTGTCTAAAATTAATTCAGCATAACACTCTATTCGCTCAACTGCCGAACTTTTCGTTGCACCGCCATGAAGCATCACAGCACTGTCAAATAATGGATTTACCGGCACAAGACCTCCCGCACGATAAAAACCTTCCTCAACCAGCATGTGTGAGTGGCCGGCACCAAAAAGATGCAGAATATTTCCGGACATCAGCGCATCCGCAATCATTTCTCCCGCTTCTTTGATTTTCATTGATTGCGTTTCATCTATTTTGCGTAAAATGTCAACTACGCTTTCATTATATTTTTGACTTAACACTAAAATTTCCTCCACATATTTTTTTGTCTTTAATTTAACTAATTATACAACATTCTTCGGTAATTAAACACCACAAAATTACAAGCCTAAAGTGACCATAATAGTGCACAACATATTGCTATATGAACTTTGTACAGAAGGAACGCCTAATCTACTTTATCGCGCCGAATGTCAATCCTTTTATTAAGTTCTTCTGCACAACAATTGCTAAAACCAAAACCGGAAGTGTTGCCACAAATGCAGCTGCCGCCATTGCTCCCCACGCCGCCTGTACAGATGTCCACATACTTGCTATGAATACAGGAATTGTTCTGGTTCCCTCACCTGACAAAACTAGCGAAAGCGCAAACTCATTCCAAGAGAAAATTGATATGAATATGATTGTCACTACCAAGCCGGGTGCCGCAAGAGGCAAAACAACCTTTAGAAATCCTGCCAGCGGTCCGCAACCATCTACAGAAGCTGCATCATGTATTTCACCCGGGATATCCTTAAGAAAACCTTGCATCATCCACACAACGAAAGCCAAATTTAATGCGGTGTGGGCAATTATTAAGCCAAGATAAGTGTTGGTAAGTCCAATTTCACTAAAGATCAAAAACAATGGAACTGCCGCAGAAATTGGGGGAAGCATTCTCGTAGAGAGAATGAAGAATGATATATTTTTCTTTGTTTTCTTAGGCATGTCAATACGAACAAGACCATAAGCACCAAACGTACCAATTACCAACGCAATAGTACACGAAATCGTTGTAACAATAGCGGAATTTGTCAAAAACCTCATTATTCCGCCTCTTGGGATAACTGTTGCGACAGTTGCATCAGTTGAAGCACCAAATATGGCGAAAAAGTTATCAAGAGTAAAACTCACAGGAAACAAATTAGGCGGGTTAGCAAAAAGGTCAGCTCTGTCCCTTATTGCCGTTGTCATTATCCAGTAGATAGGAAACATGAATACAACGAAAACAACAAGAACCAATAGCACAGAAAGGAATTTTAATACTTTCTTTGGAGCTAAATACGATGATGTGTTCATACTAAACCTCCCAATCGTCTTTGACTATACGAATCAAAACTTGTGAGAAAATTGTGATAACCACAAGCAGTAACAGTGCTAAAGTGCTGGCATAGCCCATTTCAAAGAAGTTAAAGCCTTGTCTAAAAATCAGGAATGTCAGTGTCTCTGTTTCAATTCCGGGTCCGCCTCTGGTCAGAATGAAAATCGGCTCAAAAAGTCTGAACGAATCCATAAGCCTTATGAGCAACGCAATCAAAACCACTGATTTCATATATGGCAGTATGATTTTTGTTATTTGTTTAAACCTGCTTGCACCATCAACCGCACTCGCTTCTATTATATCAAGCGGTACAGACAGCATTCCCGCAAGCATGAGCATAGCAACAAAAGGCGTCCACTGCCAGGCGTTAGTCATTACTATAGATAGCCAGGCAAACCTTCTGTCAGCCAACATTAGCGGAGCCGGAGATACACCAATCAGTTCAAAGAAATGCCTCATTATGCCATAGTCAGGGTTAAATATCAGAAGCCACATAAAAGCGGCAACGATAGGAGTTATCATGGTCGGAAGCAAAATGCCGGCTCTTATAATCTTAGAACCTTTAAAACCTGATGCTAACAGCATTGCAATGAAGAATCCAAGAGTAAATTCAATAAAGAGCGATGTAAATGAGATTCTCAACGAATTATATAAAGCGTTATAAAATCTCGGATCAGTGAGCATGGATATAAAATTCCCAAGCCCGACAAATTCTCTGCCCAGTTGTGGGCTTGCTAAATTCCATGAAAACAAACTGTTGTACAATGTAAAAAGCGTTGGAAATATTGTAAATAAAACCAATACTATTACAGTTGGTGCAATCATTAGCTTCCATACACGGTTTTCGTGATGCTTACATCCGCGCTGTTTTTTCAATTCTCACCATTCCTCTCTTTAGAGCTGAGGGGCAATTTAAATTGCCCCTCTAGGATTTTCGACTAAAGTCTAAATCTTTAACTACTTATACACTTTAAGTTAGTGTACAGGATATCCTCTTGATCTCATCAATTCATTTATTTCTTCCGCAGCAGCATCAAGTGCAGCTTGTATCTCCATCTCTCCCGATACAGCAAGATTCAAGTATAGACCTAAAATGTCTTCAATCATCGTCCACTCAGGAAGTCTTGAACGGAAATTAACACCATCAGCAGTGCCTGCTTCTTCAGCTTCAGCAATCAGCTGGAAGTATGGGAACATCGCTACAAGTTCAGGATCTCTAACTGTTGCTGTTCTGAGCGGAACGCCCGGTGTACCTGGAACTTGCACCCATCTTCTGTCAATTTCTTCACTTGTCATCCATAGCATAAATGTCCAAGCTGCTTCTACTTGCTCTTCACTTATGTCTGCATTTATTCCCATTCCAAAACCTGCAAAAGGCATTGAAGGCGGATCATTTGCATTCAAGCGCGGAAGATGCGCATACCCAACAAGTCCGGCAACCTGTGAATCTTCAGCAGTTTCAAACATCGGAGAGTTTGCGTTGAAAACTGTTACCATTGCAGAATTTCCATGCATGAAGTCATTCCAACGGTCAATGTTTTCATATTGGAGCACTCCCGGTGGAGAATAAGGTATAGCATCCATGAATAATCTGGTTGTAATATAGCCAATTTCGCTGTTGATTGCTGTTCTGAAATTTGTTTCGTGGTCAACAAACGTTGTTCCACCAAATCCATTGAAGTATGCCATCCAGTCATGAACGATTGAAGGTCCGCGTCTCATGGCAACCGATAGACCAAAGAAAGGCTCGTCCGGATCATGAAGTGTAACAATCGCATTTTGGAAATCTTCGAGAGTTACCGGTGCTGATAAGCCGTGTGCCGCAAACACGTCGGTTCTATAGTGCAAATACATATAGTATGGAGCAATCGGCAACATCCATACTCTTCCGCCGTACATTGCTATGCCTTCCCAAGCACCCGGCATAAAGCCGTCAGGATTTAATATATCTCTGTCTCTTTCAACAAGATCAGTTATATCACGTAGATGCCCGGCCTCTGTAAACTCACCAATCCAAGGCATATCAACAGATATAATGTCATATGAACCGCCACCACCAATGAACTCAAGAATTGCTAATTCGCGCAAATTCAAGAATGGGACACTGGATAGTACGACATTGATATAGGGGTGTGCTTCATGAAATTCATCCAAAAGGTACGCAATCGCGCCAACATACGGATCACCAACTGTCATAAAGGTGATTGTTCTTACTTCCTCTTCGTCTGAGTCACCACAGCCAACAAGCGCTACCGTGGCAAACAACAATGCCAGTGCAATACATGCTATTTTTTTCATAATTCCCTCCAAAATTAATTTATATTATTCACTTGCACATGTGCAAATAAATATCAAATATTTGTGATGTCTATCTCGACACCCTTATCCAGAGATTCCATTATAGCTAATGCTACCTGTGATACCCTATAGCCGTCTTCAAGTCCGATAATGGGGGTAACATCATCTGTTACACACCTCACAAATGACTCCAATTCCGTCCTCAAAGCCCCTTGGCGTGCACCCATAAGCTCCGGCCAGAAATACATATCAGGATACTCCATATCCTCATCTGTGATAATCTGCAATCCACTGTCTTTCATATCAACATGAAGAGATCCCTTTGTGCCAACAATCGTAAAAGTTGCGTCTATGTATGCAGGGAACTTTTCCGGCATACTCCAGGTGTTTTCGTGAGAATGGATAACACCATTTTCAAATTCACAAATTGATAAAACCGCATCTGCAACATCATAACCATGATTTATAATTTTGCCCTTCACTGATTTCGCATAAACTTTCTTAAATTCACTTCCGGCAAACCACCTGGCTAAATCAAAGTCGTGTACACCACTATGAGTTGTTATGTGACATAAAGGAGCATATCTAAGCCCGGCTTGAACAGGGCTTACGCGTCTGCTGGTCATATACATAACATCGCCAATTCTGCCTTTATCAATCTCCTGCTTGACTGTAAGAAATCTTGCATCAAAGCGACTGATAAAACCAACCATTACTTTCTTCTTGAAACCCTCTGCCTTTTTTAGTATAGTGCGACAATCTTCGAGAGTATCTGCAAGAGGCTTCTCTATAAAGATGTTTATATTTCGCTCTATTGCAGCAACAACCGCATCCAGGTGATAACAATCAGGCACACAAATATCCAATATGTCCGGATTTGTTGTATCAAGCATTTCGTTTAAATCCGTAAATGGCTTGCAATTAAACTTTTGACCCATTTTTGCAGAAACATCAGCTGATGTATCACATATACCTACAAGCTGAACGTTGGGCAAACTAGCATATATTTCTGTATGCATTTCCCCAAAAAAACCACATCCGACTACAGCAACCTTAACTTTTTCCATCTACACAACCACCTCTCAAATTCATTTTTTGTATTGATAATTCACAATATCTTTGTTCCACACGATAACTGAGAATGTATGCGCTTATTGTTTGATTATTATAGTCTCACTTCTAAGGAAAACTTAAACCTGTCAGCCCTGCTTTGCGAGGATACATATTCTACTGCACCCATGTCAGTATATGTCGTGCGTGTTCTGAGAAAAACGGGCTTTCCGGGTTGTATGTCAAGAAGTTTGCCTGCATCTATTGTACAAAATCCCAGTTCGATTGTTTCATGACAATAATTTAGCTTTAGACCGCATTTTTCACGCAATATAGCATATAGTGAATCTTTGTTCAGGTCTGCATACAACACATTCTGACAACGAACTGAGTTTAGATATGAATTTTCTACAACCATCGGCAATCCATCTGCAAGCCTCAGACGCTTTATAAATATTACGCTTTCACCCAACTCACAACCTAAGGCTTTGGAAACATCGTATGGAGGTTGCACAATGCTCATCTCAATCACTTTACTGCTCGGAGCCATATTCAAGCTCTCTACATATTCGGTAAAACTATTCAACGTTGTGATAGGCTGGCTCATTTTATTTTTTTGTTGAGCGACAAATGTTCCTATACCCTTTTTCTTATACAAGAGACCATCATTAATTAGTATATTTACAGCTTGCCTAATTGTATTGCGACTTATATCCAGCACTTTGCAAAACTCTCTCTCAGAAGGAATCATCTCACCAATCGGCAAGTCCCCTCGTGCAATAGCATCCTGCATTTGCTTCATAATTTGATAATACACGGGTACTGCATTGTTTTTATCAACAGAAATGTCTGAAGCTAACATCGTTTACACCTTTCAATTTGATTTGGCGGTGGTGTAGACCACTATACCTGTAATTTTATAAAAAATAGGAAGTTTCCCTCCAGTTCGTGCTATTTATATGAAAGTTTAACATATGCCTTGCTACTCTGTCAACATTTTTTATGAATTTTTAATCGAATGGCTACAGTCGCTACACCTCTCGGCCGATACCCATTTACTTAGTTTCATATTTTGTATATACTAAACGCATAAAATTTTCAGGAGGAAATGACAAGGTGAATATCGATATAGATTTGCATATACATTCATCTCATAGTGATGACGGAGAATTTACTCCTGCGGACTTAGTTCGACAATGCAAAGAAGCCGGCATCCGGTTAATGTCAATAACAGATCACAATTCCGCAAGAGCAAACGCAGAAGCAAAAAAAGAAGCAATAAGCCAAGGTATCAGCTATATCTCCGGCATTGAAATTGATTGTACCTTTCAAGGCACAAATTTGCATCTATTGGGGTACGGAATCGATGATACATCTCCTGATTTTGAAGAACTGAAAAAGCACATTTTAACAGGCGAGCGAAATGCTTCTATGGAAAGGTTAGCCCTAACACGCCAACTTGGACTTGAAGTATCAGAAGTAGAGCTAAACACCATTTTTGACATCAATGATGAGACCGGTTTTTGGACAGGAGAAACATTTGCGGAAGCCCTTTTGAAAAAACCTGAATTAATCGACCATGAATTGCTATTGCCATATCGAAGTAGCGGGGAAAAAGGCGACAGCCCTTTCGTAAACTTCTACTGGGATTTCTATTCACAAGGAAAACCTTGTTATGTAGAAGTTGATTTCCCTGAAATCAAAGAAGCAATTGCAATAATTAAAGATAACGGTGGCATAGCAGTGCTTGCACATCCCTACGTCAACTTAAAAGAACGAATTGAACTGTTCGACAAGATTGCTGAAGCCTATATAGACGGTGTAGAAGTATTTTGCAGTTATCACGATGAAAAAGCCGCACATTATTTCTATGAGCAGGCGTTAAAATACTCGTTATTAATAACATGCGGTAGTGATTATCACGGAAAATTCAAGCCAACTGTAAAATTGGGAGAGTCAGGATGTTGGCTTCAGCGACATATAATAGCAAACCAATTTCATGCATATTAACAACCACAGCGACTATTTCAAGAACCAATCTGTTATCGCAAAAATGAAGCCATAATGTCAGGGCATGTTATAAAATCATTGTTGTCAACAGAAACTGCCAGGTCATTTTCTTTTAGCGGATTAATTCCTGCCCCTGTTACTTCTTGAACCTCCAAACAACAGTCCTTCATATCCCACTGGCCGACCAAAGATATCTTTTTTATCTTTTGTTCGGCTTCTTCTTTTGTTTTGCACTCGCAAACGATTTTAGCTTTCTTATTTGCTGTGTCAATTGAATATTCTTTCATAGCCTCTTCCATCTTTTTGGATAAAAAGACTTCTGTAGAAAATTGCTTACTGATATTCATCATATATTTCCTTCTTCCCTCGAGTAATTTAGCCCCAAAACAGGCGCAAGGCGCAAATATATTTTGCATTCGTCGTCAAATTTCACTTTTTACCCCTTACGATTCATAATTATAACATTTATTCATCACTTTTTAAACCCATGTAGCACTTTTCCAACAAGCAGTGAATAAACTGTAAACAAAATATTAACAAAAACGCATATTTTAGTTGACTCACGTGCTATGTTGTGTTATAAATAATTGAACTGCGCAACATATTGTATTGCAATACGGCAATTATATCACGCTAAAAACTACAAAATTTCGATATATTTAATCAAAGGGACTTGAAAACTATGCTTATACTAAAGATACTAAATAAGCAAACAGACACAGGCAAATTTGCCCACACTCTTTTTTCTTGTCCTCTAAATACACTATATAGATCATTTAGTTGACTATTGTTGTCTACGCATTGCAAGGACAACAATTTTTATTTTTGATTAATATTATACAACACAATTAAATGGAGGAATTATATGAAACTGCGAATGAAGAAGATGGTAAATATATCGATAGCGCTACTTATAGCGTTGGTGATGGCTCTCGGTTTTATACCCATGGGAATAAACGCCCTGATGTATGACGAGGCACTTGACGATTCTGCTTTGGCAATTTGCCGTAAAGACACCTATGTCGCAACAGGTATATCTCACTATGAAGAAGTCGAATTACCTGTCGTAGACGCACCGGATAACGAAGTTGAATTACCCATCGTAGACACACCGGATGACGAAGTTGAATTACCTGTCGTAGACATACCGGTTGTGGAGCTTCCGGAATATGAAAACACTTACACACCGGATTACGAAAATGATTATGATGACAGCTCGCCGGAAGAAGAAAACACCAATGAATATGAGTTTAATTGTGATTATTCTGACTACGAATGCACTTTCGAATATAACTATGACGACGACACATCGGAATATAAGTGCACTTGCGAATGCGAGTACGACTACTGCGATTATGAATGCGATTGCGATTGTGACCGTGAATGTGCTTTCGAAGCGTATTATATTGAAATAATGCCCCTGTCTACAGTTAATGTAAATGACCATCAAGGCCTTGTAGACGCAATTGCAGATCCGTTAGTTACTAATATAGTGGTTGATGTTCCAATTACAATGACTGCAGCAATAACCATTCCTGCAGGAAGAGATATAACTATCACAGGAGCAACGCTAACACGAAGTGCAGGGAACAACACACGTCACTTCACACTTGACGGCACATTACAGCTTGAAAACATTACGCTCTACGGTGACAGTGCTAATACCGGAACCGCTCTACGTGGCGGAATCACAATCAATGGCAGCGGCCATTTAATTATGCACGCCGGTAGCAGAATAACCGGAAACAGAGGGAGTAGCGGTGGCGCTGTTCTGGTAAATGGCGGTACGTTCACTATGCATAACGGAAGTATCGATGGTAACAGTTCCGGCACCTGTGCAGGCGGAGTGGCTGTGCACGGTGGCACATTTACAATGCACAATGGT
>Ga0123355_10012488_pt1 | contig 13158 bp, 9 predicted proteins | sample TergutEmb28metaG_3_FD_89872 | JGI IMG/M metagenome (GOLD analysis project Ga0123355, IMG submission 89872) | Embiratermes neotenicus P1 segment gut microbial communities from Petit-Saut dam, French Guiana - Emb289 P1 | ecosystem: Host-associated > Arthropoda: Insects > Digestive system > Gut ... | reverse complement strand
TATTATATTATATTATATTATATTATATTATATTATATTATATTATATTATATTATATTATATTATATTATATTGTAATTTAAATTCTCCTTCCTCATATCTACTATGAGAAAAATATTGTCCCCCACTACTGCTTAATATGTGCGATTAAGAAACAATATTAAACATCAAATTCAACTTTCTTGTAGCATTTTAGTCTATAAACTTTGAAAATATAACGTTAGGATGAAATCAGTATAAGATGGAAAATTCAGATGTTTTGCAAAGGAACATAAGCACTTTTTTGCTTAGAGGATTGTAAGGTGGAATGAAATAAAAACCAGGAAACATTTTCCTTCTCTAAGTCTCATTTCCAAACTCTGGTACGAAAATAAATGACCGTATTATCTCGCTCAGGCCATTGCTTCATTCTTCGGGATATCCGTATTTTTCGGCTTCTCAAATCTCTACGCCACGGTAGTATGCGTAGCTTGCAGCCAATGCGAAAAGCTCAGAGCAGCCTTGTTGAATATCAGACAGACTCACGTCATAACTGACCGGGAACCTGGAGACAAGAGTGGTCAACAAGATTCAGAACGACAAAGTCACACTGTTGAGCAAGGGTTTCAACATATGCGGAAACAGCTAAACGAGTGCATACGTCACCACCAGGACATAAAACGGTATGAACACATGTCAAATATGTTTTATTTAAATTTCATTCATTGTTCAGCAAGAAAAAAACATCGTTTTACAACATAACCTTGTATTCTTCAGATACGTGTCAATGTTGGAAGATACAATGAACCTGCCACTTTGCGGACTGTTTCTGCTTATCTTATCAGCGATGTGTCTGGATGCTCTCTCAGTTGTGACGGTAAATATTTCGGCCTAATTTACAAATAGTTTTTCAAAGTTGATATTTATATTGTCTTCAAATTTAAAGTTCGATTGCGGTTTTCATATAATGTTAATGAATAAACTCACTTTTTCATTCCTTGTATCGTCTCTGCATTTATCCGGAAGAAATTAAAATCTCACGATAGATCTAGGTGCCATGTTTGAAATCGAAAACCACTAATTTAACTACTAGTACTTCAGTATTGCTTCTCTTAATGTAGGTTACAAATATCCTTGCAATGTTACGTGATAATTGCGTATATTTCTCCGTTTCGTATGAAATACCCAGAATGTGTTTAATTCAGCTTGTTTGATTATATTTGCGCCACAAATAATAGTGAACAATATTATTATCATACATTTCTTTTCGTTCTCTCATAAGCTGGAGAAGGACGAAAATGCCTTCTACAATTCGCTCCAGAATAATACGTCTTTCCAGTTGTCTCACTTAATACAATTGACAGGAATCGCTATTTTTGCCTTCTGCCTTAAATCTGATTGATCATTCTTCCAATAAAATAAGGGAATTCAAGGGAAGATCGTGTTAAGCGTCACGGCACTGAGAAGAATTTTGGTCCTGTGTAGGAGAAAGGGACATAAACCTAAGCAAATGTAAAAATGGAGTTCCGTAATGTACACTCCCCATTACATGTCAATGGTACGATAAAATGAGCAATGATTGCATGGGAAGCCAAGTGTAATTAGCAGCGAAAAAATGTATAATGTGTTTTCGAAAGAAACGTGAGCCAACTAGATAATTTTGAATAGCTATTACTAAATGAAACAATACATGCAATAGTATAAAATTACTAGACGGAATTGTATTGTAAGGAGAGAGCTACATTCTGTGGCTTCCGAGTGGGGTCAATTGCGATCACTAATTAACTTGAAAACGAATCGTTCTTTTTCAGAGAATAGCAGGAATTGTCTATCTGCGAAAGTACTAGCTCAGAGCAGCCTTGTTGAATATCAGACAGACTAACGTCATAACTGACCGGGAACCTGGAGACGAGAGTGGTCAACAAGATTCAGAACGACAAAGTCACACTGTTGAGCCTATGATATTTGGATTTCGCTACTATATTCAATTGTTGCAAAGGACTCCACTTGTTCATGTCCTGATAGCAACCTATTCCTTCTTTCCACCCTCACTTGCTTTTCAATTTATATCTTCCCATTACAATAATAACGCACATTTATTTGAACTGCAATTCTCTTAGTTACAAATTTTCATCCTTCGGAACCTTACCCCTTCCACTTACTTGAAGTACTGTACAATATTTTTTTAAGTATTCTGCTATTTATTATTTTAATGTTTTTGAAACGTTTTCGGATTCTATTACACATACACATACAATAGTAATTTTGAGTTCTCACTTCCGGGAAATTATACAGTAAATCTTATGTTTTTTGGACCGTTCATCATTGTGATGGTTGAAGAATGAAAGACCAACTTGATGTCACTTCTTATTTTACTTCACTTCTTATGTGCTCAACATATTTCGGACATTAATATATCCATCATCAGGAGCTTTCAACTTTTCTGTTGTGGGCTGATCATTTAATTCCGGGACTGATTTTTTTTTCCGTAAGACCATAATACGTAGCGAAATGGCAACAGAGTGGGACACGTGGCAACTGTGTACAAGTGTATGTGCAAAACCGGAAGTCGGTATCTCCCCGCATTTGCTCTGTGGAGGCCCTTGGCTTAACGTCTACAACAGTGTGCGTCGCATTTCACGATGGAGGAGAAAGTGCAGCAGGGTTTGTGCACTGATTTTTGTTTCCGGCTGGGGAAAACTGGTGCTGAAACGTACGAAATGCTGCAAGCAGCTTTCGGAGAGTCTTTCTTAAGTCGATCGAAGACATTTGAGTGGTATTCCCTTTTCAAAAGTAGACGCCGGTCCTTTGAAAACGACCCCCGCCCAGGCAGGAATTCCACCTCCCACACCGAGGAGACTGCGGCACATGTGCAGGAAATCATTCGTGCTGACCGACTTCTGACTATCAGAGAGGTCGCAAAGGAAGTTAGAATTGCATTCGGTACGTGCCAGAAAATTCTAACTGAAGATTTGCGAACGAGACGTGTGACAGCGAAATTTGTGCCTCGTCTCCTAACGGTGGAATAAAAGGACGTTCGCGTGTCAATTTGCACTGACCTCCGTGACCGAGCCCAAAAAAACGATCCCAACTTCATGTCCTCGGTAATCACTGGTGACGAATGCTGGGTTTACGGGTATGACCCGGAAACAAAGCAAATGTCCTCCCAGTGGAGCACATCATCAACTCCTCGACCGAAGAAAGCGAGGGAGGTGAAGTCCGATATCACGAATATGTTGATTGCGTTCTTCGACATTGACGGGCTGGTTCATCATGTGTTTGTCCCTACAGGACAGACGGTAAATAAGGAATTCTACAAAACAGCCCTGCAACGCTTCCGCGAAGCTGTGCGCAGACATCGCCCTGAGAAGTGGCGCTCCGGCATCTGGATCCCGCACCCTGAAAACGTCCCTGCCCATAGGGCTGTCGCCACAAATGAATTTGTGGCGAAACACAACATTCCGTCGCTCCCACAACCTCCTTACTCCCCTGACCATGCTCCTTGTGACTTCTTCTTGTTCCCGTAACTGAAGAAAACAATGAAAGTTCGCTGATTTGATTACGTTTAAGATATTCAAACCAACGCGACGATACAACTAAGGGATATTAAAAAGTCGTGACTACCAGAGGTGCTTTCGTCAGTGGCAGGAGCGCTGGAAAAGTGCATACAAGCACAAGGACACTACTTCGAAGGAAACAAGTCTAACTAGCCGTTAAGTCTACTTATTCACTTACAAAGAAATTAGTCCCGGAATTAATTGATCAGCCCACGAATTACCACATTGGTCGTAATTTTCTTGGTTCGATGTGTGTTGGAACTTCGGTGTGGTTTGGTTGGAGTGGTATCCGTGTTGCAGGCTGTAGCCTGCAACACGGATACCACTCTTCACACTCATACCAAATAATTTCCAATTTTTAATCCATTATAATTTCAGACTTTGTAAATGGTCAGAATTAGACTTATTTTATCCACAATCCGTCCAACGTGAGCACAACAACGCCTTAAATAATGAAATGTGAAAGACAAAAACTTTACATAAAAATTTATAAGGGTAAGATAGTTACCAAATTAAATTTCTTTATGTCACAGAGCAGGAGTGACACTGCTGACGTATTGCAGGGCGTGGTAACCTACATATATCTGACGGCCTTGCTGTTTGTATTCTCCTGGTTTGGAGACGAGCTTTCAACCGAGGTAAATAGAATTGACAACCTTAATTTCAGCTTCATTATTATTGTTTTTGATACTGCCATTCAAGTAATACATTTTTCCTTTAATACCTGTATGGTCGCCTAAGATAATTCTTATGCTTTTGTTTACCTCATTCGATGTTAACTTTTCATCATTCCTGTGCCGACAAATAGCTTACTTCAATTACCAAACTAGGCTACAGATGTTGAGGGAGATGAATGTCCAGCTGATAGTGTGTGTTTAACGCTTTGTTCACAAAACCAAGTGTGTTCAAATGTGTAAACGTAGATATATTGCACTCATCCAAGGAACAATTTCCCTAATTACATTATCTGAGTGTTTCAGGTTCAATCAGTGAGTTTCACAGCCTGGGGATGTGACTGGGTAGGAACTCCAGTCCAGTTTCAGCGCTCTGTGAGCTTCATCATCGCGGCAGCCAACAGGGAGTTCAGACTGACAGCTGGGAAATTTGTGCCGGTGTGCAACTCGACCATGATGAATGTAAGAATACTCATATACAAGTTCAATATACAACACTTAAGCGATTTATTTTCAAAAGACTTTCAAAGCCCTAACATAATACAGATTAGTTTGAAACAGCTTGCTTCAGGAGAACTGTGTCATACTGTATGGTAAATTACGCACTTTTAATTACATCGATAATGTTACCGTAAGGATCAGTAGACAGAACTAAGGAATTTATTGTTTAACAAAGCGACATGTTTCAACCTTTAGGTTGTCATCAAGCAAGCACATGTAATATAAGACAGAAAATAGGAATTCAAATATGTCACGAAAGCCTACATATAATTTTAAACCTTTGACGCCTAATGACCACTATAGTGATCGTACCGCACCGCTAACCTCTAAACGTTGCATTTTATATATTTAGTCAACAAATATAGGTACTAAATATTTTAAACATCATATATACTCTACGTTTTTTTTCCTTCAAAATGCTGTTTGTTTCATAATTCTAATGTATTTAGTTCCTGTTTTATTCACATTTTATATGCAGGGTGTGCTAAAATTAAAAAAATATTTCCGGCGCCAAAAGTTTAACGGTTACGGGGAAAATAACACAAAAAATGCATTTTTATTCCACCTAGTGTACGTGTTTACAGTGGTATACTGTCAGTACAATGATCAGCTCCGTTCTTGGGCTGATAGTCAAGTGAAGCCAAGCTAAGCCTTACGGAGAAGAAGTCCTCTGTAAAGTACTTGGAAACCTAAAAGCGTTTTAATGAAATTTGTAGTAGATTTTCTTGCTTGGTTAGGTTTTTATGTCGCCCACATAATGATTAACTGTAAAGTACAGGTATTTTCCAAAAGAGAATATAAATTATTCCCCCTTTAAGACATGTTTACTAAACACAGGACACATCGATACACGCCACAAGGACTTGAGCTGTTTGGATATAAAAGGCAAGATTAGACATTTGTATATATACAACTACTTCTTATACTACGATATTATCAGTAAATTTTAACACGAACATATTAACGTCTTATTAACCACTGGATCCATATTACTGTATTTAAAACCGCTCTTACATATATTTCTTGTACTTAGATATAGTACATATGAGATGGTTAATATTATGTGATCATCTTTATTTACTTCTCTCTAACGACGGTGATTATCACTGCAAGGTGTAGAAAGATCAAAGTTTACGTATAAGTTGTAATTTTATTATGTAAATATGTTGGTGTATACAAATGTCTGCAATAAGAAACAGGCCATGTCTGACGGAAACACAGTTTTTATTCACAATATGCATTCGAATTCCCAATGCAACTGGCAGAGTTCCATGCAGCTACGTGTGTGTTACTGAAGTCTGCCGAAAAGCAGCAGGCGCGCCGAATGTATTATTCCTTAGGCCTCCAGGAGGTTCAGGCTCCCAGAGTTTATAGATAATCAGCACATAAGGGTGGCAATGTTGTCATCGAAACGCACCGGCCGTCTTTAACCCATGAGACATATTTCGGTCGAAATGATTAAGTCAATGAAAAATTCAAATGACACAGTCGGAAATCGAATCCACGCTTTTCCAGCTTGTGGCGCAGTGCTTCAACCAACTACACCACCGCTAACTCCTTATTAATTTATTATGTAAAATTACAGGTGGCCCAAAATGTACAAATAGGTCAACTGAAATATTCTGCTATTGAATATGTTACTGACACAACGGGACCTCACATTCATCCATTTTGCCTAACAAAACAAAGAATAATTTAAAGTTGTATTACCTTGTATTTAGGTCCGGTGGATGTGTGAGAGAATAATTCATTTGTTCGTTGAAAATACACCTTCAACAATTCTACAGTTACAAATAAAATATTAAATGAATCATTTTCTGAAATCCAAGTTCAAATGCCAATCACAACAAAGAAGCCAAGAAGATTTATGCGTGGAATCATAACAAACAACTTTCTACTTGCTCCTGACATTGTTAAGACCTACATGTTATCAGTCAATAAGCACATGAGGAAAAAAGTGTAACTGCAAAGAACAATTCAATTTGACTACTTAATTACCCTTCAGAATATGTTTCAATTTAAAAGTAATAAATATTTACAGGATGAATAAAATTGCTTAAAGTAAATATGTTCACATTTAATGAACAAGTTGCGTTTTTCGCTACACCTAAAGTAATATATCTTTAATCACGCTGGTATAAAGTATTTTTCTGGAACTAAAAACTAAATAAGATGATGTCGTTAAATGACAGAGTTTTGTTTATTACGAGGTACCTGCGCTGTTTCTGTCAATCGATTCACGAGTTTTGTGTGTCTTGCCATTGCACGAAACACATTTGAGGAAAAATTATATTACAGTAATAATTGATCTTAAGCCTCAAGTGTCTGTAACTTCTCTTTCTTCGCAGATGATGAGCCAGTCTATATCCTTCTTCATGTTTCTCCTACAAGTAAAGAACAAGATGACCGAGTAGAGTTAGCCGGTTTTCTGTCATTGAATTATACATTTGTGAATAACAGTATGTATTATACGTATAATGTAATATCTAAGCTAGTAGACATATATTGTATTTTTCAAGTTATTTTTTTTTATTTCACGTAGTAGTATCTCAATATTGAAAACAAATTCACTCACTGATAAATTTTTATATGTTCATGTGTTTGATTTTGCGTAGAGTTAATGGCCATTTTATTTGTAAAATGGCGAATAACACTTTAAACGCCGACTTAAATCCTGTCTGTATATGCTGGCATTATTAGGAGCTCACCATATTCTCCACGATAGCAGGATAATGGTTAAAACCAATTTCGGATAAATTATTGGAATACAAGAGAAGCTGGATACAAAATGTAAATAGTATGACTCGAAATAGATTACCCAGGTTAATGAAATACTACTCCCCAACTGGCAGAAGCAATCATGATAAAACTTTGAAGAGACTTCTGAATACGTGAGACCGGAACGGGTCAACAAGTGACCCAAATTCATGAAAGAAATATGATGATGATAATGATGATGATACAATATTTTTCTGCGTAAAAAATAAACGGCAACTCGTTAATGTAAGAAATTAATAACTCAACATAAAATTTTAATTAAAACGTAGAGAGATGTGAGTCGAAAATTAAACTATAGAAAACTTACTGCACCGATTATATTGCACAAATTCGTCTCTCTCTGTTAAGTGTGGGCACGTCTGTGTTTTGTGTGCGCGCATGATTCACTTACATACGTGATATACTGCACAAATGGCATAATTTTCTCTCTTTAAAAAACATGTTTTTTTCCCTAAATACAAGGTGAAAAATAGGTACTTTACAGGCTAATGTGCAGTGGACTATATGGAAGTCCGAAAGTTTATTAATTTCGTTACGAAATTTCCTTCAGCATGAAGTGTAACAAGTCAAAAACTGGACCGTGTTTTGTAATGTGTTTTCGTAATTCCACATATTCAATTCCATCGTATCTTGTTTCTTATAAAGATAATGCTGCTTGAACTTTGTGGAAAAAATTCATATTTTCGTATGATAGGTTACTAAATGTGAAGGAATATACTGTAATATGTCACAGTGTTGGATCATTAATTTCAATTATCTGCATATATTAATGTCAACACAGGCTTCCAAGATCTTGAAAGTCTGTAGTTTAAAGTAAGTGTCTACAATTTTAAGTGTCACTGCATTTATTAGTCGCTTTTTTCTTAAAACACGACATATACATAATGAATATCTTTGTAACTTGAATAAAGGACATATTTTCTACAAGAAAACTATATACAGCTTGATCCGTAACACATCAATCAAAATTGGTTCCATGTCATAGCTCAAACAAGGCACTTTTTACGAGTGTATATCATCAAAATCACAATTTTAAGAGTGCATTTAACACTAATACTAGACTTAAATTTGGTTATCCAAAACGGCATAACTCAAGTATGAATAACGCACATTAAATCACCCAGTAAATAAACGAATGTTACTATAAATTTAAGAGATTAATTGATTCCTTAATGCTAATTGAAACACATGAAACCATTCTAATGAATATACATATATATGTAGTCGTGCCAGAGTCTTAAAATAACGTCAAATGTGTCAACCGTACTCAACCAAAAAAGTGTCAGAAATAATAAAACCTTTTTAATATATGTCAAGCATATTGTTCTTGAAGTTTGAAAATTCCTACGTTTGTACAGAGACACTCAGTGGCTGTCAAATTCCTGGACACGCTCTGGAAAGAAACCGAAAAATGTACTTAAGCATTGTTGACATTTCACTATTTATAAGTGTGTCATATCTGTTAATTGTGAAGAAAAATGTTTTCATGTGAGTTCAGTCATGTTCTTGCAACCACATGCTGTGTAAAAAACGTCCACCACTTATTCCTGTAATAACATATATCACACCTATCAAGAAACATTTATTAAAAATAATGATCACGTATGAGGTAAGGGTAATAACGTGTAGACCGGAATTTCACTTAAGGTGGGCTTTGTGATGGTTGAAAATAATTAAATATCGAAAGCACAACGTACTGTAATGTCGGATTCTCCATGTCACCAAAGATATATCAATTTCTTTTGCCACCAATATTACGTCAGTTTCCAATATGTCACCAGTGTGTCTCTGCCGGTCTAAGATATTCAAGATAATTTAGTTTTAAACCTGATGAATTGTCAAGACATGTAAAATTAAAAAGTATAGTGTAAGGTCAATCACTTTTTTCTCATGCCGATATTAACAACAAATTGACGGGCCTGTGCATTAGCGTGTATGATTTTTTGTGGCGTAGGTTTTATACTGTATCGGTTTGGTTACAAATGAATAAAGTTGTCTATCACGTTTAAATTTACACATATTTTGTTCTGAATATGAATTACTGCATTTATGGATCCGTAAAAAATAGTTTTTTTGTGAATTATCTTTACACATACATCCAAATTGCAAGGAAAGCCTGTAATTTGATTTATAAATCGACTTATTAAAATGTTGGAACACCGTTATTATGCAAGACACGGGTAGAGAAGCAGATAAATTAAGGACCTGTTCTTAAGGAATTCATGACAATATGATTCTTAGTTCCAAAGAAACATTCTGCATATTAGCAACACACTTATCTAAGTGGAAGCTAGATTAGGCAATGTGTGTTTTTAGCACTTCTATATATCTTTGTTCTTAGAAGTACTACGATATTAATACCCTTCCAATTCAGCACAAAAATGACATCACACGTGGCTGACTAGAAAACAGAAATAGCCCACGCAGTGATGGACTGAACGTGTCTTACAAAGCTTCCTATTATTTTTTAAAGTTCCATGATTTTTAATACACATTTTTAATCGTCTTACACGAAATAGTACATGTGTTAGAATGCAGCAACCTTTAGTTATAATCTTACCGTTTTATCTGCTGGTGGTGACGTTTGTGTCTGATGAGATTTCCCTTCATGTAAACACAAGTAGTCTCAACGCGTTAGCGTACTTGGCAACCTGATGGCCTGTACGATGCTCACACTAGTCTGACGTGTCATGGGTCTCTCTGATATTGAAAAGGACAGCTCTTAGCTTCTCTGACTGCAGGCCATTTTGGATGCCAAGATAGCTTGTTATAGTGACATTTACTGCACTCCTACCTTACGCATTTTATGTACACGTAACTAAGTAACTTACGCCATGAAGCAGAGTCTGTTTGAGAAGCTAGCAGGGATCCATTTACTGAAAAAGTCTCTTATTTTATCGAAACCGGAATTTCATTACCGCTTTCAAATCAGCACTCCATCTGTCCCAATCCTGAGTCTGAACAACGCAGTCAATGCCCTATCTCTCTTCTTCGAGATCCATATGAATATTATTCTCCCACCTACGCCAAAGTAATAAAAGTATACCCTTTCCTCAGAATTCCACACAAAAGCCTGTATGCACATATCTTTTCCACATACATGCTACAAACGTGCCCCATTTCTTTCGTCCTTAATTGTTCACTCTAGTAATACTTGCAGTTTATAAATCCACTCTTTATTTTGTCTCTTATATATACATGTCTTATTAGAGTAGGAGCTGTCGTGTTCACACTTCCGGGGTTATGTTCATTCCCAGTTGTGAAAAACCGTTCTGTGATGTGGAATCTGAATTTGAAATTCTGTACAGTTTGTTGTGTGTTATTGACAAAAGAAACGCATCAATTACAGGGGCCACGCGTGTGAATTTAACTCTGATGTTGATATTGCACAATCTGTACTGCCTGACGGTGTGTTCTGTATCGCTACTCAATAGGTCTGTAACGACTTTCTGCACAAATAATATGTACGTATATTGGAACATGACGCACATTAAAATTAAGAAGTATTACAATGTGCACATACCAGATATTGCATGTAAATCTGAAGTGACATTCCCATAATAGCTGTAATGAAATAATAAATAATATGTAACTAATTCAAAACTACACAATAGTGTGAACATTCTGCATACTATTTTATGAAATCTGGTTTTTATTCGTTGGTGAAACAAGTGTTTTAAAAACTCTACAACAAAAAATAAGCACCTTGCATTTGCTTATAATTTACAACGATATATTTTATAGATTTTATTGTAAAGGAGAACTTACATTTCTTCTAATGTTATTCCCTCCGAAATAAGGCAACCTGATTTGTGTAATACAAAATTTAGATATTCTACACTGGTCACATTAACGAGTGTTGTGTTCCTGAGTGTGACAGTGAAGCCTCGAAAATCAGGAGGCCTAGCACGCTAGTGGCCTTTGCGCCGTGGGGGTGGCTAGAATACTGGTTATAAACAGCAGTTAGTGTGCTCTGTTAATCGTGATGTTAGCTAATAATAAGGACACGCAGGAAGTACTTGTAATGTGAATATTGTGAGTCATTACTAACAGACGGATGTCGCTCGGGGAATAAAAGTATTATATATTTTGCTTGTAAAATAACTAATTCTTCGCTACAGCATTCAGACTTTGAGGCTCTAGTCCTTATATTTTGGACAAATTTAGCCTGCAGTAAAATTATTATTAATGGGGGGTTTTGTGTTTTTTGCTGAAAGGAATACATTGATTCATAATTTCAGTATCAAATATCGAAAGGAATTTTCTCTTGCTCCCATTTTTTCGTTCCCTTAGCTTGATTAACGTTAAAGAATTTGAAGAAAAGTGAAAATAAATCTGTAACTCCACTCTATGCAATTTTTTTTCAAACAAATGTTTTTGTGGCATTGTGCATTGTGATAAAATAATACAACACAAACCAAAGAAACGCACAATTTTACAAATTAATATTTAATTTTGTGACGTCTTCTACTTGTATCGAAACGCGTGAATTCATCCTCAGGGAGACAGCTGTGTATGCAGTGTGGTATGTTGTGCATGCATCGGTTTGGTCAGTCTAGTGGGGAGGAGGGAGTGTCTCGATCTCCTACCCACCAGACTGCTCACATCGCTTTATGTACCACACATCATACTGCATATATGTAACTGTCTCCCTGAGGACGAACCCACGTGTTTCTAAACATGTAGGAGACTGTAGGAAATAAATAATAATGTATAAAATTGTGTATGTCGTTTGTTTGTGTTTTATAAATATTTTCAGCCTCTTACTCCTGTGGGTTGTAAGTCAGAAATTCTTAGAAATCTCTCGCCAAAGAGCCTAATTTCTAACACCGTTGTAACCCATAAGGTTATCCCAGGGGGTAGAGGGGTTTCGTGAAAATGAGTTCCGCCTTGTACACCTTATGGTAAGTTAGGGCACTAAAACTAAGTATGGGTGGTATGTATTTTGACCAAAATGCCGACCACATATTTTAATTTACGATGTCATTAAAAATATACCAAAAGTGAACCTTATATCAATGTTTCGTTTTAATTTGAAGGTAAATATTATAGGCTTAGGAACTGAAAATTACCTGCATGTTTTTCACAGTTTCGTATACTGGGCTCAACGATGTGTCCAAAGGAAACCACGTAGTGATCGACATGTCGTGTTTCAATACTACACGAATATCATTCTGGATGGTTTGAAATCAAAATAACAACTTTGCTGAGTATTTAGTAAATGTTTGGATCTTAGGAATGTTCCCAGCCTTTGTTAATTGTCCGGTGTCAGGATCTCTGGTTGGCAGTTCTTCCCATGATTCCGTCAGAGTGAGCAGATGTCTGATGTCAAGTTTACGGTAAATGGAAAGGGAATAAATATTTTCTTTGGTATGGGGGCAACTTGTACATTAGAGCATTAGTTATAATGCCTTGTGTGTTACAAAATGCATCTGTCACTGTACTAAACGTAATAATATTTGTTGTTAGGAAATTCCTTAATTTATGTCTAAATTCCTTTCAAGAAATTTTACAGAACTGTACAATTAAGACAACGTCCTGCAGTTAAATGTCATTATTTTGAGAAATAAAAATAAGTTGAAGTGAATTGTCAACTTATTAGTTAAGAAAATATGTAACTGATTTGCTATTACATTGATTGTAAAATTTAACGTTGCTTAATACATATA
>Ga0123355_10012487_pt1 | contig 13159 bp, 9 predicted proteins | sample TergutEmb28metaG_3_FD_89872 | JGI IMG/M metagenome (GOLD analysis project Ga0123355, IMG submission 89872) | Embiratermes neotenicus P1 segment gut microbial communities from Petit-Saut dam, French Guiana - Emb289 P1 | ecosystem: Host-associated > Arthropoda: Insects > Digestive system > Gut ... | reverse complement strand
ATACTTTTTCCTCCTAATCTGTCATATCCATAAACAGGACAAGCACCGGCAAGATCATCTCCGGCGCATTTAACAATCCAACGCACTATGCGTCTTGATTCAAATATTTTTTCGTATACTCTTTCCTCGTTGTTATAATATCATATTTTTTCGAGAAAATCAAGTATATAATTTTAATTTTTTCAGCCCTTTCAGTCCTTTCAATCCATCGTCGTGCATTCTTACAGAAAGATAAAAATAGGGATAAAATAAGGAAGTACGTTATGACACAGAATTAAGTCGCACATCTAATTCAGAAACATTCGCCGCTTTTGTCATACATTTCTATTTTTCGGATTGAATAATCGGCGAGAGTCATAAAATGCGTATCTATCGCTTTCGTTATAATCTGCGGATTAAGGTATTCCTGCTGATTGGTTTTGAGGGTGCAGTCTATTTTTATGCCGTTGCTGTCGTCGATAAACTTTATACTGCATATATAATCTTTCAGGTTTATCATTGCGCCGGGCTTCTTAGGGGCGTGGACATCGACGGAGAAAAGTTTTTCTAAATCCTTTGCTGAGAAACTTTGAGAATTTACGTTTATAAGAAAGCGTGTGCTGTCGATTTCTTTAAACTTCTTGTGCGACGGCGAATTTTGGTTCAATTCGCAGATATCGAGTATATTTATCCCTGTCGGGAAAACGCCTTGTAATCTTGCGGAGATTTCCTCTGCGCTTATATCGCCGATTATTTTTACATCGGTAAACTCGCATAAGCTGTCGATACCGAGCGAGAGCGTGGAAGCAAAAACTATTTTAGGATGCGGGTTAAACCCCTCCGAGTGCGCAAGTTTTAATCCGGCTCGCGTGAGTGAGCGCGCGAACAGGCGGTTTAAATCAAGGTGCGAGATATATTTCGCAACATCGGTTTTCTCGAATTTAATTCTGAAAGTTTTTTTGATGCCGTCGCTGACGCTTGCGGTGCTGGCAAGTGGTACGGCAGGCTCTGTTTGCGGCAGAGTTGTCCTTGCGGTGCAGTAGTTGGCGATTCCGCAGGCGGCACATTGTTCGCGGCAGTTCGGGGTTGTGTTTACCGATTTCGCCTGTTTATTCTCGCTCACGAGAAACTCCCGCGTGACACCGATGTCTATAAAATCCCACGGGAGCAATTCATCATAGCCATACTCGCGCCGGGCGTAATCTTCGGGGTTCAGACCACAGTTCGCAAACGCCTGCATCCATATGTCATACTCAAACCGCTCATCCCAGCCGTCAAAGCACGCGCCGAGCCGGAACGCTTCCGCCAGTACCGGCGCAAGCCGCCTGTCCCCGCGCGAGAATACCGCCTCAAGTTTTGATATGCGCGCGTCATGATAGCTGTATTTGATTTTGCGTGAGTTAATCTCATCTCTTAGAAGCTGTTGTTTTCTCAGAAGTTCTTCGTGAGAGTTTTGCGCCTCGAAGCAAAACGGCGTATGGCTCTTCGGCACAAACGAGGCGACGCTTATGCTAACTGTCACACCACGGTTGTTATTTTGTTTGTTCTCGCGTTTTTGGTATAACCCTACAATGGTTTTGGCAAGTTCGGCGATTGCAACGATATCCTCGTCCGTTTCGCCGGGAAGACCTATCATGAAATATAGTTTTACTGTGTTTCGCCCTGCATCAAACGCTGATTTTACGGATTCAAGAATCTCCTGCTCGCTAAGGTTCTTGTTTATCACGTCCCTCATTCTCTGAGAACCTGCCTCCGGCGCAAAAGTAAGCCCGCTCCGGCGCACGCTTGACATTTGCGCAAGAAGCTCTTGTGAGAACGCGTCAATACGCATAGACGGTAAAGATAAATTAACATTAAGCTCGTCCGTCCAGCATTTAAGGCGGGAAGCGAGGTTATACAAATCGGAATAGTCACTCACGGAGAGCGAGACAAGCGAAATTTCGTCATAACCGGTATTCTTATAACTCTCGGCGGCTATACCGTTCAAAATCTCCGCGGGACGCTCGCGCATTGGTCGGCATACGAATCCAGCTTGGCAAAAACGGCATCCGCGCATACATCCGCGGAAAATCTCAAGCGTTATCCTGTCATGTACGCATTCGATATTCGGCACAATGGGTCGGACTGCGTCACATAACTTTGAGGCTAAGCGTTTTTTTATCACTGCAGGGATATCCTGCGATTTTGGCGCGAATTTAATGAGCTTGCCGCTGTCGGCGTCATATTCAGCCTTGTACAAAGACGGAACATAGACGCCTTCGATTTTTCGGGCGCAATCAAGCAAAAAGCCGCACTTGTCAAGCCCTCGCGTTTTATGCTCGCGGTAAAGCTCTATAATCTCGGCGATTACATCCTCACCCTCGCCGATTGCGAACAAATCAAAGAACTCTGCGAGTGGTTCAGGGTTATACGCACACATTCCGCCACCGATAATAATCGGCAGGTCATCGCTGCGTTCAGAGGCAAGCAGCGGTATATTCGCGAGAGAGAGCATATACAGTATATTGGAATACGACAATTCATACGAGAGCGTGAACCCGACAAAATCAAACTCGCGCAGCGGGTCGCCGCTTTCAAGCGCGTATAAATCCAAGTGATTTGCCGTAAGCTCGCCAGCGAAATCTTTGTCCGGCGCGAAAACCCGCTCGCACCATGCGTAATCCAGATTATTTATAATCCCGTACAGGATTTTCATTCCAAGATTAGACATACCTATCTCGTACATATCGGGGAACGCGAACGCGAACCGCACATCAACCGCTGATTTGTCTTTTATAACCTCGCCGTATTCGCCGCCCGTATATCTCCCCGGTTTCTGGATATGTTTCAATAATTTCTCGTATTCTTTATTAATCATTTTGTTTTTCGCTTTCCCTTTTCATAAATTATAATAGCATTAAATCATATACCGCCAGTATATCACATTTGGCAGTATTTTGCAAGGGGAATTTTATATTTTTGTGCAAATGAGCTAAAAACTCTTGACTTTTTTTTTATTTAATGCTATTATATTTATAATGCTATAAAAAATATTAGAGCGAGGGAGTGTGCCGGAATGCCAAAAGACAAAAAGAAATATAAAGTGAAAAAGAAGCCGCACTCATCGGAGGATAACATAGATAATACAAATGGCAATGCAAATAATGTGGATAATAAGGCAGGCGGCGGCAGATTTTTCGGCAATCGCGAGCGACGCGAGAGGACGCCAGAGGAACTGCGCGAGCATCTCAAACTGTTTTTGCTTCTGGTGACTTGGATTATATTATTGTCCGGCGTGTATATGGTCTGTATACAGCTTGAGTTCGCGTATATACTGCCGATTTATCTCATATTGGGTACAATCTTCTTTTTCGTATGGCTTATATATAACGGCGGCTTTAAGAAATTTGACTTTGAAAACATAGAAAAACCCGAAGAAACGAGCTATGAGGAGTTTACCGCGTTTATCAATCGCCTTAAAGAACGCCAGCGAAAAGCGAAATATTTCTTGATATTATTCATCCCTTTTTTTATTGTTATGCTTATGGACTATACTATTATGGCTTGGGGAGAGCGGCTTGCGGGATAATGCACGGCATGAACATACTATGTTAATATATTGGCAACATTTTTGAGCTATAATAATCAGTATTATTGGTTTGTAATAAATTAGGAGGATTTTGTGATGGAATCTATGGTAAAACTTGATAGAGCGGCGCGAAGGGCTGCTAAGAAAGCCGCAAAGCGGGAGAGAGGCGAATATAACTTTGCTAATTCCAAAGCATTGTTTGTGCTGAAGATAATAACGATGAGCTTTTTCATAGTCACGTGCGTAATCGTTGCGACTGTATTGCTCGCGCGGTGGATTTCTGATTTGAGTTTGGCAGTCAAAGGCTCTAAAACGCGGGTAGCGCGCGCCGCTAACCGATTGGCTAGATTTAGGAAAGATCGTATAAAGCACATCCTGAAACTCCGCAAATGGCAGCTCAAAGAAGAGAAAGAGAAAAGGAAGTACGGAAAAAAACACGGGGCTGTAGCAGCCGCGGCAACCAATGAGGGAGTTTTATAAGATATGCCATATGACGCGGGTGTCGCCTGCGCGGTTTGTTTTGAGTTGAACAATACGATAAAAGGCGGCAGAATAGAGAAGGTTTTCCAACCAACAAAAGAAACAATATCCCTGCAGATATACGCGCGCGGCGAGCGGTATCGCCTTGTTATTGACGCAGAAGCCAGTAGCCCTAAAGTGTATCTCACGACAATGCAGGAATTTGAAAACCCGGTCACGCCGTTGCCGTTTTATAACGTCCTGCGCAAATATCTTATGAACGGACGGATAAAAGACGTGAGCCTTGTGGGTTTCGACAGGGTTTTCGGGATAACAATAGAATCCAACGATGATATGGGATACGCCCAAACACTTTGTATTTATGCGGAGTGCATACGCAAGCAGAGTAATATAATTTTATGCGGCGAAGCTGAAAACAACGATGCAGGCAGGAAAATAATTGCGGCGGCGAAAACGGTGTCTTTTGATATGTCGGAAACGCGCCAGATTCTGCCGGGGCTGATTTACGAACCTCCTGTTTCGCCCAAAATAAATCCGTTGCTCATAACGAAAGAAGAGTTCGCGGAGGATTTAGCGACTGCCCTGCCCGAGATGGCGGTAAACGAATATTTATTGAATAAATACCAAGGGTTTTCGCCGCTTGTCACGCGGGAGATCGCGTTGCGTGCGGCTAAGTCTATGGGGGATATGTCATGGACGGATATATCGGTCGGCGAAGTTGATAAATCCAGCCTCAGCTATTATTTCTTCGACTTAATCGACAACCTCAAAACCGGGAAGTTCTCGCCGTGCTTGATTTACAGCGGCAAACACCCTGATGAAAAACTGATAGATTTTTCGTATATTGATATACGGCAGTACGGCAGGGGAACGATTATTGGACACAACAACGCTGACGGTAAACTTGCCGCGACTAAAACTTTTGATAGTATGTGCGCCCTTGTTGACCATTATTTCTATAAGAAAGAATTTGACAATAAAATTAAGCAGAAAGCCAACGATGTATTTAAAGCACTGGCAAACGCGTCAAGTCGTCTTGTCAAAAAAATAAAGGTACTTGAGCGTGATTTGACAGAATGTGACAGCAAAGAAAAATTAAAAAATTACGGAGATCTTATCACAGCGAATATATACAGGCTTGAAAAAGGCGCGTATGAATATGTGCTTGAAAATTTTTATGAGGATAATAAAACTATAAAAATCGCGGCGGATAAAAACCTAACGCCGGCGCAGAACGCCCAGCGGTTTTATAAAAGATACGCCAAACTGAAATCCGCCGAATATCACCTTAGCAAACAGATAGAGTCGGCGCAGGATGATATTATGTACGTGGATTCGGTGTTTGACGCGCTCACACGGGCGTTGTCAGAGCGGGAACTTGCGGAGATACGGGATGAACTCGCGGAAAGCGGAATAATGCGCGGCACTGTTAAATCTGCTGAAAAATCTCGTGCGAAAGCGAAATCAAATAAATCCGTTTCGCTCTCGAAACCGGAAGAGCATACATCGCCGAACGGTTTCAAAATCCTGTGCGGCAGGAACAACAAGCAAAACGATAATCTTACGTTCAGGCTTGCAGGGCGGAATGACCTTTGGTTTCACGCCCAAAAAACACCAGGTTCTCATGTGGTTTTGATATGCGAAAATACAGGTAGGACGCCTGAAAATGCGGACATAGAAGAAGCCGCGCGTATCGCGGCGACTAATTCCAAAGGCAAAAATATGCCGCTTGTTTCTGTTGACTACGCGCCTGTGCGGTACGTAAAAAAACCGCCGGGAGCGAAACCGGGGTTCGTCACCTACTCGAATTTTAAAACGGCGGCGGTAAAGCCAATCATATCCGAAGGGAGATTCCAAAGGTGAAACGAATAAAACAGATAAAACGAATAAAGATGAAAATAGTACTGCTCATATTGACAATAGTAATGTTATCGGGGCTATATTCATGCCTCAGGGGTGAAATGATAGCCACGATAGCTATGACGGACTTCTCCCCGCCGTATAACGCGGAACTTGTTGTGCGTGATGTCCGCGTCCGCGGGTTTACCCTTGATTGGACAGAGCCGTATACAAATAATAGGGACGATAACGGCTTTGCTTATGAGTTTGCAATAGCAGTCAGCCGCGACGGCAATATCGAGGATTATGAGACCGCCCGTGTGCATGACAATATCGTTTTGGATTTTACGCCGGCGTTTATGCTGAACGGTACATATAGAATAACCGGGCTGATACCGGGGCATGAGTATCAAATCGCACTGTTTGTGCGTGCAAGAAATGTGAGGATCGCGGAGTATCTAAGGGGGAGCGTTGCTCTGCCGCACCTCGGCGACGTGGGCTTCAGTAGCGTTTGGATAAATGGGCGCGAGCCTGTATCATACGGAATGCAGGATAGGTTCGCGCATTATAGGTTTGCGTATCATGAGCTTATCACATCCGGACCATTGGCTAACATTCAAAGCGAAACCGAATTTTATTTCACCTATGAGCTGATGCGCGGGAATGTATTGTACATAGGCGGCGTGAGAATGTCTGATTATGATGCCGTTGCGGGGATACGCCTAACTCCATATGAAGCTCTTGAAGTCACCGTACTGCATGAGCGCACAGGAGTATCGCGTGATTATGAGATATACGTTGGCAACAGGTGCAACGGTCTGCCTGTGGTTGTGATAAATACGCAAGGAGGACGCAGCATAGACAGCAGGTATCGAACTATACCTGCGCGTATGCAAATAATTGACAGCGAACATAATCCGCTTGGCATCGGGCTTTATGACGGACCGATAGATATACGCGGCAGGGGTAACTCATCTTGGGGGATGCCGAAACAGGGCTGGAGTTTTAGGATTCCCGACAGGACGCAGATTTTAGATATGGCACCATCAAGGACATGGTTGCTTATAGCAAATTTCGCTGACAAATCACTCATGAGAAATTATTTGGCTTACGAGTTTGCCAGAGATTTGGGAATGGCGTTCGCGCCCCGTATGCGCTTTGTCGAAGTGATACTGAATGGAGATTATATGGGGACTTATATGATAGGCGAACGCACTCGAATCGGTGAAGGCAGGCTTGATTTGCCAAGGCTCAGGTATGATATGACCGACCCGTATGAACTGACCGGCTCTTACCTGCTTGAAGTCACCGCACGCAACAGGATTAGACAGGGGCAGATTTGGTTCACAACGCCGGTGCTGAACACAGGCGGGAGGTATCTTGATATGCCGAGACCATGGGGATACCCATGGGGAGTCGAAGGAGATACGTTTATTATACGTCAGCCGCGCCGAAACCGCGATTTATCACAGGCGGCGATTGACTATATCACCAATTACGTAATCGCGACGGAAAACGCGCTGTTCGGCGATAATTTCACTTGCCCGGAGATGGGCTTCCGCGCGTATTTAGATACCGCGAGCTTCATTGACTGGTACTTGATTCAAGAGTTTTTCAGAAATGTCGACGGCGATTTCCGCTTGAGTACGTTCCTGCACAAACCACGTGGCGGCTTGCTGTATATGGGTCCGGTATGGGACTTCGATATAGCGGCGGGCAACGCGAATTATCGCGGCGGTGAGCGCACAGACGATTGGTATATACGCACATCTTTATGGTTCACGCGGTTGTTTCAATGCCCGGCATTCTATCAGGAATTTGCGAACAGGTGGAATTATCTGATGGCAAACGGTTATTTCGTTAGGTTCTTCCAAAGGATAGACAATGCCGCGATGATACTTGCGCGTTCGGCAGAGATGAATTTTCAAAGATGGCCGATACTCGGCAGATGGGTCTGGCCTAACGCCGCCGGATATCAGCACCGCACAACATACCAATGCGAAATAAATTACCTGCATGATTGGTTCACGGCAAGAATGACATGGATGGATAATGAAATAAACGGCAGGAATTAATTTATGATTTATTAACAGCTAATTTAAACCAGTATCATATATATAGTTTAGAATATCAAAGTGGCTGTGGGATTTGTGCATGATAAGGTTCTTGTTCTCGAACTCATAGCGTATTATATCTGGGTGTGGCTCAGCTTGGTAGAGCGCTACCTTGGGGTGGTAGAGGCCGCTGGTTCAAGTCCAGTCACTCAGACCAAGAAAGTATCGATTTTATGAGGGTTATCCCGAAATCGATGCTTTCTTCATTTGGAAGAAGATAGGCTATATCTACAGTAAACTTCTTCGGAAATTAAAGAAAAGGTAAAAGCAGTCTATCCTGAAAGTGTTTTCCTTGAAGTTGACCAGTTCCGCTATCTATGGCTTCAGCTTTTCTCTTATTGCCTTTGACCTCATACACTGTGAGCAAGTCCATTTTATGACGAAATCAGACACGAGGATTGTTCGTTCAGATGAATAAAAATCCCCGTGTCTGATTTTGGTTTTATCGCCGCTTTGTTGCAGAAACGAAAAAGGACAAGCCCTGATTATACCGAGGGTTTGTCCTATATACTTATCGTATTCGTCTAATACTGGTGCCTCCGATCGGAATTGAACCAACGACACGGGGATTTTCAGTCCCCTGCTCTACCGACTGAGCTACAGAGGCAAAAAATAAATGGCGACCCAGAAGGGACTCGAACCCTCGACCTCCAGCGTGACAGGCTGGCGTTCTAACCAACTGAACTACTGGGCCTAATATACTAATATAAATGTAAAAAATACAACCACTCAAAAAAAGATGGTGGGAGCTACAGGGATCGAACCTGTGACCCTATGCTTGTAAGGCATATGCTCTCCCAGCTGAGCTAAGCTCCCGCACACAATCTTTTCTGTATAGGTGTTCAAGTACCAATAATACTTGCAACGTTTTATATTATACCACACGCATATAAATATGTCAAGGGCTTTTTGAAAAAATTTCTGAAATTAAAAAATATTTCATAAAAATATTCACCAAGCCCATGAAAATCCATGAGTTTGCCCATTGATTAAAGACGGCTCACAGCATCGTAACTTGCTCGCTCGCTTCAAACGCGCTCCCGCGCGCGGGGATTTTTCTCTTTCTGTACCGTTCATGCTCATTTAGGTCGCCGTACAGCAACACGCGCTCAAGCGTTGCCTTTTTCGGCAGCTGCAAAGTTTCAACACCAATGGTTGTTCGCGTGCTTTTAAGCGGAACTAAATCCGAATTGATAGTAACAGCGCGGTTATCCGAGCTTATCAAAACATAATCGCCTGCCGCAAGCTCGTGGACAATCCTAATAGTCAGAGCCGCTGTGGAGAACGCGCTTGTAAGGCGGCGGCGGTTGGTTTTTGTTTTATAAACCTCAAGCGGGATTTTCGCGGTTTTACCGTTAGCAAAAAATATGAGCAAATTACCGCTGTAATCATTGGTTATATGTGCATAGATTAGCCGCTCGCCCTCTTCGAAGCCAAGTTTCGCGGGGATAAAATCACCTAAGACTGACGCTTTCACGTTATCGAATTCATGCAACCTTGCTTTGTATACCTGCCCTTTATCCGTGAAGAATAAAACATCGTCTGTGTTGTTCGCCTCTTTTTCAAAGGCTATCGAATCCCCTTCTTTCAATTTGTGATCATCGTTGCCGCGCAGTGACGCCGCAGTGATTTTCTTGAAATATCCTTCATGCGATAGCATAACATGGACAGGATAATTCGGGATTTCTTCCTCTTCTTCTATTGCCGCAAGCTCGTCCTCATAGAGTATCTGCGTTTGGCGCGGTTTGCCGTGTTTTTTCTTCACCGCTTCAAGCTGCTTGATAATCAGCTTTTTTTGTTTTTCAGGCGAATCCAGTACCTCTTGCGTTTGCGCGATATCAGCTTCGAGCTCTTCGATTTCTTTTGTGCGCCCTAAAATATACTCGCGGTTCAACTGGCGCAGCCTTATCTCGGCTACATAATCGGCCTGTATTTCATCGATAGTGAATGCGTTCATCAAATTCGGCACGACTTCGCTCTCCGATTTTGTCTCGCGCACGATTTTTATCGCTTTGTCTATGTCGAGCAGTATAGCCTGCAGCCCTTTTAGCAAGTGCAGTTTGTCGCGTTTTTTGCCAAGGTCAAAATATAACTCACGCTTCACGCATTCCAACCGGAACGCAATCCATTCGCTCAGAACCTCACCCACGCCCAAAAGCCGTGGCGCACCGCCGACAAGCACATTGAAATTGCACGAGAAGTTATCCTCAAGCGGGGTGAGCTTGAATAACCTCTGCATGAGTTTCTCATGGTCAACGCCGCGCTTTAAATCAATCGTGATTTTAAGGCCGCCCAAATCAGTTTCATCGCGCACGTCGCTAATTTCGCGGATTTTGCCGTCTTTTACAAGCTGCTCGATTTTTTCTTGGATACTCTCGATTCTTGCCGTATATGGTATTTGGTAGATATCTATGCAGTTTTGGGATTTGTCATAGTTATATCGCGCACGCACTTTAACGCTGCCCTTGCCTGTCTCATAGATTTCGGCTATAGCGGCTTCGTTGTAAATTAGCTGACCGCCGGTGGAAAAATCCGGCGCTTTCAAAATCTGCATGAGTTCTTTTGTGTCGGTATTCTCTTTCTTGAGCATTTTGATTGTCGCGTCGCACACCTCAGCCAGATTAAACGAGCAGATACAGCTCGCAAGCCCGACGGCAACCCCATGCGTCGGCGTGACCAAGATATTCGGGAAAGACGTTGGTAATAATACCGGCTCTTTCATCGTATTATCGTAATTATCAACAAAATCAACAGCGTCTTTGTCAATCCCACTGAAAATTTCGGTGCATATCGTATCAAGTTTGCATTCGGTATAACGCGAAGCGGCGAACGCCATATCGCGTGAGTATTGCTTGCCAAACGACCCCTTGGAATCGATAAGCGGATGGAGCAGTGATTCACTGCCTTTAGTCAACCGCACGAGAGTTTCATAAATCGCACCCTCGCCGTGAGGATTGAGTTTCATGGTTTCACCCACAACCGTCGCAGATTTGGTCCTTCCCGCGCCGGAAGCCAGCAGACCCATTTTATACATGGCATATAAGAGTTTCCTGTGCGATGGCTTAAGCCCGTCGATTTCAGGAATAGCGCGCGAGAGTATAACAGTCATCACATACGGCATATAGTTGACCTCAATCGTGTCTGTTATCGCTTGGTCAACCACAGGCGCGCTTTTCTTGGGGATATTATCTTCATATTTTTTCTTCTTAGGCATTATTATTTTCATCTCCTGTTAATTCAAATCTTATTTCTTAATGCGAACCGCGAGTTGAGGTGGGAACGCATTCACCAATGTCCTCGCCCTCTTTCATAAAGAGGATGCCGCCACAGAGGCTTCTCTGCGTCCGCAGACGGCGGGGGTTTTCACCCATGAAAACACCCCATCATCAAATTCCGAAAACACCCGTCACGCGGATTTTACGCACGTACACAGTGGAATGTGACTTCTCGCGTGCCACCCTCTTTAAAAAAGAGGGCTTACGGCGCAAAGGGTTTGCGTTGTTTTTAACTCGTGATTGGCATTATGTCCCAATAGTTATTCTATATGCAACTATTCTTTGCCACTCCGATTTCAAAAGGCGATACTCTACCTTGTCTTCAATTTGCCCGTCATGCCAAGTACAGCTCTTAAATTCAGCCTCTTTAACCATGCTGCATTTAATCATGACTCTTTCCGAGCCGACATTTTCGTTCATACAGCCTGCCATTATTCTGACTCAGCACCATTTCGCCGCTATCCCTTATAAAGATGCGTGCAGCACAGGGTCTGCTTTTGACGCTGGTTTTACCGTAAACAATCATGTATTGCCCTCCGCTATATAAATTTATGTGTATCAAACATTATTCTTCAATTCAAACGCTTTATTAATCCAATACAGCGTCTTATCGTCAGCATTTGTGAAAAGAATACCATAATTTATGCCATCGCCACACCCGCATAAATCATCAGATTCAGTAAACTCTTTCCCGAGAATGGTGACGGGCTTCAACGGTGAGCACGCTTTTTTATGATATGCGCATCTGGCAAGATTACCGTGGATTACATGAGCTATATCTTCTTTTTCTTTATCGCTAAGTCCCTCTTTGCTTAACTCTTCATGAATTAGGTTAGGCGCGCCATAGACAACAGTGTACCATACGTTTTGCTGAACGCCTTTCTTTATATCGCCGCACGGCTTTATCCCTATATAGATCATACCGATTGTGTTCTTGTTCAGTTTAAGCACCCATCTGTTTGTAGCTGACCACGGCGTTTTTACGCCGTTCGCTTTGCAGATTTCCAAAAAATTAAATATAGATTGTCTTGATTCGCCATCAAGGTATTCAGCAATCATTTCTTCTATTTTCGGTTTGGCTTTCGCTTGGATTTGCACTATGGTTTCCTTTGCTATTGATTGTTCAGGCATTTTATTTTCCCTCCCGTACATAAAACATAACATGGTGTAAATTTCTGTCTATTTTAAAGTTTTGTTCCCTATATATCCGCAGCAGCTATATACCTGTGACCGTTTTCGGCGATGAAACGCTTACGATTGGGTAAATCGTCGCCGAGGAGCGTGTCAAACATCTGCTCAGTCAAAATATCATCGGTTTCATTTACGCAGATAAGGCGGCGCGTTGCGGGTGCCATCGTCGTGAGGCTCATCATGTCCGGGTCGTTCTGCCCGAGTCCTTTAGAACGTTGGAGCGTATATTTGCCTTTGATTTTCGCAACGATATCGTTCTTCTCTTTTTCGCTGTACGCGAATTGGATTTTATCTTTAGAGGTTATCTCAAACAGCGGGGACTCCGCGATATAGACTTTTTTCAGTTTGATTAGGCTCGGCAACAACCTGTAAAACATGGTCAGAATAAGCGTACGGATTTGATATCCGTCCTCGTCCGCGTCAGTGCAGAGTATTATTTTACTCCATTTAAGCGCGCCCAAGTCAAAATCAGCGATATCACGGTTGGATTTGGTTTTGATTTCCACTCCGCAGCCGATAACGCGGAGCAAATCCACGATTATTTCATTTTTGAAAATCTTGTCATAGCTTGACTTCATGCAGTTAAGCGTCTTGCCGCGGACGGGCATAATCGCTTGGAATTCGGCATCCCGCGCGAGTTTGCATGAAGTGAGGGCGGAGTCACCCTCAACAATATATAATTCCCGCGAGGACGCGTCTTTTGTTCTGCAGTT
>Ga0123355_10012486_pt1 | contig 13160 bp, 9 predicted proteins | sample TergutEmb28metaG_3_FD_89872 | JGI IMG/M metagenome (GOLD analysis project Ga0123355, IMG submission 89872) | Embiratermes neotenicus P1 segment gut microbial communities from Petit-Saut dam, French Guiana - Emb289 P1 | ecosystem: Host-associated > Arthropoda: Insects > Digestive system > Gut ... | reverse complement strand
CGCCTCTTGACCCCCCCCCCCCTCGGCTTATACCACCCCCCTACTTGTCTCATCAAAAAAAACTCCCTCCCCCCCCCCCCCCCCCCCCCCCGGAATGGAATACCATTTTGAAGTTTGTAGCTCATCGTTTTAGATACTCAGCGATGACAACCTTAACTCCGTGTTAATCCTCTCATCGTCATATTTTATGTAAAACCACTGACATCTTGCAGCCTAACAGATTCCAGTGGCAATTTGTAGCCTAAGTCAAAGTTTAAAATTAAAGTCTTCTGGAATGATGCATCCTGCCTGCTGCTCAATAATTACCGACGATTTTAAGGATCGTGCTGTCTTTTTCTTCAGCCAACCACGGAGATCTGCTTCAGTCCAGCTCTTGTGATGACGCTCGGTGCGTTGCTGCACTCTCTCGTGGAGAATCTATAAGCTGAGGGCCAACTCGTCCTCCACTTCCCGTCTTGCCAAACTTCTCTCTCTCTCTCTCTCTGTAAAACCACAACACAAACCGAGTTTGGTCCTATTTTTTTGTATTTGTTCTCATGCTCCCTGCCTTTCTCATTTCCTTTCTCACCTGAACATTATGATTCAACCAAAATCAAATCTATCAAACATCAAATTACAATGGATTGAAAAGTTCCACTCCTAAAGCTTATATACGATGGAACACAGAAAAATTGGCCTACTTTTATAAGAAAAGTAATAAGTCCTTTGAAAATATAACGAACCTCAGATCTTGTGAAGTAGAGAAAAATTGAAACAACTTTTATGAGAGAATTATGAACAGACAAACTACGGGAATATTACTTTGGCTAGCGCACTGTTTAAAGGAATTTGATACTGGATGACGGATTGGGATTCTTTTCTGGGTTGGGGGCAGGAGTTTTCTATTCGGTTTCGTGCCTAGGCCAGCTGTATAAGCTTTCGGTATCGGATGACTTAATCCTTGTGGCCGCACTATGGCGCTGGGGTCGACTCTGTCTCTAAAGGGAATGAGTGCCTGCGGTATCTCTTGGCGGTTAAGGGCTGACAACTCTGCCACCTTCATGTGCCGATCGTCTGGAATCTCTGGGAGATCCAACCTGTAGGATCCCTAAGGACCTCCACAGACCTCTACGGGATCTCCAAAAACATGAAGTTGGCGTCTCCCCTGAAGAATGTGCGATGGTTAAAAATACACAGTTGTTTTCCTCCATTCTACAATACATCATCATTGCATGGCACTTGAATACAGAAATAATTTAATATTTCTTTCTTGAATTTGGGATGTTGTTCTTACTGTTAAGTCAGAATTATTTACCTTACAAGTCTTGCCTTAATTTCCAAAGAATACAGTGCATAAATGTGTATGTTCTCCTTATTTCGTATAGTTGTAAAATAGGGATTTTGAAGCGTAACTGCAAGATTGTCTCTGTGCTTAATTAAACGCCGCTTTTTGAATGTTTATGGATAAGTTTTAGTAGAACGCTCTGCAGTTTCTGTCTTGGTACTGGATGAAGAATAGCGGTAAATTTTAATTCCCAGGCGCTTTACGCTTAGTACTAATTGCATAGAAGCTTGGATATGCTCTGGAGCATTTTTGACGCCGTGAAGGGCAGAAATTTATCTGCCTGTGCAAGAAACTAGTGTCTATTTATCATTCTTTCTCCCTATAACTTAGTCACTAGGCTCACTGAGTTGACCTTGAGGACAGTTCAAATCCGTAAAATGATTAGCCAAGATTTCAGATATATGTCGTCCTGTTCCAAAATTATTCACAATTCCGCAGAGTTTACCCACACCTTGTGTCATGTGGACGGTTTTGTTTTGTCATGAGAGGTACGACGTAACCTATAAGAAAGTTTTCGCTGCGAAACAGAGCTTATGATTGGGAAGTCCCAGCAGGTTATCCATCAATTTATTAGATATTTAACGGCGTCTTAATCGGCATAGATCTAATGCGATATAAATAAGGACTTGGAAAGAGCAGATTTGACTTATTTTAATGTCTGTCATGTTATTCGCGGGAATATAGGCAGAATAAATTAGGTAGAATGCCTGTCAAAATCTATAGTTATATCTGCATTGAAATTTTATGTCTGCAAATGATGTGACTATTTTGCTATAATTTTCTGGACGTTATTCTCAAGTCATGTGTCGCTGTAAGATTCACAAAACGTGACGTCTGTGGGTTCACTATCCCCAGGTGTATTTGAAAGGTGTAATGTAACGCAACTGTTAGTTCTTTAAAATAACGTGGAGATTTTTGTATCTGAGAATCGAGTCTAATTTTAAATTCCGAAGAAAGAAAGTTTAGCAAGTCGCCGGTATTCTGGATAATAGAAAACAGATCACGCAATTTGGGCTTCTTTACGTTGTCGGTTTCTTCTTTGTAAGCTGTAGCAGCATATTATATGATGTCAGATGGCGGAGAGATTTGTGCAGCACGCGCTCCACCTGTGTCGGTGACCTCTTGCTGCAACCAAACAAGTAGATTCACTCTATACCATTTTCGTCATTCAAGGTAACTTGAATTAAGATTAGCCCTACATTAAATTCCGTGTACACTTGCGAACCTCACCTTAAACAAAACAAAGATTGAGAATGTAAGATTTGAAGTTCTCATAACCGTGGGTATGAAGAAATTGTGTTCCGCAATGTGCAACTGTGTCGTTTGGCAGAAAAATACTTATGTTTTGAAATACAGTAGAACTCCACTTGTCAGGACGCTGGTAATCCAGAATGCCAATTATCAGGATCGGCTTGGCCATTTCGGTAAACATTTTCATACTGTAATTTTAAGTAATCTTTTTATGATTTACGTTTTTCCCCCAGCTGTCAAATACGTACAAGGAATTATGTATTAATGTTTTATTTTTACTTAAATAAATATGTAGCATGAAACAGCCGTTTGTATATTTTTTCCCCACTTCAAACTGCCAATGTAGCCTATTTTCAAACAAAAAATCCAATTATCTTGATGTTCTGCATATTCGAATGACTCACAATCCCAATTAATCAGGATAAAAGGAGTTCTACCGTATCCCGCTTCTCTCATATTCGAGAGCAGGTGTCTCCGAAACGCGTCTCTCAGAATACGAGGCATTGCATCTAAAAAGGCAACGATCTTTTTAAATTCTGTTTTTTTTTTTAAAATGAAAGAATCCCGTTTTTCTTAATATTTATGCAAAGGTATTAGATTGTTTTAGATGGTCTGCGAAACCTTTTGAAACACTCTGGTAGCGATATGCCGCTTAAGAACCTGAGCATTTTGCCCGCACAAAGTACTTCGTATGATTCTGACAGTAGGATAAACAGCGCTTATATCGCTACAGAGAAATATCTGTCTGGTCTTTATAACGGAAGCGTTTCGCGTTTTCTTTAATGTAGGAACTGAATTTGTGGATATAAAAGAGTTGAAAACCAGTCGTAAAAGGGATAATAGATTCAGGCTGTGAACTTTCTCATGTCATCATGTTACGTATCTGCTCAATCGACTAACACAAAGACAAAGTGAACTTGGGTTTTCTTTTTACATATTTTCTAATATTTTTTTCCCCCCGAGACGTGATGGCAGCTCGAGTTTTTGTCTTTTTATTAGAGAATCAGTCTTGACAGTTTTACCCACAGAACAGCCAGTACTGTAAACGTAATACTAATAATATCCTTGTCTCGGTTCACATCGTCTTGTGAAAGCAGTCTCCTTGTCTACAGCTAACGAATCTAACGTGACCTAAATTCGATATGAACTTAAATCCCGTTAATGGATGTTAAAAATGTAACCCTGAATCAAGGCTGCCATATACTCATATCGTGTTTTTTTATCTTCTTTGTGCCCAAAGCAGCCGTTGTGGGGCATTTTATTACAGCAGTAGCCTACTGATAAAATGAAATTAGTTATTTGAAGTTTTAATGCATATTGTTTGCTCTAAACAAGATATGATTTGACATTACGAGATTGCATATTGTCCACACTGTGTCTTTGTGTATTTAGTATGTGTTTTCAGGATAAACATGGATGATATTTTTTTTTTTTTTATGTTGAGGAATTGGTCTTTATGCGGAAGATGCACTGCTTTGTTCTGTGTGGTGTGAACGAAATTCTTCAAATAATAATTGGATTAATTGTATAGTCCAATACAGGTGCTTTCCTTTGTAATAACAATTGGGTTCAGTTGTACTGATATGCCATTTTCCAGGAAGATAGAATTTCTCATATTAAAAATCGCACCCCAACTTACAATTTCGAAAGTTTTACAGTGTTATACAATTCCAACGGACTTCATGGTTGACTTTATAGCGATCCCACTTCGCACTATGGGCTCGGTATTTCAGATCAGGCCCCAGATATCGAGTATCGCTAGTGAGTGTCTCGTGGGTTTCATCAATCCTGCAAGTAAGGACACTATGGCCCCCTTCCACGTTCTTTCAGATTTACGATTTATTAATTGGCTTGCCATTTTGCGTTATAAAAACCGGTATACTGACATAATGGTTAAATAAAAAGCGGTAAATAAATAAACAAATAAATGTTATATTCTGTACCTGCTAGTTTGATCTGAGCACTGTTCACCTCTTATACCCTTACAAATAGGGCCTTAAATTTCCAGTTTCTGACGCAAAAGACCAATTGTAGTAATTGTTTAATTATTATACTTTCATTGATTGTTTTATTTCTGAGAAGGTAAGAAAGGCAAATAACTTCTACAGACTAACAGGACAGACAGGGAAGGACATTGTAAATGCGTAGACGAAGGAGAATTTCATGAGACAAATAACTGATTTTATTTGCAGGGAAAGAACATCACAATGAAAGAAGGTTCCAAGCCTTTGCCCGCTCGTCCTTAAAGTAAGTTTAACTTATGAATAAAGAAGTTTAATGGCCAGGCACAGTGGCTTGATTTAATGTCGACGGAATTTATGTTAAGGTTAAACTGCATAATTTGGGAATTTACTTAGATTTTTTCCAGAAGAAAGAACTAATTTTGATAAATGAAAATCTTGAAAATACCAAATGAGGCATGCAGTAAAAACTTAAAATTTGGAAAACATCCCCTTGTCTGTGTAAAGGCAGTAGAATATCAAATATATTAGATTAGTGTTTTATTACACTCAGAAGAGCAAAAGGGATAACTGAGGAGTCTTTAGTCAGTAACGCCCGAAATAACGTGGATCTAAGCCTCTCTGGCACTAGTACGTGTGCTGCCAGCTGATACGCACAATTTGGCAACTAGTAGCTGACTGCGAGGTCACCACTTACATTTCTTTCTGCCGAAAGACGAAAACTGGTTCCTGCGCATGTGTCCTTATATTGTAATAGGGGTAAAATTCTGTGCCAGATTGTCAGTCGCATTCCGGTCAACAAAAATTAGAAATATGCCTGGACCTGTCCCTAAGGTGTACTTTTACTTTATGTAAAACTGTTATGATGTTATCTATGAAGATGTATGATATATTTGTTAACTGCATTTGGGTAGCCACCCGGTGGCAGTAGTACAGTACACATTTACACACAAACAATACACAGAACGACACAAAACAAACAGTACATAGAAAAACACGACAATTATTTTGAATCACGTGTCAAAACTGTAAATTAGTTACACATGAAGTACGCATTTGTTTCACTTTTATCCACGGCTGCGGTCAGGACAACGTTCAAGCTTTCCATTTGGTCTAGGTTAGGGATGAGCATTTTGAAGCCTGCGGTTGGATCCTCCAGAATTCCAATTGGCCAGTTGACATTTGTTGAAATTCCGTAGCAGTAACTCTTCACTTCCAACCTATAGGAAACGTACTGCACTTCTATCGGTAAGACCAATATGTTAATGTTCTTTAATGTGATAACCCACCAAGTGTATGAAAAAAAATCTGGCAAAACGCAATTCCAAAATATTACCGCTGGTGTCTCTGGTGTTGGTTTGGTGTTTAAGTGGCTCGTGCCTTTGTCACAGGAACTACACGAATAAACTTCATACCAAACTTCTTTAATTGCTTCTTATTAAACGCACAAACACTAAATTATTCTTACTTTACGTTAAATTAATTTTAAAAATATTTTAACAAAGCACGTCTTTTCTATCGTTTAGCATTCTTTTGTCATCTCTACATTGGTCTTTTACATGTAAAATCGATCTATTTCTTATTAAAGTCCACCATTTGTTATACCAACTAAAAACACATCCGTAATTAGGACAAATATTACAAGAGTTTCTTCAACATGTTTCGGTATACGTGTTTAACATCTTCAGGGATAACGTAATGCCAGTTGTTCGAAACCTGCTGCGAAGCTGTTATTTAGAGGTTCCTTTCCAAAGATTGTGACATACAATAGAACTCCACTTATCCGAACGCTGGTTACCCGGATTGCCAATTATCCGGATCAGCTAGGCCCTCTGGGTACATTTTTCGAGAATTCTACAAAATTAATTTGCCTTGCAATTACCGGTTATCGTATCAAGTACAGCACAGTGTTATAGGTTCTAGAACTTCAAGTCAGGCATGGTCGAAAGGTTCAGACTGTAAATGTAAATAGTAACAGCCAAAATTCGTACTACCAATGTTGCCTATTTTCAAAGAAAAATCCAATTATCCGGATTTTACCAAAATCCCGATTGCTCTCCGTCCTAGTTAATCCGGATAAGTGAAGTTCTACTGTACTGCAGAACGGAACATATATTGCCATGCTAACAGAAGCGTCCAAGACCAAACATAATAATAGTGATGATGATGATGATGATGATAATAATAATAATAATAATAATAAATTCTACTGTGCATATATCTTGTTTAATGATAAGCCATGTTTTTAAACGTTGTGTAATCAAAGTTTAAAAATCTGTGCAATTCTACGTGTTGTTGAGTATCCAATAATTTCTCACCTATTCAAAAAATTTCCCACATTTTATACAACCCGTAAGTTTATTGTGGTGTTTACAAGAAACTACCACATGGATCCAATCCACATTTTCCATTAATATTTTTTATAATATCCTTCTATCGAATCGTAAACCTTCCAAGTCGCCTCTGTCATTCAGATGTCTCAATCAAAGCCCTGTATGGATTCTTCTTTCCGCCACCCGTGTTCCATGTCCCTCAGGTTTTTATTGATTTGATAACCCTAGTCATATTGAGTGAGGGGTACAGATCATAAAGCTCCTCAATAAGCAGTCTTCTACAGTTCCCTGTTACTTCGCCCTTCTTGGGCCAAAACACCTTTATCAGCGTCCTGTTTCCAAACATCTTCATTATGTCACTTTGTCAATAACATTTTTCTTATCCAAAAGACAAAACGAGTCGAATTATGGTTATGAATATATCAAACTTGAAATAGGTTTAACCACTTATGTTAATGGTCCGCCATTTTCTGTCACTTTTATGTTAGTTGATACAGCAATTTTAACTAACACAAGAATAAACCCACCTACCTGTTGGACAATCTGAAACTTCACAACAGGCAGCGTGGAGAGATTAATTGAATGTGCTACAGAATGCCGAAACCATTGAAGGTATTACGAGGCAGAAATAGCGCAGAAGGTATTTGAACAGAAAGAAACGAACTTAGAAGATTCATGACTGAAAACCTATCGTTCTCAAAGCATAGGTGCAGTCTAACGTCAGTTACGAGTTTTTTATGTTTACGTCGGCGTGGAAGCTTTTTTTAGTCAGGTTCACTAAAGAAGAAATTACATTGAATATCCAGGCGACACAAAGGGGAGCTTTGGAATAAATTCTCGGCAAAAGTTGAAAAGTAGTCTGTGCTCTGTTTGTCTTTCTCGCGTGTCCTGGGGTGCTGCAGTCTTCTTAAATTCGAGCTAAAATAATCCACATTAAAGCTCTAAAGGTCATAACACTCTTTCTCAGGGAATATTTGTCTGTGGAACACTTTTGTCCTGAATAATTACTGAAAGGATTCTAAACAATAACTTGCAATAGCAGAAAGAGGAAAAACACATATACAAATACGGTACAAAACAGTATATATATATATATATATATATATATATACGATTCACATATACAAAATACAATATAAAACACAGTCTATATATACATATGTACAATTCACATATACAAAATACAATACAAAACACAGTGTGTATATATATATATATATATATATATACAATTCACACATACAAAATACAATACAAAAAAGAGTGTACATATACAATTCACGTATATAAAATACAATACAAAACACAGTGTATATATATATATATATACAATTCACACATACACAATACAATACAAAACACTATGTATATATAAAAATCACATGAATCATAAATGTGACTTTGACTTTGCTGAAACAATAATTTAAGTGACTGATTGCATGGAGCATAGATGATAGTACCTCCTAACATGCCGACGTTTTTCAATAATTCTGTCGTTACTAGATTATCAGACCATTTATTTTAACTTTTACAAGGGGCCAACACTGAAGCCAGTTGTGAGCCAGTGGTGTTTAGTTCACCCCCTGAAGTAAGGTTTTAAGACCTGTTTCAACATCACCCTCAACACCCATACACCACTAAGTCTGTCAAGTGCAGCCGGTTCATCAGTTTTCCCTACTCACGTGCTACGTTGTTACTTTCTCCCGCGATTGACCTTCTTAAGGGCAGTTGATGAAACATGCAGACTAATTCATGACAATCTTAGTATTGTACATACCGTGCATTTTGTTCATACCTATTTTTCCTTCATTAGACCAACATTTAATGCATTAAATGTTGGTTTAATGACCCTTCGCTGTACGGTATTGTTGTTGCAGCAATATGGACATGTACTTGTTGATGTGTGTAATGTAGAGTTGTGACATTTCACGAATTTTAACTTTAATGTTTGAAGTGAAGGCCGATCAGCGCCTGAAATACGTTTTGGACATACGAGTCTTTGTTGTTGATAAACTCCCTGATGATGGCAATTTGTTGCCGAAACATGTAGGAGGTGGTGCCTGATTTGAAGTGTATTTTGTGATCTACTTTATTTTATTTTAATTGGTATATTTTGTTAGTTTTTTTAGAAAACAAGGAACACAGAAAGAATTGCAACTTTTCTTCTGAAGTGCGTCTGAGGGAAAAAGATACAACTTTGGGAATGTTTGAAATATATATACTAAGTTGCATGCCGTAAATATTTACGTGTAATGTGACCGTCAGCTTGTCGTGTAAAGCCCTCTGTAATTCCAGTAAGTTTAGAAATATAAGATATAAAGTTTATAAATAAGTTTCTTTTTCCACATTTTACAACATACAATGAATAAATAATACAGGGTTATTCAAAACGATTGTCGGGATTTTAACAACTTGTCATACGCAACACACTTGAGAAAGGATTATATCTTTTTTTATTTAATAGAACAACACTCCAAGTTTTTGTTACATACCTTACAGATGCGCTATACATGGTATGTGCACACTTTGTGATTCTACAAACATCAACATGATAATCGATTTCGTTCCATGTTTGTGGCATGTCAGCGATGATGGTTTCAATGGCGTTTCTGATTCGTACCTTCAGTTCCGGGATACTTGTGGGCAGAGGAGGAACATAAACCTGATCCTTGACATAACCCCATAGAAAGAAATCACATAGTGTTGCATCTGGAGAACGAGGTTGTTAAAACCCCGACTGTCATTTCGAATAACCCTGTACATAATGTTTTAAAGGAAATTTGATTATATGTTACAATAACATATTTCAGTAATTTGATTATTTAATTATCTAATTTAAAGTTTGAAACTGCCCTGTTGTCGGTAAACTTTGAACTAGATTTAGAACACAATATGCTACAGTTTAGACAGAACTACAAAATTAGTTTAATTTAAGGGCTAAGATTTAGGGAATACTGAGTGAGTAACATATATATATATATATATATCATGTACTGTAATATGGCAAACCATTAAGCTCAAGTGTTTTAAATTTTTTTCAGAAAAATTGTTCATTATTTCCCTAAAACTTTCTAACGATTAGTCTTTACAAGGAGATTAAAATGCATTTTCTGAAGTACAAACTAAGTTCTATGAAATATTTGCTTGAACTCTGTGCTTCAACACATTAACTGTTTTCCGAATTGCTTGTGAAGTGAAGGTATGATATTTTAAAACTTTATTTCTTTGGTAACCACGTGTGAACACTTACAGTAGCATATGTGTGTAGCTGAAGCAGTAAGTAAGAGTGTTAACTGGCCACCTCATTTGAAAAAGTATGCCTAAATTTATGCCGTGGTGTCAGCGAGCCGCGTAAGTTAAAACCTGTGTGACTTGTGAAGCTGTACGTACGTACGCATGTACACACGCACGCACGCACGCACGCAGCCCTCTAGTGGATAGTTTTCTGTTCCGTGCTGGCAACACTATCTTGGGTTTAGGCTTCTCTATCTTCTAATATAACAGGACGTTAAACGTACAAGGGGCTGGTTAAAAGCAAAAGGACGTGTTATAATTTCGTATCTTAACAAAAAATTGCACATATTTGGAAGTGCTAGTTAACGAAAATCTTTAAACAACTGAGCGTAGAATACAGTAAATTTTAAAATATTGTAATGATTTGATCAGCAGGATCTTTTAAGTGAACGTCTATTTTGTACAGAATAGCAATTTGAAAAGAAATCTCGTAGATTTAAAATGAGGCAGCACCTGCTAAATGGCACGTACTTGAAACAGTCATTGAAATTTTATTCACTTCCTTAAATTAACAACGGTAGAATTGATTTTATTGCAACATACTGGGCACATGACACCATTTTGTAAATATCGTATATCCTTAACTAAAGACATACAGATATAAGTTCTCACTGCTCATTAATATGAATTGCAGTTTATTTAATTTAAAATAATCATTAACATCGTGTCGATCGTACCAAATTCTCGTAACCTCTCGCGGATGTTGAATTTTATTCAAGGTAACAGATCCTCGAAAAAGTCGGTCAAACTATACGAAAGGAAGATTCTGCGTTCTTAAAAATCTGTAAAGAATATTAGACACAACATATAAATAATATTAAATACTAACATCTAAATTCATTTAATTAGCACACCAACTAATGCACATACATGTTATGTATGTGCATTTTTTACACTAAAATATTTAAAATCGCTCCAACATGTTTCGATCCTAAGTCACATTTTAAAAACACTCACTGATTATTTAATTAATTAATCAATCGGTGAGTGTTTTTAAAAATGTGACTAGCAAGGAACAGTGTAGCTCCCTGAAGATGATCTTAGGATCGAAACATATTAGAGGAATTTTAAATGTTTTATTGTAAAAAAAATTATGTCTGTGCATTAGTTGGTGTGCTAATTAAATGACTCTACGAAATGCACGGTGCAATGATAAAGATATCTAAGTTCATTATCGACGAAAATTGTAGGCTTTATTACCCGGCAGCAAACAGCTGCAATTTCGATTCGTCGCGTAGTGGCAAACGTTTATAAACACGAGTTACAGCTTTGGGTTCAGCGCGGAAAGACAAGTGCTTTAACTATTCGCTTTGATTTCTGAAGGTCTAAGAGTAAATTACAATATTAAAGTAGCATAATTTTTAAAGCATATTTTACAAGTAATGTTCAAAATATTTTACCGTAGATTGATTAAGTGTAAAGAGTGTATGTTTTCGGCGAGAGTTTATCAGTAAAATATTGGCCAGACATGTAGAAGATATGAATTAAAAAAAGAAAACATATAAAGTAGGTTCATACAAAATGCAACAAGCAATTTGGAGGCCTAGAACGGAATGATTCGAAAAATATTATAAATTAAACCAAGAAATGTCAGATGGATTGAAGGACTTTTGTTAAGGTACGGAGGTCAAATGTTGTAAATATGATAAAAAACAACAAGAAACAGAATTTCTTTACCTTGGCGCAACAACCTTAGTGGCCTAAGGCCTCCTAATTATCAAGGATTCAAGATCACACTCAAACACTTCGCGTTCGGTAGGACTCCTCTGGACGAGTAATCAGCCCGACGCAGAGACCTCTACCTGACAACACACAACACTCACAAGTGACAAGAAATCCATGCCTCCGGCGAGATTCGAACTCTCAATCCCAACAAGCGAGCAGCCGCAGACCCACGCCTTAGACCGCTCGGCCACTGGGATCAGCAATAAAGGCTACATATGGGAAATCTATTGAACAGCAGAGAAAATGTGTATGGTAAAGAGAACGATATTTCTATCTTGTAGAATTTTTATTATTTCTTAAGACAATGTCCCTCGTTGGTATTAAAATTGTATATGAGGTGAAATTACTCCTTCAATATTGTCTTTGTGCGTGTCAACATGTACACCTCGCACCATGCGCGAGTTTGTTTGTTTCACTTATACTGCAGAAACGTTAAATTAATTTTCAACTAACTGTACATAGACCAGGCCGTAACGTAATGAAAAACTTTATCTGAAATTAACTGATCTTTCTACCAAAACACATATACATATTATGCATGTAGCAAAACCTATCGACAGATTGAAACTTCGTCTTCATGTTTGTAGACAAATATCATCACCATACGTTGGTAAAACAGAATCTATGTTAGCACTACTCTCTTGGATTGAGGAGAAAATCTTTGACCTAAATAGTGTGACAAGAATCCTTATCTCGTTGCTAAAGTTGCGGAGAAAGTATATAATAATTAGGTGTTCAGTTATTTCAAGCAGAGAGTCAAATCTATGCAAACTTGCAACCAGATGGAAGACAACAGAAAATAATATAAACTCGCACGTTTAAGATGCAAATAATTTCGAGTTTAATGTATTCTGAACTGGAAAAGTCTTTTACTGCTAATAAACACCCAGCATTCTGAGTTACCCCTGCCCCCAACACTGTCATGGTCAGGGATATTCTTGTGATTCGATATCAGTAAACCAATGTGGCGTGTAATCCACTAAGAAACAATGGTTGTACCACCATCACTCATTATTCAATTTAAGACGATCTGCTGTGAAAAAAAAGACATTAATGTGATGTATTGAAGTGAGTGAAGTACTGTGAGGAAACCTTTTGCCTAACCATCTGTCATTATGTTGGAGTATTTGCTTCATATTCCGCTTCTGTGTAGGGACTGAAGTGATGTGTGTGTGTGTGTGTGTGTGGGTGTGTGTGTGTGTGTGGGTGTGTGTGTGGGTGTGTGTATGTGTGTGTGTGTGTGTGGGTGTGTGTGTGTGGGTGTGTGTGTGT
>Ga0123355_10012485_pt1 | contig 13160 bp, 11 predicted proteins | sample TergutEmb28metaG_3_FD_89872 | JGI IMG/M metagenome (GOLD analysis project Ga0123355, IMG submission 89872) | Embiratermes neotenicus P1 segment gut microbial communities from Petit-Saut dam, French Guiana - Emb289 P1 | ecosystem: Host-associated > Arthropoda: Insects > Digestive system > Gut ... | reverse complement strand
GCATTATGCTACTTTTTCCTGGTTTAGCTGGCTGGATGGCAGCTGGTACTGGCGTTATGCTTAACGCTTTAGGCTTTATTAGCTTATTTATTCCTGTTTTTGGCGAATAATTTAACAAGTTAAATAATTAATTAATACATATTTAGGCAGTTCTTCCATGTTTATGGAAGAACTGTTTTTTTGTACAAAAAGCACTGGAAAATATTGCATTTGATATTGCTTGTCGATTTGTGTAGAATTGCTATTGAAGGGAGTATTTAGCAAAACAAGAGCAAATAAGTTATGTTAAATACTTTTAATATTAAGATAGTTTTCTCAAACTATCTTAGTATAGTAATTAAAAGGGGGGATTCATAATGATAGGTTCAGGTTTTATTTCATGGGTAGGTCTTACTTGGTCAGCTCTTATGACTGGTATCGCCGCTATCGCGTTGTTCTTCTCATAAAATAACGCACTGCGCGAAAACAAAATATGTACTAGTACATAGAAAGGAGTTACTATTATGTTACTTTTTCCTGGCTTAGCTGGATGGATGGCATCTGGCACTGGAGTTATGCTTAATGTCTTAGGCTTTATTAGATTATTTATTCCTGTTTTTGGCGAATAATTCGAATAATTAATGAAGCTTATAAAGATTCAACAGATAATTTACACATATTTAGCTCTTCTTTTGCGTCCATAAAAGAAGAGCTTTTTTGTTGGCGCTTTAACGACTATAGTCAATAAACTTAAAAAAGAACCTAAGAAAATGCAGGTGATTTTTTCTCAGATTAGGAGAGCCTTTTTTGCAGTACCCATTGTGGTGCGAGCGGTAAAGGCTCGACGACATATGACGGAAAATCAACAAGTTTTATAGACCCTTTTTTGAGTTTATCAACTATATATTCCTAACCCTGGAAGATATTGCATTTGATATCAAATGTCGATTTGTGTAGAATGATTCTTAAGAATAACCGCGAAGGGAGGGCTTCATAATGATAGGTTCACTTTTTATTGCATGGCTTGGAACAACTTGGTCAGCTCTTATGACTGGCATTGCTGCATTCTTTTTATTCATCTCTTAAGATAATCTTGTAGAGAGCAAAGCAAAAACTATATCCGTACATAGAGGGGGAGCTATAATTATGTTTCTTATACCTGGAATAGCAGGCTGGCTAATGACTGCTAGTAGCGTTGCTAATAATGTATTACGTTTCATCAGCTTATTCTTACCTTTATTTGGAGAATAAACTTCATATAAATATTAATCAGCTAACTATTAATCGGCTCTTTCATAAATGAATGAAAGAGCCGATTATAGTCGTTTGACTTATGCAGACAACTGGGATCGAACCAGTGACCTCTTGCGTGTCGGGCAAGCGCTCTCCCGGCTGAGCTATGCCTGCATGTATACTCGATTAACTTCAAATTTAGTTTACCATCTTTTTACAAAAAAATCAATATCATTCCGAAACATTTATAGCAGCATTTATCTCAGAGCCCACAAGCATCACAATACATATCAAGTTAAGCCATATCATAAGCAGCATTATCCCTGCAACACTCCCATAAAGTGCCGAATGGTTCGAAAAATTGTTTACATAAACCCCAAATGCGCGGCTAAACACAACCCAGCATACTACAGTAAAGCTTGCCCCCGGCAGCAGAGCTATTAGTTTCTTTTTGCGTGCTAAAGAAAGCCTATTTATCAATATAACGCTAAATAAAAGTACCCCAATAGACAACAGATAACCAAAAAAGCTAAACACAATATTTAAAAATGCCGTACTTGCGAGAAAGCGTGTCGCTGCACGGTAGATGGTCTCATTGAATATAAGCATAACAAGGGCTAGCACTATAGCAATCGCAAAGACAAACACCAAGACTATACTTATTAGCCGTCTGTGTATAAAGTTGCGCCTGTCCTCTTGACCATAGGCTCTGTTTATCCCCTTCATCACTGAGTTAAATCCACCCGATGCGCTAAAGATCATCACCGCAAACGATATAGAAAGCACTTGAGGTCTTCGTATTTCAAAAATGTCTATCATAAAAGGCGTAATAACGTCCATTATATCAGGCGGCAAGCTATAATAGAGTCCTTCAATCAAAAACATTGTGTCGATATTAAAATAGCTCGCCATAGACATCAAAAATATTATAAAGGGAAACAGCGAAAGCAGTATTTTAAACGTTAAGTCATTTGCTTTAGAGATAAGGTTGTGTTCATTTACTTTTTTGTAGAGTTCTATGCAAAATGAGTAGATGCTGGTCATAGTTCACCGTTTCTATTGTATAGTCGTTCTAAGGTTATATTTTTTGGTGCTGCTCATCTAGATAGTATAGCCGCTCAGGGAAATATATAGTCGTTTATAGTGAAACAACTTACTCTTAAACAAAAAAGATGAAAATGCTAAACCAATTGACCAAAGATATTGGGGGAGTTTGGTCAATTGATTGCATTCCCATCACAAATAAGTATATACAGTCGTTTAACCTATAAACTCCCTACATTTGCAAGCGTATTTATAAGTTAAACGGCTATATATCACTACCACATAATCTTCGCAAAGCAAATAAAATCATAAGGTAAAGATAGCATAATAATGACACAAACATAGAATCTGCACTAAAAACATCAAGAGTATTACCGCACTTTACCTTTATGTAATTAAAAGCTTATGTTGTATCTTTTAAAAGACCTTGGCACAGCTTCTGATAATTTTATAGAGGAATCATCGACTCTACTCAATGATTTTTAATGCAGATTCTTTGATCGGCCCTTTTTGTCTTAAATACATTTTTCATGCGCTTTCTTAAAAGCTCGGACGGGAGCATTTAAGATATGCGCCAAAGTTATGCCTATGACAAAAAGCATGATTTTCTACATAACAGCCAAAAACTCTCATTCACAGAGTTTAAGTTTGATTATTATGAGCTACAGTCAATATTTTAACTTAGTTATAGTCGTATTTCAATCGTCCTCAGGTGGGTATTTTTTCCATAAATTCTAAAAAAGTTACAAGAAAATCAATGATTTTTGCATTTTAGGGTATTATAAAATGTCTAAGCTCTTTATTCTTAAAGCAGCATCCGCTATACTTGTCACGTCCAGTTTGCGATAAATTAGCTCTAGGTGCGTGCGAAGAGTTGAGCGTTTTATGTTCAGAGCCTCCGCCATTTCATTATATGTCTTTCCCTCACAAATCAAAAGCATTATTGCCATTTGTTTCTCAGTATATTTTACGGCATTGCTTTTTTTGGTGTGCGGTGTTTCTGTATTTTCTTGATAGCATTTTAGGTATAGCATTTTGATAAAACTTAACGGTCGCTCCTCTGATTTTTTCTGTTGTTTCACACGATTTATGAGTTTAGACAAAATTCCCGCAAGCTCTTTTTTTTCGTTTACAAAAATTTGCACATGCCCACATGAATGCGCCCTCCAAACAGCACTCTCTAAATGGTCTAAAGCCTCTGTTTGGAAGCTTTTCTTCTTTTTCCAACACGCAATGGCGAGCAAAATTTGCGCCTCAATGATGTCTAGCGTTCGGTTAAACTCGGTTGCCATTTTCAAAATTTGCTCAAGCGCAATACACGCTGAGTCATATTTTGCAGTAGCTATTAACGCCCTGCATGTGGTTATACCTGCGTATGCCTTATATGGAGTTGCAATAATAAAGCTTTCATTATAGAGCCAATCCTCAGCAGCTGATATATTGCCGTGAGCTATTTCACGTCGCGCAACAAAAGCTTTGAAGTTAAGCGACAGATGATATGCCTGATTATCGTCTATTATTTTTGATATATGTTTAATCATAGCCTTTGCCTCTTCCGAGTCACCCTTATCTAAGGCATCTAAAACACGGACAAACATTGCCAATACACAAAAGTTTATTTCGGTCGAAAAATGGCTTTTAACCTCTGCCACGGCCTTTAGCGCATGAACATTCGCCTCTTCCAAGTAGCCTCTTGCATAAAACATTTCAGCTACACCAAGCTCACGAATCATATCCAGTTCTTCACCAAGAAGCCATCCGAACTTTGTCACAAAGGAGTTGACAATTGCGCTGCTATCTTCAGATATAACATCAGAGAAGTCTCTAAGCCCGCGATGAATCATCGGTGTATCCATAGGCAAAATCCATTTGCGAACCGTCGAAGATGGCATTGCCATGCTTAAAATTTTACCAAGTGCTGTAGACAAGATATTTGCCAGCAAATCTTGGTCACTCATCATAATCAAGCTTGAGGGTATACGAAAATCTAATGCTTTCACATAAAATATTTCATGCGCCAACGTCGGATTCCGCGTTATGATTGAAGTAAACTTTGAATAATATTCATCCATAAAAGAAAGCATTGCCTCTTTGTTTCCGTCAATAAACGATCCCCAAATTAGAAGAATCATTAAGTGCGGATGCTTTCTCAGAGCAGCTTCTACTTCTGGGTGCTTTATTATGGATACAATCTTGTCTGCCAAAAGACTCGGTCGATATGAATAATCAACAGATTCCAAACTCTTTACTATAGCATCATGATTTTTGTTTTTTACAAAGCAGTTAATGGCACTTTGAAAGTCATTTTGTGAGAGATGCCAATGTCCCTCTTTTTCCAAAAGCGCATGCTCAAACTTTTCTCCGCGCTCTTTAGCTATTTGCTCTAAGAAACTTTTAAACAGCTGATGATAACGATAAACACCGCTTTGAAGCTTTGTCACAAACGCTCCTTTGCTCACTAACTCCTCAAGCAATACTTCGCTGTCTGAACGGCTTGTAAGCTTATCGCATAAGTCTGGGATTAGAACCCTAAGCCCTGCCGTACAAACCATAAACTCACGAGTCTCCGCGTCCCATCGCTGCCAAATATTGGCTTGGATAAAGTTGTCCAAATACTCGTAGACCTTTTCAGATGATTGGTCATTGAATAATAAAAGCGCGTTTATGCCAATTGCCCAGCCTTGAGTCCTTTGTACGATATTCTCCGCATCTTCTGTTGTAATATTCTTGCCTCTTTTTTTATACAGAGCCTTTATATCTTCATTGGTGAAAAGAAATTGGTTTGCGCTGATTCTAGAGATTTTACCTTTTAGCCACAAGTCCGAGAACATAAGCGGTAGCTCGTGACGACTAACTAAAACAATCTGAAAATTTGAAGGAAGCCTGTTGATAAAAACAAGAAGAGTTCGCAAGACTATACTATTATGAATCAGGTGTAAATCGTCTATAACAATAACCGCTTGTTTTTTTGTAGAGAGAGCAGCGATAGCTCTTAGGACAAATTCTTCAGGGGAGCTATGAAGAGTAAAGTGCAAAATAAGTTCATTAAGCAACTTATTACTAGGTTGGCAAGCGTAGAGTGCGCTGCAAAAACGTTCACAAAAACCGATTATATTATTATCATATTCATCTATCGAAAACACAGCATGAGCATGTGTATTTTTTTCAAGCCAATGTGCCACAGCTACCGTTTTACCATAGCCCGCAGGAGCACAGACGGCTATGATGTGTTGCTCGTTGAGTTCGCTAAAGGCGTGGATTAATTTTTGCCTTTTTACCATAACGCTACTTGCGGCATTCATACATTATCTCCCCTAAGGATTAAGATTTATAGTTGGTTACTATATATAGTCAAAAAAATTCTTTTTTAATTATACTACATTTTGGAGTGAAAAGGCAAGCGAGCTATAGAATAAGGGGATTGGGACTATAAGGAAAAACGACTATCTTGCTTTTTATAGTCGCTAAACTTAAAAAGCAAGACCGCCGTTCTTTAAATTTATTCTGAAGTATAGTAAATAAACTTATCCCAGATAGTTCTTAACAATCTGCACAAACACAGCAACGCCTTTACAGAACACGCTTTCATCCAGCATAAACTTCGGATGATGATGTCCAAAGACTTGCCCTTCTTGATGCACTACCGAGCTTAGGAAGAAGAACGCTCCAGGTACTTCGTTTAAGAAAAATGACATATCTTCTGAACCCATAACTGCAGAAGCCTGCGGCAATACATCGCCGCCATATCCTAAGTCTCCTGCTGACTTTATTACTAAATCTGCCATCTCAGGATTGTTAGCAGTTATGTCATAGTCTAGGTTATATTCAAACTCGTATGCGGCTCCGTGAGCTTCACAAGTATTTTTCACTACTTGCTCAAGACGCTGAGCGATCCTTTTACGCGTTTCTGGCTTTATTGAACGTGTTGTCCCTTCTATCTCAAGGCTCATCGGTATTATGTTATTCGCCGTTCCCGCATGTATCATGCCGATTGAGATAACGGCAGGGTCAAGGGCAGATACTTCACGCGCTTTTATCATATAAATCCCGTTGACTACTTGAGTGCCTATAGAGATTGGGTCAATGGCATTCTCAGGCCAAGCTCCATGCGCGCCACGACCAATAATCTTGATTTTGAACGCATCTCTACATGCCATGGCGTTTGAGTGAGACACTATTATTTTTCCGCTGTCTTTGATGTCATTAAACAAGCATCCGATATGCTGACCAAAAACAGCGTCTACGCCATCAAGCGCGCCCTCAGCAATCATAGGTTTAGCGCCACCAGGAGACTCTTCACCCGGTTGGAATATAAGCTTGACAGTGCCGTTTATGTGCGCCTTGTTATCGTTTAGAACTTTGGCAGCCCCAAGCAGCATTGCGGTATGCGCGTCATGTCCGCAAGTATGCATGTTACCATTCGTTGCCTTAAAGTCTACAGGTGCTTCCTCTACTAGAGGGAGCGCGTCCATGTCAGCGCGCAGGGCGATAGTTTTCCCCGCGGCGGCGCCTTTTATAGTTGCTAAAACCCCCGAACCGTCCACCATGGTGATAAAGGGAATACCCATTTCGTTCAATTGATCCTGCACATACTTAGACGTCATAGGCAAATCGTTACCTATTTCGGGTATTTGATGCAAATCTCTGCGCCATTTTACAACTTGCTCTTGAACCGCTTCTGAAATTTTCTTTATATCCATTATTTTACCATGCCTTTCTTGTACATTACTCTTGCTGTTACGATACCGAAGATAACGCTAAAGAGCATAATAAATCTTCCAATCATTACAGGTAACATACCTTGACTGTTGACAAATTGCACAATTATTACAAATATCATTATCGGCAAGAGTAATTTCATTCGCCCTTTTGCAAACATTGCAAGTACAGCACCGAAGATAACCGGAAGTATATATGTAGTAATAGCATTCATAACAACGTCCGGAAGTACAGTGAGTATAAATGTCCCTGCAACAGCCGCAATCGTCATAAGTGAAATGTTAAAGAAAACTGAACCAGCAATTCCGCACACAGCCACTAATTCCGCTTCATGAGAATTAGGGTCAACGTCAGCTACGTTTTTAGCGATTTGCGCTGCAGGTATCCTTTGCTGTCCGATAGCCCCCGCGAGGAAACTCATATACGTTCCCGCAGTTCCAAGAACTGGGAAGAATGCAACCGGCTCAACAAACCACACTACACCAAAAGCCGATGCTACGCCTAAAAATCCCATGAGAATAGCTTCCCAAGGCGGCATTGCGTCATACATAAGTACTAAATACAAGAAAGGTGCAAAGCAAAGCAGCAGACCTACAAACACAGTTATTCTGCCGATAGTATTAACAGGCTTATCCCAATGTTTTTTTATATCATTCATATTAAATTAACCTCCTAATTAAAACTTAGGTAAAGGCGCAATTTTAGCGCGTTTTCCATGTCTGGTTTACAACTTCAAACTTTTGCTAAGATTGCATGTTAGCACCAATAACTGCCGCCGCAAACAAACCAGCCGCCAGCGAGAAGCCAAGCGCATAACTTCTAAGCCATTTAAACTTAAACTCTCCACTTTCATTCTTCAAATCTCCCAATTTATCAAGCACAAACTGGACGACAAAGGCAACTATAACCCCCGCCGCATGGTCAGCACCCATTACAAGGCGAATAGCAGAGAAATTGCCAAATACACCCAAAGTAGCACCAGTTGACAATAATCCTAGCCAAATAGCGTCCCCGCCGGACATTTTAATCCTCATAGTCTCAAGGTGAGGTGTAAAAACAATGATAATTATAAGCCAGCCAGCTCCGTTTATAGCCATTATAAGCATGGCGTTTGCCGCGGCTTCCAATGTAAACGCGTCACCGCCAAGTCCCATGCCTTCTCCCATAATAGCCTCTGCACCTATGGTGGCTGCTGCAAGGTCTGTTTGAGGAGCACCAATAACCGCATCACGATGCCAAGCAACAGGACCACCCAAAACCGCCATAAGCGCAATAAGAACCGCAATACTTGCCATAGAAGGACCAATTGCAGCAAATGCGCCGTTACCCATTGCTGTTTTCAGCTTACTTGTGGGAAAACCGATTCTTTCAGCCTCTTTGAAGCTCAATCGAACATACAATACTGCTTGGATTAATACCCAAACAACCAATAGACCGCCAACTACCCAAAATGGCCAAGTATTCATAATTTCTAATGTGAGTTGACCTTGCATAATTCGTTCCTCCTAAAAATAATAATTGTAAAAACACTATTGCTTCTAGCCGCAGAACCTCCTCACCTTAAAAAGTTTGTAATATTATAATTGTATATTAAAGTAGATAACCTATGCAACAATTTGAATTAGAAAATTATCTATTTTTTCGAGCTAATCGACAAAAAGTAAAGAGCCGATTGATACTCCTTAAACGGCTCTTTACTTTCGTGAAGCAGTGAGCTGAGCGCAAAAATGCAAGCGCTTTTGTACTCAGCGAACGCCACGGAGTGAACAAGTTTAATACCTCACGACTTGCCGCGAGGTATTAAACCGATGCCCCGTTGCTTGCCGCGAGGTAGTTCACTATTTTAGCGATTAAATTTATGTACAATTGTCAATGATACTTATGCCTACCAAAACCAACGCCTATGGTGAGGCCTAAATCCATGCCTAAAACCAGGTCTAAAACATCCGCGTCCCCAACAAGGGCGACCATGTCCAAATCCCCAAGGGCGAAAACCGTGCCACATACTATATCCTCCTGTTTATATTGATACTACAGGATATGCGAGAATTTAGTGAATGTGACAAGCTTTTTTGAAAATGTGGCGTGGAGGCGACTGTATGCTATAGGACGAGGTTTGCCGCAGTACCATTTATGTAAGTTTTTTCAAGTTTGACGACTGCACTTTGACGAATCTTCATTTTTATGCTAGAGTTATCATTGCAGTTAGTGCTTTATAAGGAGTAAATAGAGATTATGGGTATATTTGAGATTGCTTTGTTGGCAATTGCACTTTCTATGGACGCATTTGCCGTAGCAGTTTGTGCGGGACTATCAGGAGGTCGTGCAAAAATAAGTACGATGCTTACAGTAGGTCTATACTTCGGCATAGCACAAGCTGTGATGCCGATTATAGGCTTTTTTTTGGCGGCATGGTTTAGTAACTACATCGCAGCTTATAGCGGGATAGTTGCCTTTGCGATTTTAGTATTTTTGGGCGTCAAGATGATTTGGGGCAGCTTTAAAAAAGGTGAGAATGAATGTATAGATATATCGCCATCTAAAATGTTGCCCTTAGCAGTTGCGACAAGCATTGACGCAATGGCTGTGGGTGTATCGTTTGTGTTTCTTGAGGTAAATGTCTTTATGGCAGCTCTGTTTATTGGGGTAACTACGTTTGTGCTGTCTGCGATTGGGGTTAAGGTTGGGAGCTTGTTTGGCACTCGGTTTAAGTCGGCTGCGGAGTTGATGGGTGGAGTTATTTTGGTTGTTATGGGGATTGGGGCTTTGGGGTAAGGTTGAGCGTGTTTTATAGTCAAACAACCCTAAAACAGTAACAGAAAAGCGTAGTGTTTTTTCGTAGATTGAGGAGTCGGGTTCCCGCAGTACCCTAAGGTACGAGCGGGGTTCTGACGACGATAATATACGAAAAACAAGCAAGCTTTTGTTACTGGGTTGGGGGGTGTTTGACTATAAGTTGCGCCAAAGGCTTTGTCTGTGATATACTTTAGCCAAAGGAGTGATGTGATAATGTTTAAAAAATTAACAGTAATGTTGCTATCTGTGTTAATTGTTGTTGCTGTTCCTATTAATCTCTATGCGCTTAGATTCGCCGCTGCATTTAACTCATATCATGGTGAGGTTGTTCATGTAAATGGTGAGCGGATTTATGTTGAGGCTTGTCCACTTCATTGGAATGTGGGTACTATCGTATTTACCACTGATGGGAGTACGTACTTTGTCGAGCAAAGACCTCGGGTGGGCGATCTTATCGTAGGATATTTCCAAAATAGTGGACAAACTACATTCACACCAATCGAAGCACTTATATTAGATATGACTCCGCATTCACAGGGCGTGAATGGTGAATATGTTATTGATACCCAGTTTAGGACAACCATATTTGGTGATATGAATGATTTTGAATCACATGAAATAGAAGAATGGTTTGGTTATAGACCTTTGCAGTATGGAACTTTTTATGTGGATTTTAATTCCGATTTTGCTGAACGGTTTGAGGTTGGTGATACAATCAGAGGCTATATCGGCTGGCCTTGGCTAGGCGGCAGCTTGTTTGAACTTCCGACCTACCCTGCAGCACTTATTATAAACGGTAACTACAATGTTGTAGTCGGCAACTTTGACGACAATCATATAATATCGCACATTGGCGACCGAGGCATTGCTTTGAACATAGATAGCAATACAATAATTGTAACGAGCCACGGGACAAGATTTCGAGGTGAGTTGAATGGCACTGTAATTGCGGCTGTACTTAATGAGCCTTTGGATGGTATGCTGAGAGTTGCAACGCCTAATAAAATCATCGTACTCTTGTCAGCGCAAGAGAGTGTTGACTTTGAAGGGATTCAGGTAACGTATTCTTTCACAATACCACAAGAAGTCATGAATAACCCTGTGTTACTTAGTCTGCACTCGCGAATGCGTCACGCAGGAGCAACGTCACAGGAGCTTAATCAGATGCTACAAGAGTTTGAGTCTAACCATGTAAATGTAACTATACATAATCAGCTAGTATTTTTTGACGGCGAAGGTCCTGTCAATGTAGGCGGTAGAACCCTCGTCCCCGTGCGCCGCGTTTTTGAAACGCTTGGCTTTTATGTGGAGTGGGATTATACCACCCAGCGCGTTATGCTGACGCGGGCGCATGATGAGATTATAGTTACGATAGGCTCTAGCATTTTTACTGTAAACGATGATAACTTTGAGCTAGATGTCCCTGCCATGCTTATAGAAAATCGGACAATGTTACCGATTCGTGCACTGCTTGAGAGTCTGGGGTACTTTGTAGATTGGTGTGAAGATGCGCGAGTTGTTTTGGTGTCTTATCGTAATGCTTTGTAGGGTGTGGTTATAGTGAAACCCACCCAAAACAGTAAAATAGCGGGCGACTACAAGTCACCCTGAGGGGCTGTCTCACGACCCCCTTTTTGCCGCAGTCCAAAATCTTGAGAAGCTATATGAGAAAAAGACAAGCTTGTCGTTACTGCTTTGGACAGATTTTACTATAAAAAACCAATCCACAAAAAACTGCCTTGCCAGTTTACCTTAGCAAGGCAGCCTCAATATTTCATCCTACACTATTTCCTTTAAACCCCTAAAACTCATTCTGCTCCAAGTAAGCTAGAGCATATAGACACATCAATTGCGCCCCAAATACAAATGAATCTTCATCCACATCAAACATACCATGATGTGGCACGATTTCTGTGTTCTTTGCTGCATTTCCTGTACCAAGATTCACAAAGCAACCCTTAGAATGCTCCAAATAGCACGAGAAGTCCTCTGCACCCATGGTTACTTCGCCTTTTTCTACATGGTCTGCGCCGAAGTTTCTTATTACTACGTCTCTGAGCATTTCTATGCTCTTCTCTTCGTTCACTACGGCTGGTGTGCCGTATTTGTATTCTATTTCTACGCTTCCGCCGTGCATCTCTGCTATGTGATGGGCGTATTTTCTCATTGTATCTTCGATTAGTTTACGATATTCTGGTTTGAAGCTTCTTGCTGTTCCTTCTAGCACTGCTTCATGAGCTATGATATTACTTCTTGTGCCTGAATGGAACTTGCCAAACGTTACTACGGCAGACTCTAAAGGAGGCATAACGCGCGATACGATAGTCTGTACATTTGTGATAAATTGTGACGCCATAATGATTGCATCTTTACACATGTGCGGATAGGCCGCGTGACCGCCTACGCCTTTGAAAGTGATTTTAAGGCTATCTGGCATAGCGTAAACTGGACCTGATAAAAGTCCAACTGTGCCTGTTTTCATGCTAGGTGCAATGTGCATACCAAATACGTTAGAAACGCCGTCCATACAGCCATGCTTGATAAGAAGCGGTGCGCCCTCTACAAGCTCTTCCGCCGGCTGGAAGAAGAATTTTACATTTCCTGCGATTTCGTCTTTGATTTCGTTTAAGGCGATTGCCGATGTTAAAAGTACAGCAGTGTGTGCATCATGCCCACAGCCGTGCATTTTGCCTTCGATTGTCGATTTGTAAGGCACGTCTTTTAAGTCCTGCATAGAAAGTGCGTCCATGTCCGCGCGAAGAGCTACAGTTTTTCCTGGCTTGCCGCCTTTAATCTCAGCGATGACTCCTGTTGGCTCGATCACTTTATGCTCTATGCCGTGCTTTGTGAGCTCTTCCGATATCCTTTGTGTTGTTCTGAACTCCTGGAAAGAAGTCTCTGGGTTCATGTGCAGCTCACGTCTAAAGTCGATGCAGTACTGCTCATGTTTTTTTACGATGTCCATAATGGTTTTGTTTTTTGGTTCCATGATAAGGTCCTCCTAAGATGTATAATATATAGTAATTCACTAAACACTTCCTGTTCTCATTACTGTAATCACTGACTTCGTAAAATCTGTGGCTAGTGTATATAATTCGCTGTTTTCTATAGCTTTGATTGCGCTTTCAACGTCATAAGACACATGAGAAAAACGATATCATCCCCATCAAGTAAAGCGTAACATGTCGCACCGCCTATCTTGTCACAAGAAAGACCAACAGAGCCGACATTAACCACTCTACTCTCACCTACTCTGAATAGGCGAACTTTATGAGTGTGTCCACCTATCAGCCACTTTGCATCATGTTTTTCACTAACTCGTCGGCATCTTTTTGATAAAATATTTCTCCATTTAAACTATCTGGACTTCCGTGAAAGAAGAGCATATC
>Ga0123355_10012482_pt1 | contig 13162 bp, 8 predicted proteins | sample TergutEmb28metaG_3_FD_89872 | JGI IMG/M metagenome (GOLD analysis project Ga0123355, IMG submission 89872) | Embiratermes neotenicus P1 segment gut microbial communities from Petit-Saut dam, French Guiana - Emb289 P1 | ecosystem: Host-associated > Arthropoda: Insects > Digestive system > Gut ... | reverse complement strand
GTTGGAGTTTCGGTGTGGTTGGGTTGGAGTGGTATCCGTGTTGCAGGCTTATCAGGAGCTTGCGACTATTCTGTTGAATTACCACATTGGTCGTATTGTTCTTGGTTCGATGTGTGTTGGAGTATATTAATGTCTGAAACATGTCGAGCACATAAGAAGTGAAATAAAATGGCAAGTGACATCAAGTTGGTCTTTTATTCTTCAACTATCACAATGAGGCACGGTCCAATAAACATAAGATGAAGTTTTGTCTGTCTCCATGTATCATCTTAGAAAGTACTTGACAAAATTTAGTTGCGGAGGTCCACAGTGATGGAAGAATAACATTAATATGCAAAGGTAAAGTTTTCCCTACATATGGCATGAAGGTGTATAGGGGGTGGAAATGTAGCTCCACTCATTCTTAATGTCGAGAGTGGGTTGAGGTGAGTGTTTAGCCTCATGCCCCTGCTGCTTCAGCCTCAAGGCCCATTCAAGAGGAGGCTGGATGACACGTGAACAGTACACTGAACTCTCTAAAATGGGCAGGAAGATAAAGGAACATTGTGATAACCTACATGTTATTCATGGAGATAGATAAGGCTGTTTTCTTATATCACAGGTATTTGAAGGACTGACAGTGAGTTGTATGAAAGACATACCACAATAGGAATGACTGATGGTGTGATATGTGTCATTGGCAGGTGTTAATGTGTGATTTATCATCACCATGTGACATGCATCAGTTTCATGATTATCTTTTTTTCTGTGCAGTTCAGCTGTGTAGATTAGTACCAGCATTTTAGGCAAAACTGTTCTTTCCATCTTCAGAGGTGCATTTCTACCCTGAAGATGGAGGCAGCAGGTTCCTGCAAAACACTTGTACAGATGTGCCCATTCACATGGCAATGCATCCCAGAAGTCCATATTCTTAGTACTCATCACTTATCAAAATTTGTATTTATTTGTACTAAAACGGTATTAGGGTTCTATAAAATGTGGGAATTCCTTGACTAGGTAAGGACTTTGAGTTTCTGAAGAAGAACCCTGCTCCTTAGAGTGTGTGAAAAGAGGAAGGTGACAGAGCATAGTTGGTTTGGTGATTGGATTACAGGCTGGATGATTGGGACCTTGATTGCTTGCAGGGCCAGTATGTTCAGGTCAGGTGTGGGGCCATGCAGTCTCTTTTCGGTTGGTGCCAGGGCATAAGGTGGGCCAGGGTAGCTCAGTCAGTATAGCAACTTGCTACGGTCTGGACGGTCCAGGGATTGAATCCTGGTGGGGGCATGATTTTCTGCACCTGTCCGGACCAGCCCTGGAGCCCACCCAGCCTCCTATACAATGGGTACCGGGTCTTTCCCGGGGGTAAAGGGGCCGTGGCGTGGCATTGACCACTCACCCCATCTAGCGCCGAGGTTATAGAAAGAGTAGAGCTATACCGCTACTCCCCATCTGGGCCTTTGTGGCCTTTTCTAGGGTGAACTTTGCCTTTACCGTACTGTTGACAGGGCATAAAGCAGTCAGAGGGCAAGGCTTACTGCTCACCTCAGTCTAGTGTCGAGGTTAAGAACAATTCAAACCATGCCTCTGCTTCCCCCCTTATGCCTTTATGCAGAGCACAGGGGTAGATTTACCATTTTTTATTTCAATTGCGGTAAATTTTGAGTTGTCGCTGTGGTTTCTATAAACATGACTTGTCAGGGATGTGACATGTCTCCTCTCCCATATTCCAGCACTTCTTAATTACACTGCAGAAGGCATTAATACTGTTTGAACAGAATGTTTTAAAACATCTAGGTGATAAATATAATATACTTCCAACTGAACACTCAACTCCATCCTGTGCAAAGGTTAGGAATGAGTGGAGCTATACCTCTACCCATCCCCCCTGCCTCTACATGCCCTCATAGTGATGAGAGGACAGCCTTACCTTGTCATTGAGTTTGTGTCACTTCATGTTACATTAAGTGATCCCTTTATGCTGAACACTACATTTATAGCTTTCCACAGACTCATAGAGAACATGGCCAATAAATTTTATTTAATATGTAGGCCTTCTTTACTGAGAAAGAAAGAAAGGAATGTCTTAGATGAAGACCACGTCTAACTGAAAATCAGCTCAGTGACATTTGTACTTGACTTAGGGGCATATTTGAATTTTTTACACATACTGTCCATATTTATTGACCAGTTTGGGTAAAACCTAATGTGGAAGATATCCAAGTAATATCATTGAGCAATTTTGAGTTTTGTGAAAGTCAGTGCAGTGAGACACATACCTTATTTCTGGGCATAAATGAATTTGTATCAGTACTTTCCGTCTTTTTTCTGTTTGCATGAAATATGACATTTTGAAAGTAAAGAATGCCTTGTTCAAGTTGGTGTACTGTGTTGTGGAGTGCACCGCATGCAGTCTTGCTCAGGTTTTTAAGCAGTAATATCAGCACTTGCCTGCATTGTTTCATACCTACTTATGCTGCATGAAGAATACCAATTGCAAAGCATTGGTATGACATAATTTTGCCCAACTTACAATTTATAATGACTTAGGCTTGGCTTCCCCCCCCCCCCCCCCAACCAGGTACTATCCAATAAATGCAAAGGGCTTTTCTGCAGTAAAGTGACTGGGGCATGAAGGTGACCACTCACCCCTGTCTAATGCCAAGGTTCAGCACACACAGAGCCATACCTCCACTCCACCCTGTGCCTCCATGCTTTGGTGCTTAATTAAACACCATTGGTATGATCTTTGTCCAGAGTTTTGTATTCCAAAGGTAATATGACATGCAAACTGTTTTTCAAAAAGTAGTGAAAGCACTGTAATTATCTATGTAGAAATTGTCAAATTTGTTTATCCTCCATGACTGTACTCGGCCACATGACAATAACAAATGTTTACTGTACCTTCGAAATGTGCCTTTTGATCAGGGTTGCAGTAATATTTGTTGTACAGCAAGTACACACCTGCACACAGTTTATGGATCATTAGTGTTATTGCTATTGTGTAGAACTTTGAGGCAAGATGAATTAAAATCTTAGCAGAAGAACGCTGGATTTTATGCTGTTAATTTTTCATGTATTGAGCTTGCACCAATTTTTTCAGTGTAAAGATACCAATTTCGTTAGCTTGACTGTAGTGCAGCTGATTTGCATTGTGCTTCAAACTACAATGCCACATGCCTTCATTACAACTGCAACCTCTCATGTCTCAGTTTCTGCAGACTACAGCCATGATAGTACATTGAAATAGACAGTAAATGGTTTCTCTTCTCCCCTATTATTGTCTATATGTGATCATCTTCTAAACATTTCACTTGATATGGTAACTTTTTCATCATTATGAAATGTTTAACTCTAGGGTACAGAAATTTTAGGCAAATTGTCCTTTCATTTCAGAAATTCTTTGTCAGACTATGATATTCATTAGCAAGAAGCTAGAGTAATTATTATACATGGTCAAGACATTTTGGGATACATTTTATTTTACAGTCTTCAGTACCAAAAGCATTTGGTCTAAATAACTGTTTCACTGAATCATTTAAGAAGGAAGGTTTACTGGTAAAACATGCTGTGTCAAGGACATTGTATTACCACCAGAGATGGTAACGTGGTGTCTCCAGTCCACAGCTATGTGCATACTCATTCAAACAAAATTATTTATAATGGTGGCTCACAGTTACTGTGTTTTCATTACTCTCAAGAAGTCAAAGTTATTTAAATGATGCTGTATCAAATATACAGCATACATAGCATGAGTAAAAGGTTTTGTTGTCTGTGTTCTGAATGAAGCACCATGCCATGAAGGCATCTAGGGGAAGGTGAGGTATAGCTCCATGCATTCTTAACCTTGGTAGTGCTCTGGTGACATTAGCCAATTTTCCATTGTATAAGAGGCTGAATGAGCCCCAGAGCTCGTCTGGACGGTCTGTGGACGTGAAAACACACCTGCCCCTGCCAAGAATTGAATCTGACTTTTTGGTTGTCCAGGTTGTGGCCTAGGCACTACATAGCAGGGTAATTATGAATGGTGAATTGGTGACGGTGATAGACAAGGAAGTTTGAGGCTTTTTTTATATATTTAGGTTGAATTTTTTTTAAGTATTAATACCATCAGGTATGCCATGCCCATTTGCACTGAAGCCTGTGGGCAGTCTGTCACCTGCATAATAGTGTTATATTGCCGTGGAGACATTTGAAATAAGGAAACATCTTTTCAACCTTTTCCTGGCAAAGCTGCAATAGGAAGTCAAGGCAGTTTTGAAAACTTGTGAGCTGTGTGTTTATGGCTACATCCACTACATTATGAATTCATTTTGTACAATGTGCTAAAAATAGTGATACCCTGACTCAGGTGTGCATAAATTTTGCAAAAGTTTAGGAGCCACTTCAAAATTCTAGGTGCCAGGTGGTGGTGATAACGGGCAAGAATCACACTGAGGACCCACAAATATTCGGCAGAACCATACCAAGTTTAGTTGCCTGGGTGATCTGGCACCAAGTATTTGTGCACCCCTGCCACTGCCTAGGTGTGAACTGTATTGTTTATGAAGTTTTCCTATTATTTTCAATACATTTATTATTGCACATGTTGTGCAGAAAAAACACAGGTTAAATCATACATATACAAAATCAGTTTCATTCTGCGTACTGAAGTGCATGTTACCCACTGGCAGAACAGTTTATCCTGAAATTTCCCCTACCACATAGACGGTTGAACAGGCCTGACCTACGGATGGTATCTGTCACCAGCCCCTAATATGGGGGGGGTTATATAATAGTTCCTATTCCTACATAATAAAGGTTATGTCAGGAACGAGGAATTGCTAGTGATAACATGTAGTGTAACTGTAGTTTTAGAACTATGAAATTTGTGGTTTTCATGATGGTAAGGATTTATGTTTTGATCTTCAGACAAACGTTTTAAGACAATAAATTTCTTCCGTAATGTTGGTAACCAGGTTCAACACTACACAGTGAAATTACCTGAAGACAGCACCCTTTGCCAGTTTGGTCATGCCAAATGTAAAATAATTAGTCACTGCTGTCTCATTGCAGAGGCCTGTTTTGATCCCAGGGTATCTCAGCAGCATTTGTCATGTACAGATTGGCACTGGGACATGTTTTTGCTCCAAGCACTTCAATTGTCATTCTACCAAATATCTCATACTGGTCTATATCTCAGGCTGGTGTAACAGGGTGCAGTAACGTGGGATTCAGACTCACCCCACTGCTGGAAATAAATAATTTTTCTTTCTCGACAATGACCTTTGCAGCCAAGTGAATTAAAATTCTCTTAAGTGACAGAATGTCATATATTACTGTGACTGTAATTGAGGTTCTGTGCTTTGTTAATGTTTCTTGGGTGACTGGAGCCTGGTTGCTATTTGTGACTTCTAAATATGTGAACATACAGTTTGAAGGTTGGTTGCTAGGTCACATAATTATTTCTGCAGAACCTAGGTAGGATTCATTATCAAAGCCGGCCTATCTTGCCCCAGAGTCCAAAGTACTCTCCCACCCATCCTCTAATCTTTAATGAGTGGGAAAATCTGTGATATTTAAAATTTAATTGTTCATATCAAAAGTAACCTTTGCAGGCCTTCAGTCACAAGTACTCTCCCCCCCCCGGTAATCTTTAACAAGTGGGGAAATTTGTGACATGTATGGTTTAAGTGTTCTGTATTTGTACAACGAATAAATGAGCAGATAATGCTGATAATCTTAATAGCTATTGCCATCCCACTCTGTAGTTTAAGATTGATTGCTTTTGATTAAGTCTGAGATATTTGTTTTGTGATAAGATTTGTGTTGTCTAAAAACCTACAGCAGTGAAAGATGTGTACACACCACTTATACTATTCAGGTGCAGTGCTAACCTAACTACATGACTTTTTGTGCTTGAATGAATTGTCTTTAAATCAGAATAAGAGATCCTTCAGCAATGGAACCTGTGAGTTCAGGGAGGCAGGACATGATTCACCCCTAAAAAATTAGATGTAGAGCATCTCTTGTCTAAACTTGGCAAATTATGCGCAGAAGTAAGACACCCATGCCAAACATGGAACAAAAAGTTGTTTCTCCTAGTACAAATTTCCTTACCACTGTAGGCCTTTATTATCATTGAAACTAAAATGCACTTCTCCAGATAATAAGTATAAATTAACATGCCAACATGATGCTGGCAGACAGGCAGATCTGTTGGCTATGTGTATCAGTGTTCACAGCACAAGATATGTGTATCAGTGTTCACAGCACAAGATATGTGTATCAGTGTTCACAGCACAAGATATGTGTATCAGTGTTCACAGCACAAGATACGTGTATCAGTGTTCACAGCACAAGAAAGCTGGCAATCTTAATGAATTAAATGTTGAATGTTTTAGTAATCAGTACTACCATAAATCATAAAAGTATCAATTCTTACATTTTCCCCAACAGTACTGCCACCTCCAACCATTTCAGTACTAATATCAATGGCAGTATTCATAGGTACTCTTAAAATGGTGGCTCTGATCGTGACATATGCTGTTCCACTGCAGGATTTAACTACTGGGAGGCCACAAGCAATTTTCCCCACTGCTTTCCCAGTCTCAAAACATAATTACAGTCAGTCTTCATTTATCAATGGGATTATAGCTTTGAAACTTGCAATGTCGAGCAACACAGTTGAGACTGGAGGCTTTACCCACAAGAATTAGATAAGAATTAATTATTATACCTGAGAAAGCATTAATCTGAGCCCACACAATGGTCATCAGAACTTTAAAACTAAGGCTGTTCCTGTACATGCAATGAAGGCATATAGAGACAGTGGAGGTGTAGCTCCACTCATTCTGGCACTAGATAAAGGTTAGCCTTACATCCTGGCTACTTTATCTTTGGGGAAATAGCTCATGGTGTAAACTGATAGGAGATTGGATGGGCTGTAGAACCAGTTTGGGATGTTTCAGTCAAGAGAAAACCCTCTTGTCCCTGCCAAGATTCAAATCCTGGATCACCCAGCTCGTAGCTAAGTCACTATACTAACTGAGCTATTCTGACTCCTACATCAAATCTTTGGTCACTAAAGTCTGTCAGTATTAACATGGTACAGCACTGTTCAGGACATGTTAAACAATGGTTATCTGCCTAACTACAGCCTGTTTGACGGCATGTAAGATCAATGACAGTCATTGGTTTTGAATGGGAGTGAAATTTGGTCCATCACGGTAGGGTGAGAACACAGACTGAGGATGTTTAGAACTAAGGAGGAGAAATGGACAGGAGGACAGATAAAACTGTATGTTGAGGGGCATCATCATTTGTATTCATTATAAAGCATCAGTATGGTGATCAAATTGAGGGTGATGTAATGGGTAGACCTGTGCTGTACATCAGAGAGACCAGAAATGCATACAAAGTTTCCGTCAGAAGGACAAACCTGGTTGTAGATGGGAGGATAACATTAAAAACGAGTCACAAAGTAAAAAGTTGTACAAGTTGAACAGAACTAAAATTTTGCTCCCTGAACATCAGTAACATGTATACCAGTATCTCCACAGATAACATACCTCCCATAGCAATAGATGTTCTCAACAACAACAACACTGTTACTTCCAAAACTCAAGAAAAAATACAGTTATGTAATATGATATTAAAACAGAACTACTTTTACCGCAACTGATGCTACTTTATGCCAAATGATGAATTGACCATGGGTGACCCAACCCCATATATTTTCAGAATTTTATCTCCAATTCATTCATTCATTCAGTTTATTTTCCATACACAGGTAAAGTACCAAGGATGTGGAAATTGTCAAAGTAGTTGTATAAATATCTGTTAAATATAGAGATGTCAAATGCTTAAATATAATTATAATATAATGGTGATATAGTTATTAACAATAATGACATCAGAACAATTACAATTAAGTTGTGTGAGTTGTTACCAGTATCGCACACTGTTAACAGGATTAAAATAATTACAATTAAGATGTGTGTTGTTATCATTACCATATACTATTTAAGAGGGTTAAAATAATGTATCAGTGAATCAGCCTCTTAAGGTTTATATTCTTGTGTCTTCCTTATATTCATAATATTCATTCATTGAGTAGAAAGAATGGTGATATAAGAACCTCTTCAATGTGGATTTAAAATATTTATGATCATTAGTCAAAGCTTTAATATATTGAGGAAGGTGGTTAAAAACTTCTATACCTGATATATAAGCTCCGTTATTGAATTTTGATAAGTGCATCAAACATACTTTCATAGTTAACTTGTTGACCAAATACCACACAGTATGTTATTTTTACTATGTTGACCATACAATTATATAATATAACCCAACAAAATACACATGGCCTAAATTAATATTTTAATTTTTTTATGTCTTCCACATTTTTTCAAACCCAAGGGTTCATCTTCAGGGAGACTGCTGTACACCCTGCTATGGTATCGTACGTTTTTTGCATTACAACATACCGTACAATACCTGTTGAAAAGTAATGTACTGTAGTGGAATACATTAATGACTTGTGATTTAATTTTTGTGACATAAGGAGCATTAATTATTGAACATATTTTGTATACATAAGCAAATATTTTCAGTTATCACTTTCTGTGAGCAGTGCTAATTACTGCGTCAACTTATGAAACATGGAATCAGCAAGACAACTGTGGATCTACAGGCACATAACAGAGCAGGCTGGTGTGAATGTAATGCTCTAGACTTGTATTTAGGACGTGCCCAGTTAGAATGTCGGTTGGGTTGCCGGCTGTCCTGACTGACCAGATTTTGGTAGATAGATACGAGAATTTCAGAGGAACAGCTTCCACCATCTTTATGATTAAAGAGTATGGTAGACGCAAAGGTTTCCTCTTGTTATCTGTGTATGTCTACCAGACTACACTGTGTTGTAACCCAGAGGATCACATTCTGGTCAGTCACTGCCATACAAGCCTGACATTCTGCTGCAGGCCCTGGCCACTTCTTTACAATTCATAAAACCATCCAAAACTAACAGTCCAAGATGCTAATGGCAACATTATATAAACAGATCAGTCAGATCCACACACATTGAAATGAAGCATTTGAGGTGCACAGCATGATGTTTGGAGAGTTTTGATGTGTTTACAACTGTGAAATCAAGGATTCTGGTCACTGGATAAGTGGTACCCAGAATTTTGAAGGAATGGATTCTGGTCTTCTGAGTTGGATTTTAATCCTTGAAGATTATTGTGCCATATGTCTATAAAACGTTGGGAACCCCTTACCTAGTGATGTGGTGTCACATGCCAGAAGACCAGAATCCTTAACATGTTATTCTGTTCTACATGCCAGGTGTGTACTCTGAACCAAATGGGACATTACTGTGTCTTCTCCTTGGCCATAGTGGAGGGATAACACACCTACAGTTCTCACCAGATGGCACTAAACTACTAAGTGGTGGGCGTAAAGACTCCGAGATCATTTGCTGGGACATGCGGAATCCTGGAACCGTTCTGTTCTCTGTCCAGCGTAATGTTACCACCAACCAGCGGATGTATTTTGACATCACACCAGATTCTAGACACCTTGTGTCTGGTAAGTGGATTTACACTATTGTTAAAGCTGGTAAGAATAGGTTATATCAGACTGGCATGCGTGTAAACCATCTTGTTGTCACGGAAATTACACGACTCAGAGAACAGGCCAGTTTACAATTTTTTTTTTTCATAGCAAGTATTTTTGTGATCTATACTGACAATAATACCAATTCACTGATTTGTAGGTAGCATGTACACTTGTCTGAGTTTGTGTAACTATGGGTTTATATGCACCTCCGTACCACCTCTCGTGCATTTACTGTTATCTGTCTCCTGCTTTTTCCATGTATGTACAAGGTATGATCAATAAAAGACCGGATTGAGCACGCTGCACCTAAACCAGTGAACAGAACGCACTGTGGCTAGCGGCGCTGAGTAGCGGCAACTGTTGGTAACACAACGCTTCTTGCCGCATCCCTCTATCACTGCCAGTAAGCGAGCTACAGCCACTGAAGTGAACAAGTGCAGTGACTGGCTTGCGATTTTTTTAGGCAGTGAAAATGAAGGACTTGGAAGAACAATGTGTGTGTGTGAAATTTTGCTTCAAACTCAGGAAAACTGCTACTGCAATGTGGAAAATGCTTCAATAAGCCTTCGGAGACGAATGTATGAGCCGAACGTAGTGTTTTGAATGGTACAGTTGTTTCAAAACAGGAAGAACGCCGATTGATGTAGATCCCCAAAGTGGATGACCTCCCATGTCAACAGATGTGGTTTTCTTTGACCAGCAAGATGTAATCCACTACGAATTCATTCCACGTGGTCAGACAGTAAACAAGGAGTTTTACGTAGCAGTTCTGAAGCGTTTGAATGAAGCCGTACGCCGAAAGAGGCCTCAGTTGTGGACGAACCAGAGTTGGGTGTTGCACCACGACAATGCACCAGCTCACTCGTTGTTCCTTGTGCGCAATTTTCTGGCAAAAAACAAAATGACCGTTGTACCCCAGCCACCCTACTCTCCACATTTGGCTCCAGCAGACTTCTTTCTGTTTCCTAAGTTGAATTCTACCTTGAAAGGACGCCGTTTCGACACTTTTGACGAGATCCAGAAAAATTCGACGAAGGAGTTGTTCGCCATTCCGAAAGAAGCATTCCAGAAAGCGTTCCAAAGTTGGCAGAAACGTTGGGAGTGGAGTATTGCAAGCGAAGGAAACTACTTTGAAGGCGACAAACTCGAAAAAGTTGTATCTATCAACATACAGCTTTTATTACAACAGTCCGGTCTTTTATTGATCATACCTTGTATTGTCTAATATTAAAGCACAAGAAACAAATTCATTCCCTTCTCATCACAGAATTCTAGGCCTCATGTCCTGATCTCCTGTGCCCTCATGTGTGGGTAGAATTGCCATATATCTTTCTGGATGATACAGTGAGGTACCTGGCATGTGTCCTGATGTATCTAGCAACCTCATGGAGGGTGGTTTAATTTTGCTACATGATGTTTGTTTACAGGTAACACTAATGGTGATGTTAGTGTTTGGGACATGTTGCAGAGTTCGACACTAATGACAGCAGAGCCAGTTCTTTCGCCATACGCAACATTCCGCGCTCACAATGACTGTGTGAATGGCGTGAGGTAAGAGCTCTGGGTTATTTATTTAATGATGTGTTTGATGTAACGTGTGGTATGATTGAGGAATAGTGACTTGGAGAGGACATGGAAGGAATTGGTTGTGGCCTAATTTGAGGTACTGCCCGAGAATTTCCCTGAGAGGACTGAGTAAAATCACGAATACATGTCATATTAGCTGTTAACTGTGCTAGAACGTCCAGAATGTGAACAGTGACATTCACTGTAGTGAGTTCAGCTCAAATTAAGGCCATCTGTTGCTTGCTAGAAGTGTTTTGACTTTCATAACCAGTTTCTTGTTTTCTTGATCACTGTTACTGTCACTTGTAGCACTGTTGATTGTAGCTGAAAGTTACAGTCAGCAGGTGGCATAGCATTCTGCATAACATTCACCCTAGAAGGGACCGTGAAGACCCAGAAGGGCTGTACTCTTTCTTTAACCTTGGCACTAGATGGGGTGGGGGGTCAGTGCAACGCCTCGGCCACTTTACCCCTGGGAAAGGGATCCAGTACCCATTGGACACGAAGCTAGGTGGTCGCATTCTGTGTACTACGGAGGTTTATTTCGATTGTGTACTGAGTGTTATATCTCTGCTATTAACCCTTTTCAGACCATCTTCTATAGCATTTAAAAATTCAGTTCTTACTTCACAGAAAATGCAATATCTTTCCAGTACAAAGACCAACTCATTAATGCTCTTTAGGAAAACAGTCACTGTTTGTTCTCAGAAGAAACACTTTGTAGGCACAAAATGCAGAATTTGTTACTGTTTAAGTAGTTTCATATTGTTAGAATTTGTTAATGTGTGAGAATTCACATGGCAGGTAAAATTAAATTGTGGTCTTGTGGACACAATGCAGGACCACACTTTCTTATAATAAAACCAACGAGATGCATTAATTTCTCAAATTTATTTTTGGAATAGAACTGTACATGTTTTGGACAGGTTTTCTGCCCATCATCAGGAATCTAGTACTGTATACACAGCAATAGGTATACGTCATACAGGTTACGATGACTGCTTGCTAGCGGGATCAGGATGTAACTCCATCCTGATCCCAAAATAAATTTGAGAAATTAGTGCATCTCGTTGGTTTTATTACAAGAACATATCACAATGCACGGTCCTCTGAATGTCAAGCAGGACCGTACATTGGTACCAATGTGTCAGAGCAGTGCCTTCAACTTCATGATGGAAGGAAGCAAAGTTAAATATTTTAATAATATGAGAGAGACTGCAGGTGGGGGTAGCAACGATCCTTTACCAACATCTTGCAGGGACCTTTTGCCTTGATCGTCAGGGTTTAAAGAGACCACAATCTTTGTGTACTTGAAGCCTGAAAGGGGAAAGAATAGGTTCCTCCAGAAAGTTGGTACCAACTGTTGAATGGCCCAAGAGGCCACTCAAAATGCTGACAAACAGTCCTGTTAGTGCTCTGTGCCTGAAACAAAGCTGCTGTACTTCCTAAGTCAGTACAGTCACTACAATGTACAAATATTACATATTTGCATAATTTAACCCTTCCTTCTCATTTCTATCCCCATTTCTCTTAGCTACAAATTATTTGATGTGAATTTTGGAGCAAAAAAGACATTAACATGTGAAAATATATAACTCTGCCATCTGTTGTTTCTATGCAAAAACTATTATGAGAGATAAAGAGCATAAGATGATAAGATATAACACTGAGTACATAACTGTGAAGATATAACACTCAGTATATGACATTAAATATGTAGGTTGTAGCAGAACAAGTCCACATCCGTCACTTTATGGGACATTTATGATGTTGGAAGCCATGTGCCAGGGGAAAGATAAGAGTAGCATTCTTTAACACAGCAGTAAGAGGTGTCACTTCAATTTCTCAACCAACGAACGCACATACAATTTCACATAAAACACTTTGAAAACGCTTTAAAACACTTTAAAACACTCCGACATGTTTCGATCTTGTCAGAGCATCATCAGGGAGCTTTGTTCCTTGCTAAAGTTATATTACAGTATTCACAATTCAATTCGTATTTGCAAACGAGGTG
>Ga0123355_10012481_pt1 | contig 13162 bp, 13 predicted proteins | sample TergutEmb28metaG_3_FD_89872 | JGI IMG/M metagenome (GOLD analysis project Ga0123355, IMG submission 89872) | Embiratermes neotenicus P1 segment gut microbial communities from Petit-Saut dam, French Guiana - Emb289 P1 | ecosystem: Host-associated > Arthropoda: Insects > Digestive system > Gut ... | reverse complement strand
AGTGGAACAGGCTGTGTATTTATATAATACCCGCCGTCCGCATAAGTCCCTTGGATATGAAACACCAGAAAAAATGCATAGGGTTGCCGCATAAAAGTGTCAACCTATTTCAGGGCTTGACAGTTTTTCCTGCCAGTCCCCGCCGCCCGCAGTCCCTTGCGTACAAGTTCTGCGGAGGTGCTTTGTTCCAATCATGATTGTGATACACCCCCATCCCACCCCACAAACACACACATAATTGGAACAAAACACTGTCAACACTTGTACGCAATGGGACTGCGGGCTGCGGGGCTGGCAGGAAAAAACATCTCTAGTGTTCTGTCTTATTCAAATGCCACAATGTCACGTTAAGTTAATTCTTTATTACATAAAGAATTAACGCACTTTGTCATTCCGCTAACCGAATAAGACAGAACACTAAGACTCCTCGCCAGAGAGACCCAAAGGGGCTCGGAGGCGAACTCCCCCGGAGTTTTTCCCTGACAGACTCCGCAGCCCGCAGTCCCATTGCGTACGGGGTTTAATTATGTTATCTTAACCCAATGCAAGTTATCCCAAATTTCATCGTGTTTGAAGGCTGCGACGGCTCGGGAACCACTACACAATTGGAAACTCTTACAAAACGAATGGCAGCCGAATATCATGAAAAAATCCGCTTTTTTTCTACTTGCGAGCCAACAGGCGGCCTTATTGGTGAGACAATCAGAAACGCCATGAGTAAAACAAATGATTTTAAGGTAAAACCGCAAACGCTTGCTTTGCTTTTTGCCGCAAATCGTTATGAACACTTATACGGCACTGATGGCATAATTGAACGTACAGGCAAGGGCGAATTGGTTGCCAGCGACAGGTATGTATTGTCATCGTTGGCTTATCAAGGTATTGACTGCGGCGATGAATTACCCCTTACTTTGAACGAGTCTTTTCCTTTCCCGGAAATTACCATTTTTCTTGATGTTAAGCCGTCTGTAGCTTTTCCAAGGATAACGCAAAATCGTGCGTCGTTAGAGATATTCGAAAAATTGGATTTTCAGGAGAAAGTTTACAAAAAATATATCACCATGATAGAAACATATAAAAGAAATGGCGCACGTGTAGAAATTATTGACGGCTCAAAATCAACAGAGGAAGTTGCGGAGTCAGTGTGGAGTGTAATCAGCAAAATGCCGATATTTAAGGCACAATGAAAACTCCGATTAAAGTGACTTTTATGTTAGTCTTGTTGGTTATCGCTTTTCCCGCAAACAGTTTTGTTGCAACATATAAAGAACAATTCTTCAGGCTTTTTCACATGAACCATCATGCTACTCCCGACGACATAATGGAAAATATCTTTTGGCTTGAACAGGCTTTAAAAGCTCCTTTTGCTAACCCGTTGTGGGCTTTGACAAGGATAGAAAACGAGATTCAATGGCAAAGATACCGTTATCTTTTTACCATGCACTTAAATCTTAAAATGGTTGAGCAATATCTGTTTCTTGCCAATCATTGGAATAAACGAGAAGCTTTTTTCTTTAACGCCCCTTTTCGAGACCAAAATCTTGAAAGCCTTGATATTGCCGAAAAATGTTTTCGAACCGCTCTAATTTATTGGGACGAAGCCGTTTACTGGGCGCAAAAAGCTAACGAAAGACGTTTCCGCTGGATAGACCTCCCCGGCGTTCAGTTCTGGATAGACAGCGCTTTCAGGATCGAAAATGGCAGACTCGACTATGGCAGAACAATTCGACGTGAATTGAACAATTTACAAAGAGTGCGTGAGCGTTTTCAGGCTATGGAAACGTGGTACTAACTGCCGAACAAGTCTTTTAAGCCGCCATCAAGAGTTTCAATGCGACGTTTTTATTTCCGCCAGGGCCGACACACGAAGGACACCCCTCTTTACAAGGACACTGCTTTAGCGCTTCACGGATGGTCTCTAACAGTGGTTCTATCCGCAGGCTGAGATTCTCTGTAAGACCAGTTCCGCCGGGGTATTTGTCATAGATGTATAATGCCGCAGTGCCAAAGTGAGGGTCACGGACACGCTCGGCGATTCCCAAATCACGGCTGTCGCAAAGCAGAAAAACTGACGCTATGTTGCGTATCAAAGTGCCGACGCCGTGTAACGCCTCTCCTATTTGCTGCTCGTCTATTTCCGCTAATGCCTTGCCGCATTTACTTTCCGGCGTAAAAAGCAAAACAAGCCCTCGTGTCTGGATTTCTTCTTCCGGCAGCGAGATGTCGCCGTATCCTAAATTTTCATGAGTACGAAATTTTAACTTTTTAAACTTTGTTACTTGTGAGCGAACTAACACATCGCAGGTTACCAGTTCAAGGGAGCTTGGGGTTTCTTTTGAAATACTGCCTACGCCCCATCTGTCGTCTTCAGTTAATACTTTGATATCTGTTTTGACCAAACCATCTGTAAAGTAATTTACATCGGCTTCACGAACATGGCATTTTTTATTTTCGATGTCCAGCAATTCTACCATATATTGACGGCCTCGATGAATGTACACAGCGTTAACAAATATCAGTTCCTTTGCGCTGGGGCGATCCATTTCGCCGATAACATTGTTTCTTCCTTCTGTTACATCGATTATTACAATGTTGTCGGCTCCGGCGCTGCGAAGGCTTACCCCTTCGGCGGGATAAGACCTGTCCGCCCAATTCCATTTGCCGCCGGCGTGACGCACAATGCCAGCTTCTTCAAGATATTCAAGAACAGCCAAAGCGTTTTCTCCGTACACATCATTGTTAGTTGTCATGGTTATTTCTTCGTCGGTAAAGGGCAGTTCAAAACACGCGCATTTTACATGATCTGTTAAAATATACGGATTGTCGGGATCTATGTTGGCTTCCTCAACACTTTTGCTGAAAAACCATTCAGGATTATTCATTATAAATTGATCCAGCGGAGATACGTTTGCGATAAATACCGAAACTGATGTGCCGCCGCGCCTTCCTGCCCTGCCGGATTGCTGCCAAAAACTGTTAAACGAACCGGGAAAACCGGCAACGACAGAAGCGTCAAGTCCGCCGATGTCGATACCCAATTCAAGAGCGTTAGTTGAAACTACGCCGTGAATTGTTCCCTCTCGAAGCCCTTTTTCGATTTCACGGCGTTCGTTTGGCAAAAATCCGCCTCGGTAAGCCTCCACTCTGATACGTGAGTTATCGGTATAAATGTTTTTTAAGTCTTCGTTTACATAAGATGCCGCAACTTCGGTTTTTACTCGTGAATGGGCAAAAAGAATTGTTTTAATTTCCGCTTTTAAAAGAGCGATCATCCAGCGGCGGCTTTCGGTTACAACTGAGCGGCGAATCCCCTGAACATTGTCAACTAACGGAGGATTATACAAAATGACTCGTTTTTCTCCGCGCGGGGAGCCGTTTTTGTCCACAAGAGATACTTCCTGTCCAATCAAATTAGCCGCCAATTCTGCCGGGTTGGCAATTGTCGCCGAGCATAAAATAAATTGAGGAGAAGCTCCGTAAAATAACGCAATCCTGCGTAAACGGCGGATTACATTTGCCACATGGCTGCCCATAACACCCTTGTAAGTATGAGCCTCATCAATGACGATGAATCTAAGGTTAGAGAAAAACTTTATCCATTTGGGATGATTTGGAAGAATACCGGCGTGAAGCATATCGGGGTTTGAAATTATGATACGCCCGGTGTCTCTAGCCGAAACTCTTAAAGATTCGGGAGTATCTCCGTCATAAGTGGCTATTTTTAGTTTTAAGCCGTCATCGCCTTCGGATATTTCGTTTAATTCGGACTGTTGATCTTGCGAAAGCGCTTTAGTGGGAAAAATATAGAGACAACGGGCGCTTTCGTCATTTAAAAGCACATCAAGACAGGGCAAATTATAACAGAGAGTTTTCCCGGACGCGGTTGGCGTAACAACAACTACATTTTTCTTCATTTTTGTCAATTTCCAGACTTCTGCCTGGTGTGTATAAAGCCGGTTTATCCCTCTTTTGTTCAAAGCTTTGATGATTCGAGTATCCAACTCTGCTGGAAAAGGTGTGTAAGAGCCTTCCTGCGCCGGCAATAGGCGGTTTATCACGATGTCCGGCGCAAAATCGGAACTGTTTAGAAGATTTTCAAGGTTTATTTTTGCATTCATATTTGATATATTAACTTATTTTTACACATTTTTAAATGTGTGCTATCGACTTTTTTTGTCTTTTGCCTTATACTTATAAGTGGCGGCATTTTTGTGTTACGCCGTTAACATCTGCCGTTTTACTAAACTATAGGAGTATCTCTATGTCTGATGTTTTGTCTATTATCTTGGGAGGTGGAAAAGGCACTCGTTTATTTCCTTTAACTCAATTTCGTTCAAAACCGGCAGTTCCATTTGGCGGAAAATATCGCCTTGTAGATATTCCAATATCTAATTGTATCAATGCGAATTTAAAACAAATTTATGTACTCACGCAGTTTAATTCAGCGTCTTTGCATATGCACATAAATAAAACATATCTTTTTGATTCATTCTCCAACGGATTTGTGGAAATTCTTGCCGCTGAGCAAACTTTTGAACATTCAGGCTGGTATGAAGGAACCGCAGATGCCGTAAGAAAAAACTTCCATCATTTTAGAACACAAAACCCATCACATTACATTATCCTGTCAGGTGATCAGTTATACAGGATGGACATTCAGGACTTTTTAAAAAAACATATCGATTCGGGTGCGGCTATAACGATTGCCTGTACAGGTGTCAGTAGAGACAGCGCAAGCGATCTTGGTATTCTAAAAGTAGACAAAAAAAATCAGATAACGGAGTTTCTGGAAAAACCGGGCCCTGCCAAAGATATTTCTGAGTTCAGAGCCCCGGCAGGGCTTTTAACAGAAAAAAACAAAGACGACTGTTATTTGGCTTCAATGGGGATTTATATTTTTGATGCGCAAGCAATGGAAAGCTGCCTTGCAAATGAGCTTACCGATTTTGGAAAAGAAATAATCCCGGCTTCTATTAACAAATTTAAAGTAAACGCCTATCTTTTTGACGGTTACTGGGAAGACATCGGGACAATCAAAAACTTTTATGATACAAACCTGGAATTAACAACTCTAAAGCCGAGTTTTGATTTTTATGACGAAAACAGACCGATTTATACCCATATGCGAAACCTTCCGCCTTCTAAAATGAATTTTTCAAACATGAAGCAATCTATCGCCTCAGAAGGCTGTATTATTACAAACGCTAATGTCACAAATTCAATAGTAGGAATCAGAACGTTAATCGAAACAGGTTCAAGCCTTAACGGCGTCATTTGTATGGGTGCGGACTTCTACGAAACAGAAGCCCAAAAACAACAAAACGCCGAAGCCAGAGTCCCAAATGTCGGTATCGGGCGCGGAGCAATAATCAAAGGCGCTATCATCGACAAAAATGTCTGCATTGGCGAAGGCTGCCGCATCGGCGTAGACGACATCAAACGCGACGACGGCAACTACGGGCACTACTATATTGTAGACGGCATAATCGTAATTCCCAAAAATACGATACTGTACCCGGAAACGGTTATATAGTCCTTTAATTTTACTTATTGTACAATAAGTATTTACAATCGGAAATAGTCAATTAATAAAATTAATTGACTATATAACGCAGTTGGAATTTACTGCCCACGCTGAACTTGCCGTTTTTACGGCAAGCATACAAAGTGTGTTATGTGCCATATATACTTGAAAATAATTTAAATGTATTATGCTTGACATTAATGTATATTTTGTGTATTACTGAATATACATGGAAATACATGCAATAGATATTTCAATGAAAGATGACCTGCAAGAATTATTGGATTCAGTTTCTTACATTACGGAATTCAGTGGTTATACTGAATGTAAATCTGCTGAAGAGACAATAACAAATCCTGATCTTCCAGAAAATGGGAAAAAAGAAAATGTTAGGCTTGAATGCATATATAACGAATTTAATGAAATGGTCAACTTTTGCGAATATTATATAGATAATGATACTATATTTTTGGGTTGTTTTCATATAAAACAAAATGAACAAAAAAAAGGCTTAGGTAAATTCATTTTGAATATGTATGAAAAAAAATGGAAAATGGAACAGAAATATAATAGAGTTATTCTTAATGTTGATATTAAAAATTGGGTTGCCATAAGATTTTGGTATAATAATGGATACAACAGAATTATTAAATGGGTCGGAGACAAAGAATATTCAAATATTACTTATGCAATGTTACGATTAGAAAAATTATTATAAAATATACTGGATAAGAGGTGAAAAATGAACCATAAGGGGACAAAAGACATTGAAACTGAACGTTTATTTTTAAGAAAATGGAAAATAAATGATACAGATGACGTTTTTAGAATTTGTGGCGATAAAACTTTAGTTCCATTTCCTCATAAAGATACTACTCAAACAAAAATTTGGATAGAAAAAATGATTAAAAATTATGAAAATATGAATAATTATGACTGGGGAATTGAATTAAAGGATACAAAAAAAATAATAGGATTTATTTATATATGTGATAGTAATGATGAAAATCAATTGTGTTATATTGATTGTGCCTTATCCAAAAACTATTGGAATAATGGCTATGCAACTGAAGCATTAAAATATGTTATACAGTATTTGTTAAATAATATCGGGTTTAATAGAATTCAATGTGAACATTTTATTGATAACCCTGCTTCGGGAAAAGTTTTGGAAAAAGCTGGAATGAAATATGAAGGAACTTTAAGGCAATATAGTATTAATTGGAAAACGGGCAAAATTACAGATTCAAAAGTGTATAGTATAATTAAAGATGATTTAGTTGAAAATAAAATTGTTTAATAAAAATGCGGTGTTAAACAAACAACTAAAGACGCCCGGCTTGATGTATCGATATACCTTCAAGTTTGATATCTGTAATCGACATCAGTGTTATTCTTCCGAGTACTTCCAGGGGACGATCTGTATTTATCGCTACAGGTATATTAAATATTACCGGAACGATTCCTTCCAGCGTTATTCGTGTATCATAACCGACAAGTAAATCAAATTGGGTATGCGTATCTGTTACGCTGACATTAGTTGCCATGCCTGTCCATATAACATGGACATTCTCAAAAAGGGCAGGTTCTGCTCTTACTTCGGACATTGTAAAATTGTCCTGCCTTCTGAAAGTATCAAAACCGGGAACCGCCATGTTTCGGATCATAAGGTTTGCTCTGTTTTTTACAGCTTCGGAAGCGTTTGATCTCAATATTTTATTAAGAAGCACTTTTGCCCTTTCGTCACGATACCCGGCGAAGTATGCCAAAGCGTTTTCGTGTAACGAAATTATTTCATCGGGAGAAAGAATGTATAAAAAGAAACCTGCCGTTTGCACAGGATTCAATCTTTCTTCGGGTAAAAGAAAATAATCTGAAATAGGACGCTGTGATCTAAACCTGAAAGGATTTTGAATCGCATTTGTTATAAAAAGAAATCCAAAAACTAAAACAATAGAAACCGCAAGAGCTAAAGAAAAATTAGTAATGGATTTTTTATTAAGTAACGGAGACGGAATAGGCGGAAATAATTTGACAAGATTATCATGTATAGAAATCCAGTCAGATAAATTATCCGGAGATGCGTGCTTGCGTATAACATTTAACGCATACTTTGCAATTTTATTTTGGGGATCGGTTTCCAATACATCAAGGTAACAATCAACTGCTTGATCTGTTTTCATTCTTTTTAAATAGTGTACGGCGAATCCCAGCATAGTCCATTTATCTTTTGGTTTTATACGCCTCGCCAATTGCAGATATTCATGCGATTCAACATAATTTCCCGAATAAAGGCTGATTATTCCTGATAATTGGTAATATTTAAACGAGCCGTAATACCGATCTTCTTCGCCTCGTAATATTTTATAAGCGTTTTCAAAGTCACGCTTTTTTGCAAGGATGGCGGCTCTGTCTAATAAAGGATCTCGCTTTGAGTTAAGCACGTTAATTCCTGTGTCTTGAAATTGTTCTTTCTATTTCTATCAGATCATATTCTGTAAGTTCTATCATACCGGCAATAAATTGATCCAAAAGCTCTTGAAGCCTGATTAAATGTAACATATCAATATTTAGATTAGTTTGTCCATCCTGCGCATTATCTTCCGCTATAAGATTAAAAATATTAAGCGGATAATACCAAAGCAGGTCTTGTGTTGTAAGGAATATAATATATGTAAAATAGTCTCCGCTTTCCAAGAGTAAAGGTTCATAAATGTAACTTACAGCCGAATCTCTTATGGAAAAAGGAAAATTGCTAAAAGAGCGGTCTTCAAGGTATCGTAAATCCCAACGGGAATCATTAAGCCTTTTCCAGTTGGCAAAATGAACAAAAGTGGGCGGAATAGCGTTTGGATTAATTCCGGCGATAACAGGATTTCGAATACTTCCCATTAAAGAAATATTTTCTCCAACAGAAATCCAATACTTATCATCTGAATTACTGTCTATCAAAAATTCGGATGTAATAGCCCTGAGGTCTGTCATGAATGGAACAGCTCTTCTTGCTTCTCCTAAATGCGTGTCGAGTATAAATCTTAAACCAACCAAAGCGTTTTCTCCGCTTGTGTTTTCGATTGTGATTGTAATCATAACGCCGTTAGCGTTATTCGAGGTTAAAGTTCTTACTGGAGAAAATATCTGGCGGACTGTCAAAGAATCGGATTCAAAAACAAGGGCAGGAGAAGAACCAACCATATCTATTGTTGTGTTAAATGCCCTTGAACGCCCAAGATGATGAATCCTTCCGTTATGCGAAACTGATAAAAAACTTGTTCTTGGATCTCGTGCGCTGAATAACGGCTCAAAATGATCAGAGTTAACATCGGGGTGATATTGCAGTGAAAAACTGCCAGTTCTTTGATTCAGAGTCAGGCGTACAAATCCATCGGTAGCTGCCGGAATGATAATTTCCGGCACAGTGTCAGTGACAGCGCCGGTTGCCGCAGCTTCAACTGTGGTTATTTCTACTGTAGTTGTTTCTATAGCGGCAGTTGCCTGAGCGGTAGTTTCCCGCATTCTGCGGCCTTGCCTCTGAGGGCTCGGTTCTGCGGTGTTTGGTCTTCCGTCGTCAGAAAAATTTGCCAAATATCTTTGGAAGGCGGCGCATCCATTCAGTAACAAAAGAAAAAGTACAAAAAAAAGAGTTAAAAATTTTTGAAAAGGTTTAGTGGTTCTTATTATTACCAATGTTCTCCTCCATTGCCATTGGTTTCTCTTAAAATCTGCTCAACTTCGTTTCCTAATTCTATGGCTTTTTCAATCAAACATCTGCCATTGCCATTGCCGTTACCATTATTGTAGATTGCAAAATCAACATCAGGAATAACGATTGTATCTTCGATTTCAGGTTCGGTAATTTCCTGCGGAAACAACGGAAGAACATCGATAACTCCAACACCGCCATTTGCCTGATTATTCTGATTCAAAACGGTGAGTTCCATAAGCCGTCTTTGATAAAGGTTCAAAGTATGCTCCTGAGTTCTGATTGTTCTTCGATACGCTTCGCTTGTTCTGAGCATTTCTTCGTGAGTTAACTGAAGCAAGGCTAAAAGTTCCGCTTCTATTCTTCTTTGTTTTATTAAATCCAGGCGATAAACCGAGGCTTCACGTTTTGGGCTTTGAAGATGCCGAGCGACAACCCAAGCGTAAAACCTTTCCGCTTCGTCCCATTGCCTCATAGCGAAAAGGCTTTCGCCAATCCAGAAAAAAGCGGCGGCTCTTCGATTTGCTGTTACCGGGTCTGAATCGGAGGTTGAGGCAAGATACCGATTGAACAAAACAATAGCGTCTTCAAAAAAACCAAGAATAAAATAAACCCTCGCCCGATGATAAATCATATCTCTGGCGTAAGGCGAATTCGGAGCGTGTATTTCCAATTGATCCATATCTCTTAAAGCGGAACCAAAATCAGTCGCCGCAAGTTCGCTTAAAATGACCCAATATAACGAGGCTGCCCAATCATTTAAATTACGGGAAAGTTCCTGAGCTCGGCGGAATTCAATAGCGGCTTCTGACCACCTTGATATTCTAAAAAGCTGAGTCCCGTTTTGAAATCTGCGTGTAAACATATCCTGCGTACTTTCCTGACCAAAAGAGAGAGCCGGAAAAAGCAAAAGTCCAATAAAACCTATTAAAACAAAGCGTTTATATTGATTCATACACATATTATACTAAATTCTGGCAATAAATACCACTGCTTTTATGAAGATTTATAGTCCTTTAGCTTGACGTTTTTTAACCACACTGTTAATATAAATAAGTATAAACTTAATTTCAAACTTTGGAGGTTTTATGAGAAAAACAGCGTATTTATCCGGCATTGCCGCGATAGTTATCCTGCTGGCAATCGCTTTGACATTCACAGGATGTTTCGGCCGCAGAGAAGCGAACGTGAGAACTGTTGATGTTACAGCAAATTATGTTGAGGTTACAGCTCAAGGTTCGTATTGGGCAAACCGCTGGGTACAAGGCGAGCAGTTCGAAATCGAGCTGACAGTTGTATTTAACGAAGAATCAGGCGAAATCGTTTATATCGATTACACACCAACGAATGCTCATATTTCTGTAGAATCAAATGAAACATTCTTTGAAAGATGGGTTACTCCTGATGAAGTAAGACCCGCTACTTACAGAGACTTCATCGACGCATTGATAGGCATGACAGCCTCAGATGTTGCGGAGTTTTCAAGACCTCCCGCCGAAAACTCGACCGGCGGAGAGCACATGATAACCGGTTTTGCGTTAGACGCAGTTTCCGGAGCCACCGAAACTGGACGCAACCTTGTAAGTTCAGTTGTATTGGCGGCGCAGCAATTCCTTGCCGGCGAAGCTGTAGAAAGCAACCGATAAACAATCGGTGAATGGGGGCTGTCCGAAAAGTTGGTTACTTCTCAGACAGCCCCATTCACTGACAGAGGCGGCTTTACAAATACCACCCATAAGAAGGTTCAACATGAACAAAGTAAAGGGGTTAGAAACTATCCCTTGTATAGCAATTATCGTTGTGGCAATAATGGCAACCAGTTGCACTGGTCTTAGCCGAGAACATCGTATTTGGGAAGCGGAAAACCCGCAATACACAAGAGCAAGGAATTTCAGGTGGTCACTGGTAGATCAGACTTTGCAATATGAACAGCCGGAATTGCCATTGAATAGCATAATAATCACCGGTTATAGAGGAAGACGTACGGATATACAGATTCCCTCGCAAATAAACGGAATGCCTGTTAAAACTATCGGGGATAGTGCATTATTTGGGTTACACCGACACCGACGACTGACAAGCGTTATCATTCCAGATAGTGTTACTTACATCGGGCGGAGTGCATTTTGGGGAAACCAACTGACAAGCATTATCATTCCCAACAGTGTTACTACCATTGGGGATAGTGCATTTTGGAGAAACCAACTAACCAGCGTTACCATTCCAGACAGTGTTACTACCATCGGACGGAGTGTATTTTTGGGAAACCAACTAACCTGCATTATCATTCCCAGCAGTGTTACTACAATTGGGGATAGTGCATTTTGGGAAAACCAACTAACCAGCGTTACCATTCCAAACAGTGTTACTTACATCGGAAATGGAGCATTCGCAGATAATCAAATCACCAACATTACCATTCCAGACAGTGTTACTTATATGGGTAGCTTTCCATTTCGAGGCAACCCCATTACCTGCGTAACTCTCGGCATAGCCCATATTGAAGGCTGGTTTTTTGGTGGACAACTCATCAACGTAACCCTTCTTGACACAGTTACTTCTATTGGAGCTTCCGCATTTCAGAGTAACCAAATCATCAGTGTTATCATCCCTGACAGCGTTACTTACATCGGAGATGGAGCATTCGCAAATAATCGGTTAACCAGTGTCACTATTCCTAGCCATACTAACATATATGAGAGTGTTGAAGTTATTGTTAGTGGTCACCGATGGTGGGAGGGATCATTTGACAGAGACGTTACAATAATCCGACGGTAAACTCAAGTATCTTCGGTAAAATGGAGTAAATGACGGCAAGTAAAATGTTATCTTACCAGCGCCAGTCGACAATGCCGCCCATGTTGAATACTTGACTGTAACCCATTCCCGCCAAAATTACGGCGGCATTTTCTGATCTGACCCCGGTACGGCAATAAACAAATATTACAATATCTTTATCAAGCAGTTCTGCCTGCGCATGTGCCTCAAGTTCATCAATCGGTATAAGAATTGCTCCGGCAATGTGCCTTTCCCTAAACTCTGCTTCAGTGCGTACATCTAAAAGGATAAACTCGTTTAATTCCAGCATCATCTGATACGCCCTTTCCGCTGTGATTCTTTGATGGGCGGGCGGATTCACAATACCCGTATTCCTTTCAGGGCTTCCAAAACAGGCGCTCAGAGAGAACATCAATACTATAAACATACTTGTTTTCAATTGACAGCAAGATTTACACATAACATAACCTCCGTTACTCAGGGCTAAAGCGTATTCGCAGTTCGCTTTTGTAGTTTTGCAATAATAGATACATTTCAGAAGCGTTGAATGGTACAGCAAAACGGAATGTTTCTTCGTTTTCAGGGTGAAAGAAAATACGGTGGGAAAAAATCGGGAAATCTTCTCCTTCTGTTTGAATCGGAATTGTTACGGCAAGATCAACCGCACCGGTGAAGGCGTTTTGGTTTCTAACGGTTTTTCTTAAAACAACAATTGTCATATCTTCAAAAATTGCCGCTGTAACATTTATTCTGTTACCATCTAATTCGTGAACAGTATCAAAAAACCCAAACACCGCAAGACCGATAATTGCCGCACACATCAAAATAATAATAAAAAAAAGAATCCGTCTTGGTCTGTCAGCGATTAATGGGCCAAGTAAACTGATTTTGCTTTTTTTCTCCTCGCCTTGCCGGTAAAGTTTTTTTACAGATTCAGGAGCGCTTTCCAATCTGCGTTCACGGCTGTAATGAAAGTTCAAGTTTTCATAAGATGATTTATTATAAGATAATTCATTATCAGAGTGCGTATTATCAGGCTTACTAAGCGAATACTTGGAGTTAGGTCTTTTTACTTCTTTTGATTCATCGTCTAACACAACCGTTTTCTCCTTTCGATCAATTGCTCATAAATCTGTCGGTTCGCCACCATGTCATGT
>Ga0123355_10012480_pt1 | contig 13162 bp, 5 predicted proteins | sample TergutEmb28metaG_3_FD_89872 | JGI IMG/M metagenome (GOLD analysis project Ga0123355, IMG submission 89872) | Embiratermes neotenicus P1 segment gut microbial communities from Petit-Saut dam, French Guiana - Emb289 P1 | ecosystem: Host-associated > Arthropoda: Insects > Digestive system > Gut ... | reverse complement strand
TGATGGCCTCCAGATGGCCGCTGGTCCCGTCAATACATCTATATTCTTAGGCTATTTCATTAATTTTGATCATAATCCCCATATAATGGTATCGTTAGAGGGCCACCTATTAGACGGTTATAGGACCTTACGTAAACCCGCTTTACTGGAAAATGTGGGGTTACCTATAATAATGAAACACCTTTAACGAGGTGATGGAAAAACCGAAAATTTGAATGGAGTAATCTGCTTATGGAGTTTTAGTCTCTCTGTTAAAGCAGACTGCAGTTCGGTTCTGTAAGCTCGTTTCTCGTAATCTGTATAAGAACGTTCTTGATAGAGACAGTAAATAGTACAGAGCATCATTCAACAACACAGAGAAGCGGTATGAAAAATAAGACCCGCGGGCGGCATGCAGCCTGCGATCTAATTTCAGAATACGAAACAAAAATATATTAATTCGATTAATAATTACTTTTTCAGTATCCATGCAAAAATATTATTCATAAATACGTACCATTATAGATAATAACAACATACGTTTCTTACCAATTACAAATACACGTTCCATCTCACATAAAAGTAACTATCCCGGTGCATTAGTGTTGCAATTTCTCAAATATCTCCATGTATTAAATATTTAGTGACTAGTAGGCAGTGTCGGTTTTCTCACTGAAGTTCTTTTTTGCTTGAACGTGGTGAACAGCCAACAAACAAGTGCAGCGTACAGGGCTACTTGAAAGCATATTAAATTGTTTAAGTATTATCAGTTCATTTCACACAGAGTTTATTCAAAAGATGAACAAGTAAGGACTTATTAGGTAGGACCACTATCAAAAATTCTGTACGGTTAATTGGAATTTTTAAGATTAATTTCAGATAAGTTTTACATCCCAATAATGGCACTACAGACGACAGGGCACTATCATTAATGACAGATAAGTAAAAAATATAGGCATTATTTATAACGTGGGACGCAAATATTTTTTTCTCTTGCCTTTCCACTCGTACCCTAAAGTCTCACACTGATTAAATCCTCGACTGACAAGTCTCCTGATGCAGAATGTCCGCTATATAATGACACAACCAAGACACACGGAGTACATGACCGCATTAATACCCAAATTTACTCTACTTCACTTTTTCACTACCTACTTCAGTGTCCACATTTGCGTCACTTGTTCACTTTTGGGCAAACGCGTCGCAAAAACGAACACGTATTTTGAATAAAACTCTAAAAGCTCTATCAATCCACGGTGTTAAGTACAAGTAGGTTCCTTTGAAAAGCGTCCGTTATTTCCTATTTACGTTAAAGATTTCTGGAAAATTACAGTAATGTAAAGAAGACCAAGGCAGAGAAGGAAAGGCAAAGAAAGGAAACCTGAACATGTGAGGGTTTACACTGGCAAGCAGCTGATACGACCCAGCAGATAAACTCTGAAACACGCTAACCAGTGTTTTCTTTAAGGTGAAGATAATGACAAATAAAAGAAAGAACCTGAAACCTGAGTAACTTTCGTCGAATGACGTGTTTGAATTACTGTGCTTTGTTCGCAGGAGTTCCAGTGCTGTGTGAGTTAAGTAGGTGTTGATGAGTGGGATTTTCGGCTGAGGGGAGCTGACGTGAACCACCTAATCAACACGCCTTAGAGACACTGTCAGAATGTGGGAAATAAATGATTTCGTGTCTTGGGTAGGCGATTTGGAACCCTGCAGACATTGCAAGGCTTTATTTTTGTGCGGTCATCATACCCTGTTCTTGAACAGAATACATACATTTTGAGGTTGTGTTAATCTGTCTACATATATTGCCTGTGTGTGTGTGTGTGTGTGTGTGTGTGTGTGTGTGTGTGTGTGTGCATATCAACACCAAGTATTATTTCGATGAACACCTGGTACTGTAGATATGCACTTTAAAACACGCATTTTATATTGATCCATTTTCATATACGGCGATTACTTTACACAAAGGAAGACAATAATGCTACAAAATTTATAAATAATTAAACTAATAGGCAAAAAGTAATACATACTTTTGCATGACACGAAACTTGAATGTCTTTCAGTTAAATGCCCTAAAACCTACATTTAAGGCAAGTTTAAATTACGTATAAGGGCATGTTTTGTATGTTACATTTTTAAGTTTCGGGTGACCATGAAAAACTTCGCTACATGTTCAGACACACGACTGTACACACATACACACGTCCATGCTCACTCGAGTACCAGTACATATGATAAAGTATTGATTTAAGGCCAGTAACAAATTAAATTACACTCAGAAAGAAATTACGAGCAGACGAAATAAGATGAATACATGCTATCAGTCAATTCAGAATACTCTCCCTTCCCATATCACATCGTATGTAAACCTGAAGACAATAAAGAACACTTTTATCTCTTATGTTATATGAGTGTGAAACTTGGTCTGTTACTCTGGGAGAGAAACAAAAATGGAGGGTACGTCAGAAGACTGCTAAAGAGAATATACGCACCTAAGAAAGAAGAAGGGAGGCGAATATAATTACTTATTTACGACCTTCTTAGTACGTATTACTGAAATGATATTGCTACACTAGTTGGACCAAGGTAGAGTAACTAAATGAGCTACAAATACCTATATTACAGAGGGATTAATGAGAAACGCGTACACATTTTAATCAGAAAAACTGAAGGAGCAGATCAATTTAGAGACTCTGTCGTGGATGGAAGGATGGTATTCAAATGGATCTTGAAGAAACAGGGTACAAGATTATGACACACAGTCAGCTGGTTGTGGAAACAATTCAGTGGCACGAGTTGTGAACAAGGTCATGATACCTCCGTTCCCATCAAAGGCGAGGAATTTCTTGAAAAGCTGAAGTACTGTGGGATTAGTTAACACATTATGCTGTACGAGTGTAGTGCAGCTGGGTCAGCTGACTGCATTCACTGTCGCTGTGAGAAGGGCACACAGTTGGGGTTCCTCGTTAACGTAACCATCAACTTCCCGTCCTAGGATTCTAATGTCACATCCGGCCCATCTACCGGCCAGCACTGGTATCTTGACTCCGTTGGAATTATTTGGTGAAGGGAAGACCAAGGATCGTGAATTGGTAAGGATGTGGGAGTAGGTGGACATGATCTATTTCAGGTTGGGCTACTACCCGGTTATTTGCTTGGAGGGAATGAAGCATCTCACGAAAATATAATTAGTTATTTTGTGTTTTGTTGGCCGTGCATTCTTGTATAATCTTGTAAATAAAGCCAACTTGGTGCACAATTTTTCTTAGTATATTTATTTCTTTTCTCTACATGTTTCGGGCGACTATGTGCCCATTGTCAGGAGACATAACTTTATCTACGCAACACTTGGTATTTGTCAGTTCCTGTCGATGACTGTCTGGTATGCCAGACAGTTGTTTCTCCTGATGATGGTCACATAGGTACCCGAAACATGTAGAGAAAAGGAATAAATATACCAAGAAAAATTGTGCACCAAGTTGGCTATATTTACAAGATAATTCGATATACTGGGTTATCAAAGTAATACTCGAAGCAAGTACTTTCAGAATACAAGTGGGATACATTTACGTAAAGAAATATGAAAAATAAAATTATTCTTATTTTTGAAAATGAAAGTGACCGTGTCCATATATTTGCGTGTTCTATATGTAATGTGCAAATCGGCTTGCAGGCTTGGACAGCACGAAATTTGCCCGACCACGGTCCCTTCTCATTGGACAGCAACATGCAGCGCACCACCAAAACTACTGCCACGCTGCAGTTTAAGTAATGTAAAGAACAGATAAATTAATACTGCAGAAAAAATAAGCGAATATAAATACTGACGTGATTTATATGAAAACAGCAGGGAGAAACATTTAAATACATTCAGAAATTTCATGTCGACTACTGTCAAAGATTTTCTTTCTTTTAACAGGATATCTAACGACGACTCAGACAACAGGAGAAAACGTCCCTGGAATAACTGAACGAACAGGATTCACGTTACTAGAGACCACTTTACTCGTAGTATCTTGCAGGACTCATACACTAAAACAGTCCACGTCACGAAGACTGTCCACACAGATCTCATACACTCAGACCACTTCTCTCAGAATACCTTCCTCGACTCATACATTTTGGGATCCCAAATTTGTGCACTGCTACTTATTGTACCTATACTAATGTGGTTCATAAATGGCTTGAAGATGACTTTTTAAGTCAAAACTAGTCACCACATCTAAGTAGTAAAATTAGTAAACTGTTGTGTTTTGACTGACCCACTCTTGATTATCTTACATTAAAGCAGACTATGTCTCTAGGAAAAACTCATTATGACTCATAAACTAAACTAAACGGAACTCGCGTCTAGCTCAACCACTCCTCTTTCACCATTCACAATCTATAAATTTTATCAAAGAAAACGACACTAAGAAATGAACACATCTACAGGTTTATTAACACATTTTCTTTTTTTCGAATTCGAGAAGTCAGACCGACTATATATAAGAATATTTTCTTGGCACTCTTCCAGTGATCCAGGGAAATGAATAATATACAAAAGAGACTATTGCTGCTTGCTCCTTCCTTCTCCCCATTTCATCAATTTATCGTTGCTAACAGAAGACTTGTATAAGACAGAGGCTACGTACAGTATGTGTGTTATCTATGTCTATATCATGGATCACCTGTAGTGAAAAATGCGAAGTGCAAGTCGCTAAAGGACGCCAAGTTTTCTCCACGCCCGACCCACATTCCGTAGGGTGGTCTACCTGTTACACAATTCTCATGTACGTATCAAGATGGCAGCATTATGCTGGAAAATATGCCACATGAGGCAAAATACGTAATTTACTGAACTGTTTTAGGAGCCTTCCCACCGATATTTAAAAGTGCATTTCACTTCATTAAACGTTAATATAGTAAAAATAAGCATGATTATAATAAGGAAATAATTCCCGGTCTAATTTCAGTGGGAGTTTTCTAGTAATGACTGATTTTGATTTGTTTAATTACTATCCTTACCTGTGTAGTCCAGTGGCTGGTAATTGTAATTGCTGAATTGGGAAGGGTGTTGAAAAATCGATCATCGCCTGTCATGACACAGCATCCCACCATTTGCCGGGCGGGAGGAAATTCACAGAAACCCCTACTAGGAAAGTCGATGTTTGAGCCAATATTCGACACTGGGTCTTGCTGACTACGAATCAGGAATACCAAACTTTGCACTCAGACATTAATTTCATTCGCAATATTCCTTTCCTTCTCACTGTTTCCTACAAAACGCAAAAGTTGACGCCAGTGAAAAAACACAGCAAGAAACAGATGAAATAAATGTATGGTATCAAAACACCACATAAATTGCAGAATACATGCCTGATTTCATACACGGCGCAGATGTGTCCTTGAAAAGCTAAGGCTTATACAGATCGTCAGGAAATGCAAGGCTTCATTACATGTTTACACAAGCCCACTAATGGACCTGTCCTATACGAATCCGTTCATCATCACCCCTCTTTTCTGAACAATATACATAAATATTACCATCTACAAAACGACGTATTTTACTGAACAACATTTTTGCATCTCGCCTCCTTCTTGTGTTTTGCACACCCCGCCCGACGATTTAATTACTCCAAAAAGATCATGTAAGAAGTATAAATCATGAAACTGCTTGTCATGTACTTTTCCACATCCTGATGCCTCTCTCTAATGTACAAATATATCCCACAACAATTCGTACTTAAATGCCCTCAGTCTTTATTCGTTTCCTCAGTAAAGGACAGCAAGTTGCCATAAAACGAACAGTTTACAGAATTCAAGCTGCAGGGAAGACACGCAGTAGGCTGTCCTTATATACAAGCAATCTTCACCGGGCTATTTTTAAGAGCCACACAGAAACATGCACAATGTACGTACAGTTACACGTCGACCGGTGTTTTACATATTCTACTTTCGGCCGACACAGTCAATGCTTTCTGCAGATGTCAGTATAAAACAGGATTTCCCATTTCTAACAATTCCATTCGGTTGGAATAAAGGCCATTAGATGGCAGTGAAGAGGCGTAAGGAAGCTGCATTGTCACATCCTGCCCACTGACACCACCAACAATTCTTACATAATTGTCACTCGCTGCCCCCACCCAAGCGCTGCCAAATGCGCTGGTGGCACTCAGATGGAATGATTAATGTATGAAGGGAGTGAAGTGCGCGGCCATTACTGCAAGTACCATTTACCGCCCTTCCACACGAGATCTTTAAAATATGAATTACATTTAGTGTATTTATTATGATATAGCAAACACGGCGGTTGAAAGTATTATTGAATTTCCAGGTTTACTTTTACACCCACACAGGGTCTATTTTGACCGAATGATTTTGCACTTATACCTAATACCCTCCAGATAACTGATGGAATACTACCGCAAAATATTTTACGACCGAGTCCTACTACATCTGTTATTATTCATCGCGAAAAATGTCTCTACTACTCGTTTTTACGTAACCTGTGGCCGAGGGAGTGACAATTTCCGCGCTCACTTTCCCTTGACGTAAAGATCAAAGGCCTCTGCTGTGTGCTGCGACCCTGAATATGCCTACTTGTTACTGGCTTGCGACAAATTTATGTGTTTCTTTATTCTTTCCTCTATACTTTCGATGTTCCCTTCAACCTACACACAGCCGTCATATCAATTAATGGCACTGTCACATGTAACAAATCGTTCAAGAGTGATATGAAGCAAGTCGTCATGCAATGTTTCAATATTATTTACCTGGGCAGTGCCAGTACAGTACTGTACTGTCCTCTGGATTTAACATTCAAAACCGAAATAAAAGGGCTTAAATTAAATTTCAGCCTATCTTTGTTATGTTTGTTACATTAAATGTGTAAAAGAGTAAGCGGACCCTACAAATGAGAAAATAAATTTACTTAATTTAAGGGAATCGAAATTTCTATTGCTCTCTGTCATTCGTACAATTCCTAGAACAACGTGGTAAGACTGTTTATTGTACAGGACTGCTAAAATCATAAGCTGCCACATCACTGTCCAACACAGGCAATGCCACCAACACAAGTGAGCTAGCCACGAGGCTTTCCCCTGTGACATACAGGAGTTTTCTATGCTGAAAAGCCTAATCCTACTCTCTAGTTTCCACTATTCGAAGACTGTGGTAATATAAAAGGCAGAAAAATGGGTTTTCATTTCTCGGTATTCTAAAATATTTACTACAAAGTTCTAGAAAAAATCAACCGGTTTCGCAATCACCAAATGAGGAAGGGTTTAGGCCGTGTAATCAGCAGTATTTAGGATTACTGTTCGGAACACTTGTGGCACAACTTTCTGGCTGGCATGGCGGCAGGCGAGGGACGTCAATGATTACATGGGCAATGTTGGTGTTGAGAAGTTTCTGCGTAGCTAATGTGTTTATGGACCGGCATTTCCAAAGGTAAACAAGTTCTGAAAAAGAGTAGGCTACTGTGCACGTTCAGAGGAGGAAGTTTATATGATGGAAAGTGAGCTTTACCTTGGGTACACGACGGAGGGCGACTGACTGCGTCCATTCGCACCGTGACAACAAACTGCCTAAACGCAATTCCCAAAATAATAATTTTATATTCCAGGTTGTGAGTTGGTGGCAGTCAGTTCCCCAGCACTAACTTCAAGGTGCAAGTTCTGTCTTTAAAAGCTGAACATAGCTTACCTGGTCAAGAAAGTGTCAGGTTTTATGATACCTGAAAGTTTACCGTTTTCGGTGGAACCCCATCAAGAGATGACTGAATTCAATACAAAAGTTCACGCTCCAGTTCTCTAGATCTAGCGCAATACTATTCTCACACCTACGCTTAGTTTAAGTAGCATTTTTATTCGCAGTGCTTATGCCACGTGTTTTATGGACTTATACATATCGTCTTAGCTTGTGTGACATTTAACTCCCGACGTTTCCTGCGTTAATGAGACACTGTATTTCTTGAGAAGCTAACAGTAGGCCACCTGCTAAAGAAATTCCCAGATTTTATGCACGCCGAAGATTAATTACCATTCTAATAAGACTGAACATTTCGACCCAATTCCACACTAACACGCCCTGTTTTTGTGCAATCCATTCAACACAGTATTCTCTCATCTTCGCTCAGGTTTCCCACTGACCCTTTCTCTTCTGATTTTTGGAATAAAACGATGGAAGAATTTCTGTTCCCTACCAAGCGTGTTAAGTTCCTTTGATATTTCCATAACTACTCTGCCGACTCACTCCCGAAGTACTGAGGCCCATGCTAAGCATTTATCTCAGCAAAGAATCACGTAGTGATCTGAAGAAGCCAATGAACTACACTTATATCTTATCCATTAGCATTACACAAAGAACAGTTAGTTCATCAACAAGAAAACATTCCTTTATTGGCGACTTCATCAGCACATTTTCTTTATTTTATACAGCACGTAAGGGTAAAGGAAAAGTCACGCGAAATTTTTATACAACTTCGATTTGACTGCGTAATTAGGGAAGCATTGGAGCCTAGCGTGTGACTTGCAAACGTACCTACCGATTTTGCACAGAACATTTCGTAAGTAATAATCGGACACTTGAAACAGTGGCGTGAAATGCCAAAGGCAAATCAGGGCAACTGTAGTGCAGAAACTATGTGCAGAAATGGATATTTAATATTACAGTTACTAATATGCAATTGTTACTTGCCAAGGATATGGATCAAAATGTCTGAACGGAAGCAACAGCAACATAAGCATCCCACGCTTGCCCTTATCTACAGTGCCTAAGCTAAAGCGTCAGTGGAACCTGCAACCAAGCAAGTTACGACATTCCAGATTGTGTTGCTAAAATTATACTTATTTACATGCAGGACTGTTTGCACTAGTTGTATTTTCCCAACTATAAGACAGGTTCAGTCTCATATCGTACGTGAGACCATTAGCTAGTAATCCGTGGCTTACTGTAGGAGAAGGTCCACAAAGAACAAAACGACAGTGGTGATATTAGTTGGTTTCTGGGTAATACTGCCATGTGGAAGTGAGAGATATCCTGAAGATGGAGGCAGAATATATTCCCGAAACCTTGGCAACACAACTAGCTTCCATACGTCATCGCCCTAAAACGAGGTCAACATCACCACCGAATTCTCGTGAATGCCTAATATCAGTAAAATGATAATGGATTTGTAACAAAGTCATATACAGGACGAAATGGAAGAATACTCTCTTTGCAGTTATAACCACCCGTACAGACGTGGGTGGTTAACACGTCTTGCATTTGTGGCGAAATTAATACTCAATATCTGGAGAAAAGGAAACACATCCTGCGAACTACGTTTGTGATTTCCTCTATAAAGCGAAATTTTCGGTACGTATACGTAGGCAGTCCATAAAGAAACCGAACTTGTGAAACAGCGAGCCAGCGGGCGCGCGCAGCACGCTCGCGATGGTGGCGTTGTGTAGCGAGAACTTTAAGCTTCATTCTGACACTACCAGCATCATGCCATGTCAATTAGTCATCGAGTTACACGCGCTTGAATGAGGGTGTGTGTTTACTACCCTCGGCGATTTTTTGCAAGATGATAAATGAGGGACCTTGAGGAGCAACGCGTTTGCGTCAAATTCTGCTTCAAATAGGGAAAACTTTTATGGAGACTTTTCAGATGTTACAACAGGCTTATTGAGAGAATTGTTTGAGCCGTACACAATGTTACGAGTGGTACCACCGTTTAAAATCGGGCAGAACGCCCATCGAAGAAGACCCCAAATCTGGACGGCTTTCCACGTCAATGGACAACGACCACGTTGAGAAAGTGCTTGCTGTGATTCGTCAAAATCGTCGCCTCACTGTCCGTGAAGTTGATGAAGAAGGAGGAATCTGTAAAAGTTCGTGCCACCTGATTTTGACCGAAAAACGGAAGATGCGTTGTGTTTCCGCAAAATTTGTGCCGCGTCTGCTGCCAGGTCACTCCTTATCCATGAATATTTGACGAAGCATGACACGACTGTTGTCCCCCAGCCGCCCTACTCTCTAGATTTCGCCCCTGTGGACTTTTTCTTGTTCCCGAAGTGGAAATCCTCACTAAAAGGTCGCCGATTTCAGATGGTAGAGGAGATAGAAGAAAATTCGATACGGGACCTTCACGCCGTCCCGCAAAACACGTTCCAGGACGCGTTCCGGAAATGGAAAAAATTTTGGAGCGGTGTATCAAGAGTGGAGGGGAGTACTTTGAAGGTGACAAGTTTGATTAAGTTGTAAGTAAAGCAATAAATTAAAACAAAAGTTCGGTTTCTTTATGGACTGCCTTCGTATAGTGACTCCTTGGAGATGGTGTTACAGAAAATGTAGATCGTAAGTAAAAGAACATAAATTAAATGACAATACAAAAAACAAGAGGCAGGAAGGCGCTGTAGATAACTTTCTCCCGCGTCGGTATTTTGTGGCTGAAGAAGAGGTGCATACGTCAACATGCCTCGCATAAATTTCTACCAGACTTCACGCCGTGACTTCATAGTCAATGCCGTGAGAACCTCAAATCCACATTTCTGATTATTAAAATGTAAGTCTATTCCAAGGTTTTCGATGCATTCCTATTGCTGTTCTACTTCCAATCACATTTAAGTATTGTTTTAACAAGCAAACAAATTACGAAGAGGACCCAGGATAACACAGTCAGTGTAGTGATCAGACTACGGCCTGACGAACAGAGGAATCTTGTTTCGATCCCCCTCTAGAAGCATGAGATTTGCCTTATTTCTAGAACGTCCAGGCCAGCAGCAACCTATTCGGTGGGTACTGGAGCAGTGTTCTCGGGAGGTAAGGCGGCCGATCATGAAGCTGACCATTCAGCTTCATCAAGTGCACAGGTTAATGAGTACAGATCTACCTCCACGCCCTCATACGCCTTCATGGCATGTTCGGGGACAAGTGTACCCTTTACAGATTATAATGATTCTCGTTCCATCTTTCTGTACATCCATATTTACTTCAAAATTCCCTCCACACTATTCGGACATTTGTGTGTATATAGTCTACACACCTACATAATGTCACTTTCTGTGGGCTGTCGTGTTGAGGAAGGCCGGCCGTCCCTTCTCTACAATCACAAACAGGCGTATTCCAGTTAAAAATACACTGGACTCGAGTGATGCGTTTTTAAAGGTGAGATAATATAGTTATTTTTGTAGTGTTCTGTGTGGTTAGAGCTCCGCCTAAATTTGACTGTAAGTTTGTTACAAAAGAAACTTCTAAGAAATGAAACCAATATTTGTTTTAAAAAACTAAATCATGAAGTGATTTGATTCATATTTTTGACAGGATTTACATGTTTTCTCCGCACCGCTTTCCCGAGTGTTAAGGGACTCTACGCCAGCTGTGCAGGTCAACAGCAATCTCTTGAGTAAAGAAGTGTGAACTTGCTACCACTCCTGGAAGGGGTTTTTCGATATAAAGCCAAGGTACAGGCAGTCTAGTTTCGAAATGAGAGTCAGCTTCGCATACCGATCTTTTTATCTTTGGGGAAGAATCCCCTGTTTCCAACAGAGAGGAGGCCGTGTTGTCTCCAGACCATTTGTGGTACGGTTGAGACGACCAAAATCCTCTTCATGCTGGTAATCGATACACAGTGCCGTGCAGCCCTTGGTCAGTCACTTTACTAACCAATACATATCAGTAAAGGAGAGTTAACGTATATGAACGATTTACCATCACGAAACATAACTGTTACTTTGTAATTCACTGCTCTTTTGGCGCTGAAGAACAATGTTAAGGTAGAGCTTATCACTAAGACTGTTATCATATTGAATCTCGCCATCTGGTCTTACCGGTCATCAATTATATTTAGTTATACCATCCACGACAGCGATAACAAGTGTGTCTTTTGTCACAAAACGCAAAAAGTCTCCACACATTTATTCTGGAAAGCCACAACTCTTCATACCACCAAGTCAAGTGTCGACATTATTTAGCAACAAAGCGCCACATGATTACAGACGACTTAACTTGTACGAAAATTTAGCCGGTCTCTTCCTATCTGCAGCTGAAGAGTAACAACAAAACAAAAGAATCACTTCACGTTGATACAATTAATTTGCATAAAACTAAATCACCTGCTCTTGAAATTCTCCTCCCAAAGTCCACTTCTGATATCATACAATCCCCCGTTTTCTTGCTGTCTCCTAAAACATAAACCTGTCTCTTACAATGTACTGTGTAATACAGTTATGAGATATTTTAATATACGTCATCATTTAAACGAGCTCAATGACCTGTTTACGTTAAGTGAATCACGTGTGTCTAGAAAATACCGAATAGATAACAAATTACGTTGGAGCATAAGCGAATTAGGCGTCAGCACGGGGAACGACGCTGTTAGCATCTCAGAACATACAGCGTCAGAATTTCAGAAGCAGCTGAATCATGAACTGAAGAATTGAGGGATTAAGTAGGCGTGGCGTAATTCACATACAATACCGGAATTTGCTTGGACGGACTGTGTAAAACTATGAAACACCTCGCTCTCAATACTAAGTATCCGAGCCGAGATATGACACAGACACATTCCGAACACAAGACCTGGGAGTTAAGTCTTCAAAGTGACAAACAAAGAAGGGCCTCCATATATCATGTACAAAGGAACTTAGATGTGCATAAACAGTTAGTAGGAACGCCTGATATTCTGTAGCAAAGCACGAACGGAAACAAGTGATGGGGATGTGAACTGGATTGAACTGGCTTAGTCCAAACTCTCCGTAAAGATAACGTCGAAATTTTGGGTTCCGTAAAAACAGTCATTTACGTACCAGCTAGGAAGGCTTTGTGTACTGGGAAGCCGGTTGTTAAGATTAATTAGGTTAATAAACTAACAAGCAGTCGTGTAACACAATTCTGGCATCAGAGAGGGAGCTGGAAAATAATTCATTACATGCATTCTACAGCGCCCCGTACCAATACATATATATATATATATAAACAAACATAAAACATTAGTTTGTACATACAAAACACAAATTTTATATTAAAAATCGAGAACTGTTTTTGAAAATAATTATCACTGATAATGAGTTAGGAATGCATAGGAAATTTATTCAGAAATTTTGAGGTAAGGAACAAGCATTAGACCAAGAGACGTAGATGGGAAGATAATATCACAAGTACATATTTAAAATGGAGTGTTCGATACAGGCGAGAAACTTCTGCAAACTAAACT